>Ga0308160_10001698_pt1 | contig 29437 bp, 32 predicted proteins | sample PhyFR1_FD_201036 | JGI IMG/M metagenome (GOLD analysis project Ga0308160, IMG submission 201036) | Phyllosphere microbial communities from UC Gill Tract Community Farm, Albany, California, United States - DLSLF.R1 | ecosystem: Host-associated > Plants > Phyllosphere > Unclassified | place: USA... | reverse complement strand
CAAAAACGCGGCACTGCACCCTGAGTACCTTAAAGCGCCGCACCACGTGCATCGGCGGGTACAGTTCTCCCGCCAAGGCCTGCTTCTAAGTTTTTACACAGCCTGGGCCGAAAGCAGAAGTTCGTCGTCGCCAGTGTAACTCAGCAAGAAGCGGTGGATTTCGCTACTTCACGCCCTGTCGTCGCAGTAATTTCCAAAACGTCGCATCTATTTCGGAAAGTCACAATCGTGTCGACTTCCAGCCTGCACAGGGCCCGAAGGGACTGATGGCAAAGCGCATACTGGTTGGCGCTACCGTATGATCTAGGCAGTTCAGGCGAAAAAAAACGGCCTGCTCGAAGAGCAGGCCGTTGGTTTTTGTGCGACCCGATTAGGGCCACTGGTTTCGTTAGCGCGGGTGCAGAGCGCGCTTACGCATTGCCCTGTACGGAGACCACACCTCCCGGCGCGACCAGAATGCTCGAGATTGCCCCCGATACCCCGTACCCGCCAAGTTCATTCTCATAGTGCTTGTGAATGAGCCGATCGAGGTAGAGGAGCGTACTGCCTCCCGTCACTTCGCTACCCAGAATGTTTGCGATTGCCGGGACGCTAGACCCCTTTCGCCGGATTACTACTATGCCGTCGCCGACATGCACATTTGCTTCTTGAACTTCCATGTTTTCTCCTATGCTGCTTTAAGGTGCTCACGCATTGCGCGAGGCGTCATGTTGTGGATTTTGGCGAGATCATCGACGAAGGATTGCAGAACCGTACTCAGGTGCAAGAACTCGGCGTCTTCCAGTCCAGGCGTTGCCCAGTCCAGACCGGCCTGCGCGCTATCCGCCTTAAATTTGACCATTTGGTCTTGATACTGATCGAGGGAACCAGGAAGGTGAAAATAAACAACCGTCACGAATTCCTTACGCTCTACTCGCATCGGGCGGTGCATCGCTTGGCCTTCTGTTTTCGCACTCCAGGATCGGTCATAGAATAAAACAAAATCGGCCTCGGGTATGTTGTAGCCCGATTTGCAAGCGCCCTTGGTTGCCAGCATGTGATCCACGTCGCCCCTGATGAATTGCTCATCCTTGGCTTTCACGCGGCTCTTTATGCTGATTCCACCGTGGAACTGCACCGACTTGATCCCTCGCGCAGCCAGCTCCTTAAACAGGAGCCGGACAGTATCTGGGTTCTCGCAGTAGAGCAGGCTTTTCTTGCCCTTTGCAGACAGGTCGACCATGTACTCAATGACCGCACGCTGCTTGGATGTCAGCCCGGGATAGCAGCCAAGACCTTCTACCCCAGCCTGCGGGATGTTCAGTGCCTTCTGGACCGCTTGGAGCCGCGCCAACAGCAATGCGAGATTGTTCTTCTCGCCGCTGTCACGCGCCCGCCGATAAGTTTCCGCGAAGTCGTCTGCCGCTTTCAAGTAGTAGGCAAGATGCTTGCTGTCCCACTCGCATTCGATCGTTTCGAACTTCGCCGGCGGTAAGGAGATGTACTTTGCCACGTCAGGTTCGACGGTCAGACGGCGTTTGACATGCGGAGCCAGCCAGGCGCGGAACTCTTCGACGTTTGCGATTTTCGGGATCTCCCGCTTAGCGCCTTCGCGCAGCGTTTCGCTCCATTCGTGTGTGCACCACTCAATTGTGACAAACCGCTCACGAATTTTATCGATGCCCCGAACTGCATGTTGCATCGTGTCGAGCCACCATTTTTCCAGATACCCACGCCTCATCCCGAACGGTTGCGCTGCAGTTCCATCCCCGGCCGTGAACAGTAAGAGACCGTGAATATCGCGGGGATAGTTGGCGATAGGAGTTCCCGTCAGGATATATTTTTTCTTGGCTGAAAGCTGGAAAAGAGCGCGTGACTGGTCACTGTCGAAGTTGGCGAGACGTTCGCCTTCATCAGCCGCTACCAAACCAATCCGCCGACGAAGCCGGGTGGCATAGGTCGCGTTTTTCGATACCGTACTATCGACGAGCATCCGAAGGCGCTCGTACGAAATCAGGTTGATCTGCTTGAGCTGGTTCAGCTTTTCAGGACCGTCGATCACGCATACATCGCCTGCCTCGATCCCCATGCGTCGAATCTGCCCGAGCATTTCGTCTACCAACCGCGACTCGACAACGAGAAGGCCGTGCTTCATCCCCGATAAGAGGATCAGCGCAACCCCGAGGCGCGACTTGCCGCACGCCATCTGCCAGGCCACAGTATTTCCAGTCGGCTTCATTGTCATTTCGATGAGATCGTCCATTTGGAAATCCCAGGAAAGGAACTTTTCAATACCGAGCTTGAGAGCCTTTGCACGCAGACGAGCAGCCTTAGCCGGGTAAGCTTGCGCCAAGCCAGCATGAACCACGTGCCACCCCTCGCTTGCTCCCTCAAGAGTGAACTTCGCCTCGAGGTCGTCCGCGCTGATGAGATACTCACGCCCGTTTTTCTCATACGAGTACATGCCAGACTCGGCACGCTTGAACTCGACTTCCTCGCCCTTTTGGATCACAGGTGAAACCCACTGCGCTGGGTTCACGTTGTGCGTTTTCTTCGCCGCCCCACGCACGCTCGACATACTCGACGCACCCCTCGTCCAGACGGTGTGTTTGAGCGCCATGGCAGTGCGCTGGTGGCGCCGCTGCTTGCGTGTGATTGCCTCGAGTACGCCAGGCTGCAGCCGCGGCTCGCCGCCGGCAGCGCGAATCGATTCTACGAACTTGTCGAACGCTTCCAGCGGTTGCTCCTGCATGAGGTAAGCCTCTACATCCAGCCGCCCCTGCCCGTCGAACTGGATGCCGTTCGGGAGGCGATGATGCTCGCTGGAGTAGATGCGCTTTCGCAGTATGGCGTTGGCCACCTTGGCTTGCGTGAGGCCGCAGAGGTAGCGCAGTCTCACCTTGCGGCCATCCAGGCTAATCCTGACGGTGCGATCGCCAGTCACAGGCAACGTGATGGTTGGCTCCGCAGCATCAAGCAACTGGTAGCGCAGCTTCGGCTCGCGGGACGACGTGCTCTCACCGTCGAGCAGCGCCAGCTCGGGCACCGGATCGTCAAACGATTCGATTACCTGGTGGACTGGAATGCTCTTGCGGTCCCCTTCCCCGAATACGATCACGGAAGTGAGGACGTTGGCCCCCTCATCCTTGAACGTATTGGCTGGGAGGTCGAACACCCCTCGCAAACGCGATTGCACTTTTTTTGATGACCAGCAGCCGGCAGCAGCGCGAATTGCATTGGCGCTCGACCGTGGCAGCAAAGCCAGCACGATACGCGATGCTTTCAGCGCTTGGATAAGCGCATATTCATCACTCACGCTTGCGGTGTCGGCGCCGAACTTGCCCATGCGGGTGAAGCCGGGCTCAGGCTCCAGGCCGGCGCTGTCGAGATGCACTGAAAACGGCGGGTTGATGATCGAGCAGCAAAACCCTCTCGGCCTGACCATCTCCATTCCAGCGCAGATGATTTCGCATTTGAAGCCAGCATCGCTGACAACGCGTTTGACTTCATTCACAGTCGGCTGGTGCACGTCGACGCCGTAGAGGCTATGTTTGTCCGGGTCTGCGAACTGCAGCAGGCGGCCGGATCCGATGGAGTTATCGAGAACGGAATGAATCGGGAGGTTGGAAACGAAGCCCCACATGAAGCTGGCGACGATGTCAGGCGTAAAGAACTGTCCCAGATGCTCACGACGCGCTGCCGCGAGCATTCCCAAATTTTCGACCTTTACAAGTTTCCGGCTACCGAGACTCACGATGTTGCGGAGCGCCGAATACCAATTTTTTGTGTCTTGCATGATTTCTCCTGTCAGTGCCAGAAGCTGGCGAATAAAAACTGGCAGGTAGAGAGCTTGCCTATCTGGGGATAGGCAAGCCTGGAGGGGCTTGCGGAAAAGGTTGTAGGAGGCGTTGGTGGTCAGGCGCCGAACGTGCCGAGGAACAGCTGTAGCTTGGCCGCAGCATCGTGGCTAAACTTATAGTCCCAGCTGCTTTTCATTGCCACGATTTCGAGACCTGGGAATGAGAATTTGTCGCGCACGTCGTACTTGAACTCATACTCGCCAATCCTGTGGAGGTCGGGCTTCAAGGCCAGAGACAAAGTATCCAGTCTACTCCATTCAAATACATGGCTCAGGGCGTCGAATACTTCGTTGACTTCGCGGCGCTCATAGATTTTGTAAGGTCCAGTTTTCGAGCCATAGCTAAATGGCGAAGCGCGCACGCTTTGGTATGCGATGACAGCATTAGCCGTGCGGCGCATGTCCTTGTCGTTGAGGTGCAGACGATTGATGAGCATGGGCGCTAACTGCTTGTACAGCGCGATCTGCCCCGCTTCTCCGCCATAGATGTCCTCGAGGTAGATCCAGATTTTGTCGAGGTCTACAGGTATGGAAGGCCGGGGTGGCGCCGGAACAGATGGTTCTCCGCGGCGGGCGCGGGACGACGTTGGCTGCCAGGCGAGCTCCCAGTTTTCTTGACCTGTTGCTGCGAGCACGTCGCTGGCCTGGATGGACAGCGTGGTGTAACGGTTTGAGAACTGATTCTGCGCTTCGTGGACCATCATCTTGATAGCCTGCTTTGCGACGTCTTCGATGCCTTCCGTTCTCGGGCGACTGGTGAGGCTAAACCCAAAGGCCTCGCGCTCGATGCTTGCCTGTGCCGCGCTTGCGGCGCTGATAGCATCCTCGTACGCCAAGTAGCGCTTAAAGATGTCGTTCCGGGATGGTGGTGCGCTGGTAATGTCGCTGATGTCTGCGAGCTTCAGTTGGGCGGCGGTCGGCACCGGTGGCGCGGGTGCTTCTGGTTTGGCCGAAGTGACGAGAGACAAAAGATCGTCAATGTCGCCGGCGTCGTAGCCGCGCCTAGTGCGCGTTATTGCTGGTGCAGTTGCTTGGTGAGGCATGTGGTTCTCCAGTGAATGCCGCAGGGCGGCAAAAGAAACTGGATGCGCTGACGCTGGTTGAGCGGCTTGTCCATCGAGGTGGCGATGGACAAGCCCGGTAGGGGCTTGTCGAAGGTTGAGAAAGTTACTTTTTGAAGTTGCTAGGCCCCGTACTGTCCGAGGAACAGTCGCAGTTGCTCGGCTACCTTATGGTCGAATTCGAACGTCCACTTATCCTTGTATAGAACGATGCTTAGTCCGGGGAACACCTCACGATGACGCGATTTAAAGGTGAAGCAGTAGCCAGTCAGTTCTGTACGCGAAAGGCCCGATTGCAGGTCTTTAAGACCCGCCCACGCCATAGCGCAGGCGAGGGCTTGGAACGACTTGCCGATGCGTTCGTTGTGACTAACTTCTAAGGTGCCTTTCGGTGCGTAGTCCTTATGGCGCGAATAGATCGGCACTGTACAGGCCACATGCCGCTTTGAAGTAGCCATCGCCCCGCTATCTACAAACCGGAAGAACTTGATCAGTTCCGCCGCCTGTTGCCGGTATGCCGCAGTCTCGCCAGCGTCGCCAGCGTAAGTGTCAGCCAAGTGCGCATGCAGCCGCGCGAGATCGAATGGGACGGATGCATCGCGGTCGACACCGCGCCAGTGACGGCGCTCATCGATGCCCAGCGCACGCCAGACTTCGGCGCGGTTGATTGCGAGCGCACCCCCAGGCGGGGCATACATTTGCTCAGCCTGCTTGATGAGGTTTTCCATCGCAAGGTACGCGATGTCGACCGAGGCTTTTGTCTCTGGCGTGTTGATGACCGTGTCCCAGTGCTCACCGAACAGATGCGCTTCGATTTTGCGCAGATCGACAGCTAAGGCCACGATCTTTTCCTGATAGTTGCGGTAGTAGTCGAACAGCTCGTTTAGCGAGGTCGGCATCGGCGCCGGCACTGGTGCTGCTGGGACTACTATCGGGGCCATGGCGGGTTGTTGAACCTCGCGGCCGCTGTTGGTTGAGGTGGCCAGGCCGAGCAAGTCGTCGAGTTCGTCGGTGCTTGCGAACGCAGTACGGCGGCTTAGGCAGGCGCGTACAGCTGGTGGTTGTGATTGCATATCTACTCCAGTTCATGCCGCAGTGCGGCGGGGGAAATGGAGGTGCCCGGAAGGGCTTGTCAGGATGACCTGAGAAGCCGGAAGCTGGAAAAAACAAACGGCCCTGTCTTACGAGAGGGCCGTTGTCTATTGCACTGCCAGGGCTTAGCCTGGAGACTTGTCGGATTACTGTGCGGAAGTGCGGTAAGCGTAATGCGCAATGAAATTGCGAATTGCCAAGATTGGTGCGAACTGGGCGCGGAAATCTTCTGCCAACACTTCTTTTGTGTACTGTAAGAATTCTTTCATTTTTCACTCCTTCGATCACTGTATGCCTTGGTGCGAATGTAACACGGAACATTCATAGTGTCAACTAGTAAACGAATGTCTGGAAGCAGGCAGTGACTGCTAACTCATAGTAGAACAAAAGACCCGCCTCATGCGAGACAGGCCTCTTGTTTAGTGGGTGTCCATTTGTCACCGCTCAATACTGACACGGTGCCAATGCAGACTACTTATTCAACCAGTCCTTGTAGGCATGGCGAATAATGTTACCCACAAACCACACGCAGTCGATGACCAGAAGCGTGTTCGCGAACAGATGGAAGGCCGACACCACAAAATCTGATGCCTGTTGAACTGCCATCCACGTTGCGAGAAAGTCGAGCCCGAAAGCAGCCAGGCCAATCACAGCAGCCGTCACAGTGGTCGAAACCACGTGCAAGAGCGACTTGTAGAACGGACTATGCCACCAGCGTTGCCTGATTGGGACGACTTTTGGTTTTTGGTTTGGTTTTTTGTTTGCGTTCATTCTTGGTCTCCTTCTTTAGAAATCCCTTTCTTCGGACTATTCCGAATAAGTTGAACGATTTATCCAGCGTCTTCACTCCCCTATGAAATGACGTACGATGAATTCTTGAATGCCGTAGAGGCATGGATACGTTGCCGGAAAACCGACACGATAAAATCGGGATGTTGCTCACCTATCCTTAGATAGATGAGAAAGTAACTTTGGATGCAGGGGATTTGCGAGATGGCAGGCCACACGGGACTGGCAAGAGTGGCGTAGAAGCCGAGAGACATTGCCGGCAGAGCGACATGGAGGATTGTAGCGAACTCGTCGGATCGTAGCAAGCACGACGAGCCCACCCCGAAGGATGGACTCGTTTGGCTAGCAAGGCCCGTTACCTTTTTTAAATGCGCCGACGGGGTAGGCCCAAGTGCCCTCTGGAACGATGATGTCGGCGTAGTAGTTGTCGCTTTCGGCGAGCAGCAGTGTTTCGAGCTGGCAGATATGGGGTATCCCGCGATCGGCCTGCTCATTAACGCTTTCGCCCTGCTTAATTGTCACGCCGAACTCTGTCTCATATTGAGCGACTGGTTCAAATGCCTTGGGCATGTACAACCGCACCGTTGCCCATTCATTAGGCCCAGAAAAAATGCATGTTCTGCAAGACATACGATTCCAACCTAATTTGTACGCCGGGTGCGGGTTGATCCTGTGCCTTTTCAAAATGTTCCATACCTCCAGTTCCAACAAGCCATGAACAGGACGGTAGTGGTCGATATGCCGGGTGTAGCCTCGGCCAGTGCGCAGATCATCCCTGTGCATTTCAAAGACAGCATAGTTCGCCCGATTCGTCGACTCCTCGGCCCGTTCGCCAGTCACAACTAGGACGCGTTGCCCGCGGAAGCGAACATCGTTAGTCAAGATGCGTGAGAAGACATCGATCTTCACTGCCGACGAGCAATAGCGTTGCTTCAGATTGGCTGTAACTTGCGGGAACATACGACGCCGCCCTGGCTTGCCACGCGTGCCGCCGACCGTAACTACCTCACCTTCGAGGGTCTGGAAGGAAACAGGAGCGGTAGCCTCGCCGTCGCGCAACATCTCGCGGAGGAAGCCACCTTCACGCCAGCTCTCAATTACAGGGATGCCTAACGCTTCGCCCAGTTTCCGGACGTAGCTGGCACTGACAGGCCAGTCCATGAAGTTCGGGCCTTGTCCGTCGACCAAGTGGTGATGGATTTCGAAACGATCTTTTGGAATGCCTGTCTCAAGCAGCAGGAGCAAAGACGCGATTCCGTCCTTGCCCCCGCTCACCGCGCAGAGAATTTTGTCATAACTACCCAGGTCAGGCAGGTTTGTCGACGAGGTGAGCACGACTGGCGCACTCTCAATTTCTTCGATACTGCCGTTGCAATCACGCATTTGCGACTCCTATTCTTTGCCGGTGGCCGGCTGTTAAATTCGGAGTGCTGTCTTGGATACATACCGCTACGCTGGCGCAGGGATATGGGAGATATTCAGAAAAGAGTTGCGCCACCCCCATAGGGAGTGGCGCTGCCTCATGCGGCGACCGGTTCCGCGGCCGCCGCCTTTTTCTTTTCCTTCGGTATCGGCGCCACGTACCCCATGCGCGCCCACACATCCGTGTCGAGAGCAATAGGCCGAGCGATGCCGGACTCCAGGTTCACGAACTTGCCCGAGTAGTTCAGCTTACCGTTGCGGATGAGCATCCACAGCAGATTGAACACCTCGTTCGCCATCGTATTGTTGATCACCAGGCTCTGCTTTTGCAGCGCTTCCGCTACCGAGCAGCTTGGCTTGTCGTCCTTCGCATCGAGCTCGGCGTTGACCATGTCCGGGAACAGGTCACCAACGTGCGGGAGGCGAACAGCCTTGCGGCTTCCTTCGCACAACTCGCCAATTACCACCTGGCCAGTGTTCTCGTTGTTGCCGGCGTCGATGTAGTAGCTGTGATAGGCACTACTGGCGCCGATAATTGCCGCGCGACCCTTTCGGGAGTCAACGCAGCCAATCATGATGTCTGCTTTGATGCGATCGGACTTTTTGACTTTCTTCGGCACCGCCTCCCAGCTCGTCCCCCAGCACTGGTTGAGCCGGTTGATGATCAGCGTCGCCTTGTATTGGCCAACGTCCTGCGGGAAGAAGCACTGCCGGCCGATGTTCGCCTTCGACACGATGTCGTCGTCGTACAGTGTCACCTGCAGGCCGCCCGGGTGCCCGAGTTCCTTCATCGCGAAGTGCAATTGCATAAGCCGCGGCATGAGGGCCGAGCCGGTACCGCCAGCGCCAACTACGACGACCTTGATGGTTTCGCGCAGCAGAGAGGAGTGGATAGGATGTTCAATTTTCATAGAGTTTCCAGGCTAATTTTTTGAAGACGCCGCGCACACAAAGTCGTGAGGCGATCGAGGGTTTGTCGGTATTGCAGTGGCCGACCACGAACGCAAATTTGACTGCGTGCTGATCGTCCTTGTCGTCGACGTGCGAGAAGTACGCGGCGTGATGGCTGTGCGAGTGGCAATCCACGATGATGTGGACGCCAGGGTCGAGTGCGGGAAGCTCGTAGTCGAGGGAGCCGGACGTCGCGTGGTTCGATTTCGACCGGAGCAGTGCGTACGCCCCGGTGTTCTCGTTCCACGTGATGACGGCGCCGATTTCGACGTCGCTTTCCCGCTTAGCCGACTCGGCAAACTCCTCGAGCAGAACGCGCGGCAGCTTGCCTGCCTTGTAATCGACCGTCTCCTTCAATTCTCCGAAAGGGACAGTCATTGCGAGGGCCGGACCGACCTGCGTGATAATGCGCACCCAAGGGCGGCACACCTCGAGGAAGGCCCCGTTAGAGGCCAGCACGATGCGTTCGCCGTTGCGATCGAGAGGCGCCAAGTCCGAAAACTTTGGTGCGCTGGTGACCGGGCAGGACAACTGCAATGCGATGTCGCGCTTGTCCATCAGCGTTTCTCCATGATCTTGCGGATTGCTTTCATCAGGCCTTCGATGGTCGAATCCTGCGGCACGAGATACTCGACTGGGAATTTCGGGTACACCCCATCGAGCAGCTCTTTCCACATCGCGTACTCGCCCCTCGGATGGCTGGCTTTTTTCTTGGCGCCGTTGATGTGCGTGAACTCGCTGTCGAAGAAAGCAGCTTCCCACTGTGGAATGGCACCAGCAGCAATCCCTTTCGGTCTTGCGGCCGAGCCAGCGCAGATGAGGCCATCGTCGTAGACGTTGAAGTAAGGCGCATGGCAAAGCGGCGTGTCCAGTTTCGGACGCTCCGTACCCGTGAGGGCGAATACATACCAGCTGCCCTTGACGACTGCGAAGACCAGACCAGGATGAGGTACCTTGCTGGCGCGTTTGCCTAACTCGTGGTTGTTGAAGAAGACGTTGCGCTCGCATGCCGGCGTCCACCAAACCATGTGGTCGGCGGAGATGCTCAGGACGTTTTCTGGCAGGAAGTCGACGTTCAGGGTGAGCTGCTTTGCAAGCTGCTCGAACATGGCGACGACCGCCTCGCGCGTGACCGGCTGGCCGGCGGCGATCTGGAAGTTCGGGTTGGCTTCAGTCCCGAAATTTTCGACCTTGTGCTTGGTTGCATACATGAAGTCGCCGACCGATCCTTTGGCTCCGCGACGCGAGTACAGCATGATTGCTTGGGTGAGCAGGATCGAGGTTTCCCCCGTTTGCAGATCAAAATTGTTCATCGATTTGTTCATTGTTTTTACTCCGCAAATGCGCAATACGAAAGGGATGGGATGAGCGCGTCCATCTTCGATACGAGATCGAGTAGAGCGTCGAGTTGTTGAAAATAAGTCGCGAGTTCGCCAGCGGTGGTCGGCAACTGAACGATGGAGTGGAGATCCGTGCCCTCGCCGTTTTCCCACAGGTACTGGCCCTCTTGGTCCATGTACTGCGAGCAGCGATCGTCGTCGTTGAACAGCAGAATGCAGGCAACCCAGTAGCACCGTAGGCCTTGAAGGCTTGCGATATCGCCTTCGAGAGCCTTTGCCCGCAACGCCGACTTGCGCAGCGCCAGGAGCTTCTTTGCGATGGCGGCAACTTTCGCGTTGTGGTGGCGTCCCAATTTCCTGAGCTTTCGGTTAGAGAAGCGAGGACGCTTCTTCTTACTCAGCTCGGGTCGCGTGTTCGATACCATGCTGAAGCAAAAGCCATTACCGTAGGCTTCCAAGACAGCTTCGGGCATGTAGTGGTCGAGAGTGCTTTCGTCCTCTTCGCCGAAGCGATCCATCAGTTCCTGGCGGGCCTCTTCGTCGCTGACCGAGTCGATGTCGTTCCCCCACAGGGAGTATGACGTCTCGTTCGCTAAGATGCGCTCGGGGTGCTGAATTTCCACGGTCCTGTAGCTTGCGGCGATCAGCTCCGTGTACGCCGTTAGAAACAACCCAGGAACTAACTTTTCGGTGAAGCGGGCCACGTCTTCAACATAGCGAAGCTGGGCCTCCGCTCCGACGATCGCCACCGATGGACCGGTGAATTGATCGCCTTGCCATTGCGGATGGTCGATGTGCGAATTAGCTGTTTCAGCGTCCAGAACACGCACGTCGAAACGCATGTGCTCCAGTCCACCGATGCGGCGCATGAACCACGCATGCAGGCCTTCGGCCACGACTTGTTGCGGTGTGACGGCCTTGTCCGAGATGTCGGCAGGGTCGATGACTTCCGCGGCCAGGAGATTGCGCCCCAGTTCGGAAAAGTCAGTTTGATACTGCACCAGGTGCGCGGTGCGTGGAACCGACGCGTGAAGCGCTGGTAGTTGAAAAAGCGAAGGAAGGGATTGCGTGGGGACGACGCCTTCGAGCAGGCGCAATTCCGTATTGTTGAGTTGCATTGCTACTCCTTGTACGTTTCCGCAGAGCGGTAGGAAAAGGAGCTAGCCGTAAGGGCTTTCTTATGCATGGTGCAGAAGAAAGCCCCCTGTTTATGGGGGGCGAGGACCGCTTAGAAAATCGGCGGTAGTTGTGAGGATTCCAGGGGCAGCGGCCGAGCGCCTGTGCTTTTGGAGCACAGGACGCCAAGCGACGACGCGCATGCGAGCGTTTCGCCGTCGCCGACGATGACCGCTTTCGCGGTCGCTTCGCCAGCTAAGGTCCGCTGGCCCGACAGGATCGCGTTGAGGCGAGCCATGTCCATGCCTTAACCCTTCGTTCCGACGTTGCGGGTGAAAGTGTAGGTCACCACGTCGTCCTTGATGGACGGTTCGTTGACGATTGCGGTGCTGAGGTCCGGATACTGGTTGCTGTAGACGTCTTTCACTTCATCTGGCGTGAAGGCCGGCCCAGGATCTGGCAGGTCCGCGCCGTTGAAGGAAAACTTGCGGGTCAGTGCGATAGTTTTGATAGTCATTTTTTTCTCGTTAGTTCATCAGGGCCAGAAGGTCTTCGTTAGCATTTGCCGTCGCTTTTGGCGGCGGCGTTGATGGTGAAACGCTTGCGGAGCTCGAACCCTCATCGAGGAAGTCATTGCCGGCGTTATCGCTTCCATCGTCGCCGTGGTCGTCGTCGTTGTCGTCCGCGGCTGCAGCTGGCTTCGGTGTGTGCTTCGGCCCTGGGGACTGGAGCGCCTTCGTTGCCTTGCCTGCTTCGGCTTTTTGTGCCGCCGCCATGATGGTGGCGGTGGTAGCGACCTGCTCTTTCAGTCCGGTGCGCGAGGCGCCGAATTCCATGAGCGTGCCGATGAAGCCTGCGTCCAGTTCCTGTGGCGTGGCGGCCAGCGCCAGCGGCTGGGCCAGAGCAATGTTGGAACCTTTTTCCGTCTTCGGCATCACGATCACTTTCATGAGGCCGTCTTTACCTGGTGCCGTGATCTTCAGGGTGATTTCTTCGTTATGGCCAAAAATGCCTGCGAGTGCTGTGAACATGGTTTTTCCTAAAATTGTTTGAAAAAAAGCGCCGGAATCGGCGCTTTTCTAATTACTCTTATTTGTACATGAGGACCGGGGGGACCGTGGCCGAGTAGTCGAAGTTCTTAACCGCCAGCAGGGCTGCGATGAGTGGCTCCTTCTTCTCGGTGAACACTTTCGAGAAACCGTCCCCGAGTGCCTTGTCCAGGCCGACCGACTTGGCGATCAGCTGGATCTGACTCTTGGTGAACAGGTGCAGGAACGTGGCGTCCATCTTCCAGTGCTTGGTAAGGTCGAGCTTGATGTGCTTTGCCAGGCGAACCAGTTCCGTTTCCGGGACGTCGTTCATTGCGGTGACAGCCAGCATTTTCGTTGCAGTATCGAGTTCGTCCGGGCCCAACTTCTGGACCTGATCAGCAATCGAAGTGAGGTCGAGACCCTTCTTATCACCCGACAGGCGCTCGAAGACGGCGGTCATCCCGCTCTGGTTCACGTGACGGATATTGCCGGTCACGGCCAAAGCGATCAGGTACTGCACCGAGAGCTGGTAGTCCTTTGCGACTTCCTTCTTCATCGCTGCACGCCAGACGCCGAGACGGTATTCCTTCACCTTGTCGCCTTCGCTTACCGTGGTGGCAGGCACCTGGGTAGCCTTGGCTTTTGCCTTATCGTCGGATGCCCCTTTCGGTGCGTCCTTCGATTCAGCGGCGCCAGAGTTCGCTTTCGCGAGTGCCGCCTTTGCCTCAGTCTGGCTGCGAATGTTCTCCGCAATTTTCTTCTGATTGCACACCGGATCGAAACACTGATCCTTGAACGCCTTGCCCAGATGCTCCGGGATCGCGCTGATCGCAGCGCCGAAGTTGTTGCAGCCGCGGCAGGCTTCCGCCTGTGCTTCGCCAACACCCCCTGCGCCCTCAGCCCTGATCCGCACTTGAGCGAAGTTGTCGCCGGCACGAACAATCCGGATGACCGGGTATTCGTCCTTGAGGGCGTCCTTCATCCCCTCCAGTGCGGTTTCGGTCTTGGCTTTGTAGCAGGCGCCGTTGGTGCAGCTTCCGTCCGTGATACAGGCTTCGAACATCGTGCCTTGGACGCTGGAATTGTGCTGGCAACCAGCGCAATCGACCTTGTCGAAAATTGCAACCGACAGCTTCGATGCAGCTTTCTCGATGAGCGACTTCAGGTCGTTGACCGTCAGGCCGCGCTCGAGTACAGCTGGCAGCAGCTTGTCCTGGCTGTCTTTCGCGAGGGATGCGAACAGCTCGGCGTGTCCCAACTTGATGTTTCGCTCGTTGAGGGTCTTTTGGACCAGCTCGGAGCAATTCATCAACGCAAGACGCGAATCGAGCCGCGAGCGCGACCAGCTGAGGAGGCGGGCCGCTTCATCGCGGTCGCCACGCACTTGGCCAAGGATCTGTGCCGCCGACTTGCCTTCTTCGGTTGGCGACATGTCGGCGCGTTGCGTGTTCTCGATGTTCGCGAGGATTTCTGCCTGCTCCTCGGTACATTCAATGATCAGCACAGGCGCATCGAATTCGTCGCCATGCGCAGTCATGGCTGCACGATAGCGACGCTCGCCGGCGATAATCTGATACTTACCATCCCCGATCGGGCGAATGAGTATCGATTGAGCGATACCATGCACGCGAACGGATTCGATTAGCTCTGCCATTTCCTTCGGACAGAAGAAACCACGCGGATTTTTGCCAGGCTCGATGAACTTGAGCTTGACGATGCCCGGCGTACGCGGAAGCATGTTGGCGACCAGGTCCTTGTCGGCTACAGGCTCAGCTGAGACAACTTGGATCGGGGCCTGAGCTTTGGCCTTGTTTTTTTTTTGTGCAGGTGCTGCAGTGGTTGGTGCTTCGGTTTCGGTGTTGAGGGTGGCGAGGGATGCGTCGACGATAGTGGACGGCGCAGGGGCGCCAGCTTGCAGGCCAATAACTTGCATTGGGAATTCTCCGAATTATGCCGAAAACCGGCGTTAGAAATTCAGAGCGAAGTGAAACTTTCGAGTGCGGTGCACTGGAAAGTTACTTTAAGAAGCGCGAGGCGCTGATGGAGAGATTGCCGCAGAGCGACCAGCGTAGAGTAGCGCAAATCTTGGCGCTGTGCAATCTTTGGCTGAGGGGGCTTACCCCTCAGCTTCGATTATTGTTGTCTTTTTTACGACGCGAGCAGCGGCTCGTTCTGATACTGCTTGCACATGCGACATTTCGCATCGTTTAAGTACGCGTAGAAGTCCAGCTCGGGTGACTTGCACGCTTTGCAAATGCAATCGCCGGCGACGAAAGTCGCGGACGGCTCAGTGTCGTCTCGGCGCATGAAAATGATCGGGGCTTGTTTCGGTTTTTGGCGGGTCGGTGCTTGTGTATACATGTATGGAACTCCGTAATTTGCCGCAGGGGCGGCCTTCAAAAGTGGTTCCGGTAAGGCTGTCTGATGCGGGGCAAGGGAAAGCCGAAGCAATCCACAGAAACCCCGTACTGGCGGTATCTGTGGAGCGTGGATTGGGCGGTCTTTCAGGTCGCCCTATTGTTGAATTAAATCGGCGCCAGCGTATCGGCGATGATGTCCATGACTTCGTCGCGCGGCCGGCCCAGGAACTGGTCGACCTCGGCTTCGATCTTCGCCAGTACATCCGGCTTGGACGTAAAGGCCCTGCCGTACTTGGCGAAGGCATAGCGGTTGAAGGTATTCATATCGAGCCCCATACCGGTCACCTTGACGGCAACGGCCATGAGCTTCGCTACGCACACATTGCCGACCCTGGACATGTCCTTGATCATCTGGACTGCCTTTGTGACAAGCGCGGGATCGTTTTCCCAGCCAGCAGAAATTTTGATGTCGAAATACTGCATCGCGATTTCCTGATCGAGTTGCATTTCTTCGATCAGCGCTTCGAGCTGGTCGGCTGGATCGTCCGGCTCACCACTGCCCTGCCCGGTCGTTTCTGATGCATGCGTCTGAGCGTCGCCGTCAATTGCAGTTGCGTCAGGCAGCAACGTAGCGGTAGGCATGCCTTTTGGCGTTGCCAGCCAGGCGACTGGCGTCGACGCGGCCGGCAGCGCGATCGTGCGACCCGTTTGCAGGATCTGGCCAATGTCGATGTCCGCTTGCAGCTTAGGCACCCACTGTTTCCCTTTCATCTTGTTGCCGTTCTCATCAAAGTAAGTGCGCTGTTCGAGCACTTTTGTGATGTAGAAGACGGGTGCGTCCGGCTTGTACGGGTTCATCCGGGGGATGGTGCCGAGCGCGTCCAGGATGCGTTGCAGGTCGGTCCAGATGCCTTCGGCCGCATATTCCGAACTCGTCTCCATGACCATCAGGCCGGTGGTTGGAATTTTCGGGATATAGAACATCAGGCGGCCGCGGAATTTGCACTGGCCTTGCTGGAACTCGTGGCAGATACCAGGCTCACACTTGCCGCGAATGACCTTCTCGCGACGAGGCATCTTCTTGATGCGTCGGATTTTGTTTTCCGCCAGCTGCTCGGCTGAAATCTCCGGCAGGTATCGGCAGTAGCGCACGCCATCGAGGCCATAGTGGGATTCGTAGTTCGGATCGCCGCCGTGACGCTTGAATTGGTTCGGGTAGACCTCCCCCAAGTCGTCGGAGTGGAAAACCACCGGGAACCTGTAGAGGCGCTTTTCAGGATCGCCTTCGCGAATCTCACCGTAGCGGTCCACGATCATCTGCGCGATTTCGGGCATACCGAAGTCACTCGCGGCCACGCTGAAATACTGCGTATTGCGGGGGAACATGGGATTTGCCATGTCAGTGGCGTCCTTGATCTTTTTCTCGATCTCGGAAAACTTAAGGCGTTTTGCGACACCCTCCTTGTAGATCTGTACGGCCTTCGCGTTTTGCTGCGCTGCCTTAGTCAGGACTTTGATGCCGGGACGAATTTTACCGGCGTGCTTGACCTGGTTGTCGGTGTTAGCGGCCCTCGAGGAGAGGATCGACATTCTGATTGGTGCGTTCATTGCGGTTTCCTTAAACACGGCGTGCGCCGGTTGGTTGTAGGCAGGCGTTCGCCTGTAATTCGACTTGCATGCCTCGTGCGAGGCGTCGAGAAAACCGCGTGCTTTGAGCATAGGTATGGAACGTCAGACCAGTGCAGGGGAGTTGTGGAGGGCTTTCGCATGAAGGAGGGCATGAGAAAACCCCCAGAAGGGGGGGTGGCCGTGAGGCCATGGAATTAGACTTCTTCCATCAGTTCCAGAATGGTTTCCTTCATCGCCCGGCCAGCACCGAACCAGCTGCTGTCGAGGCGGAATTCCTGATTGCGTGCGCGGACGTGGAAGTCAGCATACTCAGTGACCGCGTTAATGAGGCCCCAGCCAGTGCCAGCGACGCCATCAATTTGCGAGCCTTTGCCGGTCGAGTTGAACAGGTCGAGGACTTTACTAAAACCCTTCGACTCGCGGATCTCGCCTTGACGGCCAAGGTTGGCGAACATGCTCTCGACGATTTCTTCTGCCAGCGATCCGGTGAGGGATTTATTGGAGAAGAGACGCATACGGGACATGAAGCTTCCGAACACTTCGTCGGCGTTCAGGCCCAGTTGCAGCTTGACGCTGTTTGGGTTGAACTCCGTGTTGTGTCGCACCGAGACGCGCTTAGCAGATGCGCTGTTGAAGCTCATCTGCAGCGTGTTGTTGCAGACGACGCGCACACTGGTGAACATCGCCGTTGTCGCCAAGCCCGAGTCGCAGCTGCTGACGAGCAGCAGATACGTGCGGACTGTGTCGCCATCGACCACCTCACCGTCGAGATTGGTACGTGCCAGCGCCCAGAAGCGCTTGCCGCCCTTGAGCGTGCCTGCGGTTTCCAGTTCGAATCCATGCTCTGCTACCAGGTCGCGGAAGAACTCCAGAACCTGCGCCGGTTGCACGATGCTGTACATGTTCGATACCACGTTCAACTGCGCTTCGGTGTCGCTGCGATAGAGCACTTCTTGCTGCGGCCAGGTCTTGAGGTGCGGAACGACGATCAGGCCGTTTTCCGACTGCTCATAACGATCGACGTTGAACTGGACAGGCGAGCGCCGGATTTCCCAGTTCATGCCCGCTGCGAGGCGCCAGTCTTCGATCGATGCGCCCGGTACCAATTGTTGGCCGAGGCCGTGCCACGGGGTTTCGCCGACAAAAGCCATTTCGGCGATGCCGCCTGTGATGGTGAGTTCGTGTGCCATTTGGATGCTTTCAAAAAGTAAGTTTTAGAGAAGGTCCAGATGAACAGGAACCGACATATTTTCGCGGAGGACGACGGCCGGGTAGCGAGCTGCAACCATGCGCTGGAACGATGCGCGTGCCTGTGCTTCAGTTACTGGCTTGCCGCTTTTCTTGATTGGCCTGTCTTCGTTCTTGACCGGATTGAGCGTCGAAGTACGGACGATGTAGGCAATGCCCTTGCCTTCCGTTTCTTGCTCAAACAGGCGCATTTCGGTTTCGCCGGTCTTAGCGCGAACGATGCGCAGGGCGCGGAGGGTAGCTACTTGCTCAGGCGCCACCGTGACAAGCGGGAGCTTGACGGAGGTGCGAGCCATAGGCAGGTCGTGGCCCGCGAAAGCTTCATCGGGGAAGAAAGGCGGCGGGAGGTTATCGAAAACGACTTCTTGAGGATTGTGGGTATGCATATAAAGCTTTCAGTGGGATAGACGACGTGCGATGGACGAGGACGTGCAAACAGCGCGCATGAGGCGCTGGAGCACAGGCCGGCGCTTGTGCGCCTGCTGGGTGTCGATGCAGTAGTCGATTAAATTGCGGTTGCCGTCGGTGATGAACAATCCAAAGACAAAAGTGCCTTTGGAGCCAGTGACGGTCTGGAATTGATAGATGCAGCATGTGGAGTGCTGGAAAAGCTGGCGGTGGCGCTCGAACGTGGAGAACACGAAGTGAGCGCGTTCACGAAACAAGGCCAGGGCGCCGGTGAGATCGAGACGCTGGAGCTCGCCCGGGGCGTATTGCAGATTCATTTCGTCGAGCACACAGTCGTGGGCGCGAACGACCTTTGAAATTTGTTGCGGGGTGTCGGCGTTGCCGACGGTGATATTTCTCAGGGAATTTTCGAACGTCTTATGACCAACGTCCGGACACTCAAGTACGGAGGGAGGCATGCCATTTCCTTGCCGCGTTGCGGCTGTTTGAAATGGACGAGGGCGGGCTACTACGCCTCTTCAATGCGATGGCATGGAAGAAGCTTTATTTGTTACCTGCTTGAGGTAGAGGGGAAGTTGCCGCTGAGCGACATTGGAACTCTACCCGATTTATTGCGGAACGCCAACTTTTTTTGAAGTCGATAAACGCTCTTTTTCCCCGCGCACTCAAGCGGGCCATGACTGTGCACCACGTTATGCTCGCAGAACCGCCCACTCCTCGGCTGCCCTGCCTACCATTCCTCACGAGTGCGGCCCCCTCCCCCCACTTTGCCGAATAACGATATGAACGAGAAATTCCAAAACCTGTTAGTCCAAATGGACGAAAAGCTCTGGCTTCGCATGCTGGTCTGCTTCCTGCCAGGCCTTGTCGTTGGAAAGCTGGCTGGCCAGTTCCCAGACGCTGTTCTGGGTGTGACCGGTACAGTGCTGCTTGTCATCGGAGTGGCGATCTTCACGATGTGGTCCCGCCTGCGCAAACTGGGCAGTGACGAGGAAGATGACGTAGTCCAGGACGACGACGATGCCCTGCGAACGAACTTGGTAGCTCAGGCAGCGAACGCCGAATCACGATCGAGCGCCGACATTACAAAGTCGATGGGCGAGCTGCTGATGCTTTTCGGCGGAAACGGTGAGTTGATGGTCAAAGCTATCGAAACCGAATCGCTCGTCAACCCGACGCTGACGTACGGCGAATCGGTAGAGCTGGCGTTGCGAAGAAAGCGACTGCAGGGCGACACGCTGTAAAAGAAAAGGGCACCGAGGTGCCCTTTTCTCCGTCCAGCTTTAGGTGCCGGTCTGGAAGTTCGATGCTGATAGCCACACCCCAGCGGCCAGTGCGAGCAAGAGCGCAACAAGCACTGTTGTGGAAAGGGATATCGGCGCCAGCGGCAGGAAGGAAAACAGGCCGGTCATGAGCACCACCAGGTGCGTCGACGAGTAGAAGAACACCGGGTTCGCTGATTCAAACTTGTACTTCTTGCGCGCACGTACACCGGAGCCATCCACGGCCGCGGCCACCACGAGTACGAGCAGCGGGAGGAAGAAAATCTGCGCGAGAACGTATCCGCGCCATACCGCCTTGTAGATCATCATCCAGACGCCAGTGATCCACTTTGACGCGAATCCTTGCACGAGTGGGCCACCATTACCACGGAAGAATTCTTCCGTTTTTGGCTTCATGCCTGTGTCGATGAACAGACTGGTGAACCGATTATTCGCGGACTCCGTAAGCGTGTTGATGTCGATATTGAAGCTGGTTACCATCGCTACTTCGGCTTCGCTGATAGGCTGATCGGGTAGGACGAGCGGGATAAAAATGAGCGACAGAATCGGCAGGAAAAGGCACCACAAAACCATGTGGCTGCCGAAGCTATTGCTCACAGATACAGGATGAACCGCCATGAGATTACGCTCCCACTTCCTGGCCGTTGAACAGTTCGCTTAGCGAGCGTTGGTCAAGCATCGTGCTCGGGATGATTTTCGTCATCATGAACGTCCGGGCCAGCATTGGCGCGATCTGGCATTCCTTGCGCGTGACTACAGGTGCAGCGTTCGGGATCTGGGAGAGGAACGAAGTCAGCCCGGATGCAAACTGCATCCATGCTATCTCGCCCTGGCGCGTTTCAACCACGATGTCCTGCGCGAACACGTCGCAGCTAAATTCAAGCAGCGCGTTCACGAACGCGGCGCGGGCTGCATCATCATCGTCGTCACGTTGAGTAAACTCAGCAAGCGCTTTTTTCACGGCCGTGACCAGCAGCGGCTTGCCATCCGCATCTAGCGAGTGCAGGCCAACGTAGCCCGCGAAGCTCATGGCAATCTGTTCGAGCAGTGGATGCTGAATCCAAACCACTTTGGCAGTGGCCTGGTCGCCGGTCGCCTTCACGGCATCAGCCAGGATCTTTTTTTCACTGTTCACGATAAACCTCTTTAATTTTGTTTTGCGCTTCTAGAATCCTCATACTCGCACTGGGGATAAGGCTTTCGAGTTCAAGTCGCATATTGTGTAATGTAACTATTTACCACAGGAAAGAGTCTATCATTTCCTTACTTTCTGTCCAGAAAGGTGCTCTGGACGCTGTTTTGTCGTCAATACGTCACTTCAAAAGAGGAAGCCGGCCCTTGTAGAGCGTGCTACCAGCAAGGAAGGCGAAATACTGCAAGCCCGGCAGCCTCGTAAGCAAATCAGGACTCACGAACGGAATTTCCGTCTCGGCGAGTGAGCGGCTGGTCGACCCGTTGAACTCGGTGAAGGACTTGGACGACCCGGATCCTGTGGAATGGGTTACGCGAACATCGCGTGCGGCCGTCTTGCCGAACGACGTCGCGATCCAGTCAGCCATATCCGGGTCTTTCACGCGGAGGCAGATAACGTTGTTCAGGTTGCCCAGCGCTTGGCCAGTGCGAGCACTATTACCGAACACTACATCGAAGTCAGCGATGGTCTGCGTGGCGATGAAGGCTTTAATGCCTGCGCCACCGCCCTTGTTGAGCAGCTGAATGCCCTGCTCGTTCATCACTTCCGCAGCTTCATCGATAAAAACGTAAATATCTTTGGGCTCTCGGAAGTTATAGATTGCGCCTGCAACACTGGCCAAATCCGCCAGCAGAATAGAGCCAATCGCTGAGCCGATGATTTTGTTCGAAAGTGAGTCCAGTCCGACGTACAGAACCGCGTTTTCTTCGATAATCTTTTGCGTGTCGTAGATTGGACGGTCGTCGGTCATATCGAGCGGATCGGGCGAAAGCATCCTTCCCAATTCGTCGGAGCCCAGCATTTCCAGAATCGGCTCCAACACCTGAATCATCTTGCTGTAGTGTTCTTTTGAATGGTTCACCATTGCAATTAACGAGGTAATAGCTTCGTCTTCGATTTGCAGTGCTTGGAACTTTCCGATCATCCCCTCCAAACGTTCCGAACTGATGGGCGAAGTTTTGCCACGCGCTTGGGTCTTGACGTAAGCCTGGAGATCCTCGTCCCAAGCGCCACCCTGCAACCCGAACAGCTTTTTTTGGATCAGCCGCTCGAGCAGCGGATCGACACCGTTTTGCACGTAGTTCTTCGCGCTGCGGATAGTCGGCCGGGAGCCGTCGGCTACTTCGGCACGCATAACCCGGAATAGCGTCTTCCATGCGAACGCACCAAACGTACCCTCTGCATCGATAAGCTGTCCTATGCGAGTCGCCACTTCGGAAACAGTGTTCCAGTTCGCCAGCGGATTCATCCTGATGGAGCGAGACGGATGGGCTGGGTGAAAGAAAAGGAACTTGCGGCCGGCGCGCTTACATTCTTCTCGCACGCGCTTTTCCCAATCCTTATCACCTTTGGGGTCGATAATAATAAGGACTTTTTTCGCGTGGATAATCTGGCTCGACAACAATTCATATAGCCGAGTTTTGCCGGCCCGTGTGGTGCCTACGACGAGGGTATGCCCAGATAATGCCTCGATCGGAAGGGTTAATTCTTGCTCTTCAGTACTCAGGCCATGAATCCACGAAACACCGATAGCATCTTCTTTTAATGGGACGCGATTCGCAGGTTGAATCGCCTTTAGCAGTGGCGCTGGGAGCCATGCTGGAGGCCCCTGAATTTCACCAGGGCTGCGAAACATAATCTGCCGAGCCACTTCTGCGTGGTGCTGGGTCCAGCGAAATCCCCGGCCGAGCCAAAAGCCGCCCTTGCCACTCGTTTCGGTGATCTTCGCACCATCTAGCTTGAGGTGTTTGCGTGAGATTTTGATCGCCTCCTCCACCGCGATCATCTCGACACGAAGCGATGAGATGGAAGCCCGGAAGCGGTAGAGCTCGACGGCCTGCTTTCCGCGTACTGCGGAGGCAGCAAGCATTCCGACGGCCAGGACTGGCCACATCGGCGGATGAAGGATGCTCAGAGCAGCGGACGATGCCGCCCAGGTTGCACAGGCCGGCAGCTCGTAAGCTGGCCGAAACATGTCGTGATAGGTCCGCGCCATTGTTCTAGAACTCTATTATGGTTGTTGAGGTTGTGGCGCGGCGCTAGGAGCTGCCGCGTCACCGAAGAAAAGGGGGCTCAAGCAAGACTTGACGACGATGCTCTTGGCGTCGTCGGACCGCCGGATGTGCAGCTGTGCCGCTTCCATCATCTTGCGGATAGCCGCGCTAGAAATGCCGAATATGCCGAGCATGTTGATCGGCACCTCAATGCCCTCGTCCGTAACTTTCAGGTGGTCACGTAGCGCTGGATACCGGGGATGAAGCTTGAGGGCTGCGAACCACTCCACGAGCACGCGGTCAGCTCCGCGTAGCGGGTCGTCAAACGAACCGACTGCTGCATTCGGGTTCGGCGCCGCAGCTGCAGGCGTTTGAACTGGTGCGGCCGCCATCGCCGTCGTCCCTGGTACCGGCTGGGCTTGGGGCATAGTCGCCGGAATAGCTTGGGAGACAGCGGCAGCAGCCACTGGTGCTGACTGGGCTGCTGACGCAGGCGCCGAGGGCGTCGCCAGCGGGTTCACTGGCATGGTTGGGTTAGCGACCGAAACCACACGGTTTGCGATGGCCATTGCTTCGGAATTGGTAATTCCTACCGCGCCGGTAGGTTCTTTAAAGACGCCTGCTTGCTTGGTAGTGTAGTGCTCAATTACAGCTTGCGTGGACGAACGGACCACACGGGCAAGCGGGCTTTCTACACCGATCATCGTCGACTTGATCGAGACTGCATCGTAAAGCATGAGTACAACGCGCTGGTCAAAAGCCTCTAGCAAGCCAACTGGAATGAAGCGAGCGGCGATCGCGGCGCAAACCGACGGGCTGAGGGGCGAGGTGCTGCTGCGCCATCCGAAGCTTGCGTTGGGACGTTTGGCAAGCCAGGCCGCTAGAGATTCTCGCGACGTCAGTGGATGGTATTCATCGCCATCAAAAGTTACTTTGGCCGCGCTTGTAACCATCGCCAGGCTGGTTGCCAGGATGGCGACAAAGCTCATGAATTTGCATTGAGGCTCTAATCGTCGACGCTCTTCTGCGCCCATGTCAGGGAAGTAGATCACCGTGCTGGCATAGCGGTACGCAACCATGGCCGCTATAACGCCAAAGTCCCAAGCTCCGCGGCCGGAGGCGAACGTGGTGGAGGATAGTGGCAGGCCCTGGACGTGATTGGCGTAGGCCTGAAGCACTGGCATGCACAGTCCATTGAACTGCGCGTCCGTTAAGCCGGCTGCGGTCTTGATGCCTTCAATCTGCTCTGTCGATTCAGCAATCAGCTGGGCAGCGGCTATAGGTGCGGTGAGTCTGTTCATGCCGGAATTATGTCCGGCAGATAATTATTGAGTTCTCTGAAAGCGAGGGAAATAAGCGAACGGCTCATTGTAATGAGACATTTGGCGTATATCCGAGGAGTAACGATGCTTTTTTGATATCGCTTAACCACGTTTGGGGGCCGCGTGGCCCCCAAACGTCGTTCGGGGCCACGTGGCCCCGAATACATGGCCGCGATCACTAGCACCGAGTAGGCCAATTCCATTTGCGGCTGCGTGGCCCTGAACTCTGCGCCAAGGGGCGCCTCAAGTTAGAGGCTAGTGTTCATCTGCATTGCTTCGACATCAAACAGTGGCTCTTTCCCTGAGTACTCATCGGCAAGGTAGATGTACCACTGACCCTTGAGGAGAAACGCTACGAATCGCTGGCCAACGGCTTTTCTTGCCCCGCCTAACGTTACCTCGCAAGGAATATTCCGACCTTCTACGACGAGGGTTGCATTGATCCGGGATCGAGATGTTTTCCCGGGCTGTGTGTTTGGTCCCTGCACGACCGTAAGTAGCTGAACTCCGTATTCCTGTTCTATCGCTTCAATCTGCGGGAAGGTGAACACGCTAACCCCGCTCAATTTTCGATAGGCCTGCGCTATTGCAACGTCAAGCACGGTGGATAGGGCTTTGGCACATCCAGACGCCGGTACCCCGGCATCTATGAGCGTCGTTCTCACCTTAGCAATGAGGTCAACGCGGCGTTGCTCAACGCTGTCCATATCTTATTAGTTACTTGTAAAGGGTAGAGTCTACCCGTTCTATGGAAATCATAAAAGCTAACTAATGTTAAATATCAAAGACATAAAGCCAACTTCTAGATCACTTTTAGGTTGTTACCGTAAAGTGTGGAAACAGAGTCACATTCATGACACGATATTTCTTTATGGCTACTTTTTCTCTTGACAGGATAATTGCCGGAAGAAATACTTCATCTTCCTCCATTGCATTTGTAGGCCTTAACCTACAAATAACAGTTTGTCACGGAGTTGGACAGTGACGTTGCGATGACGAATCATTGCGAAAAACTCCAACTTCTCAAAACAATTGCCGTGAGGCAATCGCGCATAATCTTTCAATCATTTTGCAGCGTTTATAGGGTATGGATATGTCAGCAAGTGAAGTAGGGTTCCTCGCACAACAGGTTGTCGAGTTCGATGCCGAGGTCGATGCAGTAACCACGGTGGACCTAACCGATATTTCGGAAGAAAACCGTTCAGTGCTTCACATCTGCGTAGCCGAGTATCGCTCGGCTGGCCGGCGCGTCGTGACTGAACTTCTGACCATGACGGAACAGCTGGTCAAAATTCAAGAAATCGTCGGAGGCCGCCGCTTCTATCCTTTCGTCCGGAACGAGCTTGGGCTGAGTAAGCGCACAATCTCCCGCTACCTGCACCTCAATAAAGTCCTACAGCAGCACTTCGCCATCGAAGGCAAGGTGCCGCTCAGTGTAACCAACGCCATCTCTTCGCGCGCACTCGAAATGCTCAGCCCTGACACGGACGCGTCCGTGATTCAAGAAGTTCGGTCCGTGATTGACAGCGGGGGCAAGATCGACAGCCGCACTGTTGAGGCAATCTTGGCCAAGCGCGAAGCCGACCATGCAGCAGCGCTTGCAAGTGCACAGGCCGATGTCCAGGCGGCAAGTCGCACGCTCGATCGCTCGCGCGACCAGCATGCAGTCGAATTGGCTCGCGCTCAGCGCGAGCTGAGCAGCCAGACCGAATTGCTGCGCCGCGCTGAGCACAACGGGCAAGTCCTCGAAGAAGAGAATACCGAGTTACGCCGTCACTCGACGGAAGTACGCTATGAAGAAAAAAAGGTCGAAATTGTTCCGCCCGGCTATAGCAGCATCCAGGAAGCGATCGATGCAAAAAACAGTGAGCTGAGCGATCTTGCGGCCCGCGAAGAAACCACGGCTCGCAACATTGCCGCGCTCGAGGAGCAGCGTCGCGTGATGGAAGCAAAGATCACCGCCTTCAATATCAACGTGGGCCAGTTTGTAGCTATGAAGGATCAGGTCGATATCCTCATCTCTACCTTCCCGCTTGCATCGCTTAAAGAGATGGCTGCCGGCGACAAGAATATTGGCGCAGCCTTGTCGGCCTTGGGCCAGACAATGACGTTGTTCGGCGAACAGCTGCAAGCTGCCGCATAAGGAAAGTGACCATGAACGATCCGAAGCAACAAGATATCCCGGCTTCGAAAGCCATCTTCGATACTCATACCGCAGTCCGCACGAAGATTGAAGCGGCCAACCGCGCTGTTCATGAAGCTCTGGTCGCAATGGTTGCTTACCGCGACCCAATGGCGCCAGTGGTTTTCAACGCGACGTGGGAGCAGCTCGAGGCGATCGGCAACGCACCACGTTCGAAACTGAACCACATCTTCATGACCGGTTTCCCTACCTGGTCGCTGCGCATGGCAAGCGAGACATTCCACACGGTTCTGTGCAACACGGACGATCAGGATGCTTGGCTGCGCAACCTACTTGGAACGTACTCGGTAAAGCTGCCGATCGCGTCACTATAAGGGTAGACATGCAAAACGTTCCAGACAACCTGCCCAAGAAGCCTAGCAGATCGCTCGTCGCGATTGCACAGGCTCTGGCTGGAATGGGCGCCCGCGCAGTGCCCTGTACATCTGTCGCACGCACCGAGCCCGCCAGGTCGCGCGAAATCCATAACGAAATCATTCGCACATCGTAAGAGGAACACGTGGAACATACCTCCGGACATCTGGCTCATAAGGCCAGCGCACCTTACGCCTCGAAGGTCGCGATCGCGCAAGCCCTGGCCGCAATGGGCGCCCGCGCCGTCACCATCACCGCTGTCGCTCGTACCAAGCCGGCCGACTCCCGTGCTATCTACAAGGAAGTCAACGGCACGCAGTCGCTGTCTGGACAAACTCCGACTAATCACGAATGGTTCCTTGGCAGCCGCACCCTGCGCCTGCAGGCGGCATTCCTTCTGCTGATGTATGCGGACTACCGCCAGCGCCACAGCGCCGAGGCAGATGCCCATGGTATTGCATTTACGTTGGCATACCACAACTATCGGCGCCTCTACCCAACCGACGTCTTGATCAGCCCGGAGCGCCTGGCGCTGCTGATCGGCGGGGGCTACAGCATCGGCTGGCGCGAGATTCCGAAAGGCGGCTCATCGAAGTTCTTGGCCGGCAATGTGAAGGTAGCCAAGTGCCGGTCCTGTGGGTTACCACATCTGTGCGAGGCGCACTTTCGCAAGTACGAATGCACCGACTGCTTGGCGAAGGCCGACGAGGTGCCGATGCTACTCGCAGCGTAACGGTTTCTTCCAGCCGCAGCAGGACAAACAAAAGCCCCAGCCGGGATTACCTGGCTGGGGCTTTTGTCTATTCAGTGCGAGACTCCCTAGCCACTCACAAGCGCTCACCATCGTAGGCAGGCAAGTACCGTTTTACTAATTACCATGCCCTGCGGTTGCGAAGCGACCGAAAAAAAAAGCGCCCACTCCTCCTGATGAAGGAGTAAGCGGGCGCGGATAGAACGGCTACGGGTTTTGAGTCGCGTTCTAATCGACCAAATAAAAAAGCCCGGCATTCGCGACTTATACCCTAAACATACATAGGATTTAAGCAAAGAAGCGTAAAGCGCTGTTAGAGCTGACTTTTATTGATGACGCATTATTATGTAAAATACATCGTAATGCATTGTAACTCCCGAGCGCCGACCGCAACGTCGGCGCTTTTTTCATGGTGGCCTGGGAATAGCATCACCAAGTACCTTGCGGACAGCACTAGCGAAGCCCACCTCCAACACGTGCCGTCCGCGCTCGTTGACGATTTCGCCGTGGCTGCCTTCCTTCCAGCCGCGTTCTTCAAGGTAGCTGGCCGACACGGCCTTCTGCAAGGCTTCGCGCTCGGACGGCGTCAGCTGCGCCGAGACGGCCAAGACCATTGCTGGCTGTGTTCCAGGAGCAGTGGAAACCATTGCGCCCTGCGGACGTCGGTCCACGGTCACGTGCGTGTTGGCTTTCAGCACGTTGAGCTGCGCTTTTAGCTTGTCGCGCTCCGCAATGGTGGCCTGCATGATGGAGCGGATGGCTGGGTCGTCAATGCGCATCAAGTAGTCGTGAGTCGCCATGGTTTTAGGCGTTTTGGGCAAAGCGGGGCCTGCATATGCTGCCCAGGCCACGATGAGCGCACGATAGTCGGCCGACGGGGCGTTGTAGAGCGCTCGGCCCCTCAGGATGCCTTCGGCTTCAGCCAAACGGCCAATCGCCGGCAGCGAGAAGTCGCGTGAGCCAGTTGCGTGCTGCTTGCGACAAAGCTCGTGGATCTTCGTCAGGTTTGCCCTCCGGTTCGAGCGAGCGCCCTTGTCAAGCAGCGATGCCAGCACGGCGTCCGGGTGGATGTCCGTCATGCCGTTCATGCTTCAGTTCCCGTCAGGGTGTGCCGTCCGATGGGGAACGCCTGAATGGGGCGGTCGGTGGGCAGCAGCAGCGCAAGGTCCATATCGAAGTGCTGGCTGAGGCGCGTGCCAGCGTCCATCAGGCGAATCACTTCCCTCTGGCCTAGAGCGGGATTAGAATGATCAATCTGCAATGCAAGCCTTCGCATGAAGGCGTTGCCGGCGAGAAGTTGTTCCTGTTCGCTCAGGAGCATGAACACGGGTGGCAGGTTGTCGCGGTAGAGAACGGCATCGAGGAGCTGACTACGGCGGAAGACCGCCTTGCCTGGCTCCAGGTCGGGATAGACCTCGACGCTGTCGCAGACACCAGCCAACTGGAGTAGCTCCGACTCTGTCTCTTCAAAGGCGACCTGCACATCGCCCACAGCACCAGGAGTGACCAACTTGGTACTGTCGCCCAGCGGGGCTTGGAACGCCGCCTTGCAACGCTCGATGAGACGCCAGCAGGCCACCAAGTCTTCGGCCAGGTCGCTGAAACGCTTCATCGCGCTTTCCCATACCCGCTCGGCCTGTCGGTAAGAGTCTTGGCGAGCGAACGGTTGCCCCGCGATCTCCGCGTCCAGCTTCTGCTTCTTCAGCTCCTGCAGTTCCCCTTCTCGCGTAAGGCAGACATTGCGTGCTTCGTCGAAGTGATAGGCCAGGGTGTTGAAGTGGGCTGCCAGCGCAGGCAGGTGGTGCGGTTCTGTCACGAACCAGCGACAACGCACGCAGTTGCGGCTCCCGCCTGGAACCGCTTGGTACTTCGGAATGGAAGGAGAGCCTATATTTACTCCACCGTTATAGCAGCCGCCCACCGAGCCGTTGTCCTCGCTCTCGCTGGTGTTGCCACCGACCAGGCACATTCCGTGGTGCATTGGCATCCATCCCACAGGATTACGCGCGGCCGGATGCTGCGGAACGGCGGCGGCAAGGCTAGGAACACTGTT
>Ga0308160_10001697_pt1 | contig 29440 bp, 42 predicted proteins | sample PhyFR1_FD_201036 | JGI IMG/M metagenome (GOLD analysis project Ga0308160, IMG submission 201036) | Phyllosphere microbial communities from UC Gill Tract Community Farm, Albany, California, United States - DLSLF.R1 | ecosystem: Host-associated > Plants > Phyllosphere > Unclassified | place: USA... | reverse complement strand
CGAGTAGGATTGTGAAAGATGCGGAGAGGAAAGGATTGGAAGCTGAGGCGGAAGAGGCCGACGTCGAGGAAGAATCAGAAGAAGAGGAGGAGTTGAGGACGTTGTTGTTGGATGCTGAGGAGGAAGTGAGGGAGACATTTGGTGCGGCGAGGGAGGGTTCGATCGGGTTTGTCGAGCAAGCGCAGGACGATGAAGAGGAGGAGGAGGAAGTTAGATCAGTTCTCCTCTCCTCCGGTTCATCTAATCGGAGTCAATCCCCGTCGACTTCACAACACGCTCAACCCTCGTCGGTCGCTTCTCAATCGCACGCTCGCTCTCGATCAGTTTCGAATGACTCGGCGTCGGGTCTCTCGAGCGTCGTCGGAGAGAAATGGACTTCGCAAGAATGGAGGAGGTTGGAACAGAGTCTCGTCGAACTCAAGAGGAGGATCAGGTCAAAGTCGGAACATCGAGAACCTGAATCGGAGGAGGTTGTTGAAGCGTTCTTGAAAAAATGGGGAGTGTCGAAAGAGGAATGTCAAGGCGATTGGGAATGGTGAGTTCGGAATATTGCGATCCGTCATGTATCTACATGTAGCTGATCTTACGCTTCTGAGCTCTCAGGGACAAGCTTTTCATTCGAGTCGAAGCGATCAAAGCTAGACGAGCGAAAGACGTTCGCAATCATCGAGCAAGTTCTCAAGCTTCCGCCCTCTCGATCGCTACTTCCGTCTGCAGCAAGACGACTAGCAATGCAGCTGAAGAAGGCGACACTGAATACTCAGCCAGTCCTACTCCAACGGTGATCAAAGAGGAGGAAGAAGAAGAAGGAGAAGAGCAAGAGGATTCAGTCAAGGTCCGACAAGAAGCGCGACAGAGTGACTCTGGCTCGGAAGATGAAGAAGAGGAAGGAAGAACGCGAGACGTGGAGGACGACACTTTCTTCTCTACGAATCGACGACTACGAAGAACTCGACGAACTTCAATGCCTCATACTCGCCTCCCTACCGCTCTCTCGAACCCTCGACTCGCTCACATTTACGACGATGCACCGATCCCCGAGAAGCCTCGACTACCGATGATGGAACGAGAAAGATCTCGTGAACCTTCTGTTACCGAACCTGAAGAAGCTACTCCCGAACCTGCCCTACTACCGGAACCGATCTCCTCTGCATCACGACTCTTCTCGTACCTCGGTTCATTCGTTCGTCGTTCCCCTGGCCCATCACCAACTTCGTCGAAATTCGCTCCTTCTTCCTCTCAATCCCCGCCTCCCGAATCTTCAGTCGAGATGAGCGAGACTCGTCTCCGACCATCAGAGATCACTCCTCGTGCTGCACCTCTCTCGACCGATGAATCCCTCCCTCATCTCGCCAATCGCAAGATTCGACCTCTTCCTCACACGCCTTTACACGAAGACGATCACGCCTCTTCCTCATCGACTAGTACTCCCGTCGCTTCTACTTCCGAAGTCACTCTCGACGTTCCCAAAACTTTGCGAAGGAGGAGATCATCTGGAGAAGGAAGGGTTTGGGTCGCTGTCACTGCTATCGAAGAAGCTGAATCATCTCGCGAAGAGGAAGAGGCTAGAATCGTCGAGCTATTGAGATCGGGATCTGCGAAGAGGAAAGCGAGTGCTGGAGATTTGAGGAGGAAAGTGACGGGAGCCGGAGGAAAAGGGAAGGGGAAAGAGAGGGCTGTAGAGAGTGATCTCGGAACGAGATCTGTCGTCAGGAAAGGTGGTGCTGAGAGGGTAGAGAGGGAATAGAAAAGGAGTTGATAGAGTTTTGGGCTTTCGTATTTCACTTATCGTTTTGTTTATTCTTTCCTTTATTTTTCCTCTCGATCCACGGAATACAATTGCTTTCGTTCGCTCGCGAGTGCAGACAGAACAGAAGAGAGCGAGAGACAAGTGAGCTATGAACATTGCGAATTTCTAATAACGAATGATTGACTAGATACAAAAGAAAGAAAGAAAGCGAGCGGTGTCTGATCGATTGTTTAGGCTGCTTGATTCTGTCGAGCGAGCTTGCAGATGGGTTTGTGCGAGCTCCAGTGCTCGCGTTGGCACGCTGGACCGCAGTAGAATACCATTTTGCACGCTCCACCTGTGTCAAAGCGACAACGAAGAGTGTCAGTTCGCTGTCGATGCAGCTGAGCTTGATACTGCCGCTACAGCAAACGAAGATAGAGAGAGGGCGAAGTGAGGACTCACATCGCATGAGTTTACTCTGCAACATCAACTTGTTGCAACTCGCGCACTCCCTCTCCAATTCCCTCGAGATCTCGGTCGGAAGACTCTTTGGTACATACGATCCACTTCCGTGTTGTGAAAGAACGAGATGTTTGTTCTCCTCCTTGATCGTTTCCTTGTTCTTCGAGCAAGTCGAAGCGATCAATGCGACGTCGTGTTCGTCGAGGCAGGCGACGAGGTCTGTCGGTGTGAGGTGGACGATCGGAGACACAGAAGAGTACTTTGAGGGTGTGAAGGGACCCTCTTCGAAAAGGAATTGGTCTGAGACGATTGGTTGAGCTCGAGTTGTGTAAGTTGCGCGTACACTGTATCAAGAGGAGAATCAGATGATGCTCGGAGAACAGAGTTAGATGGTGCTTGGAGAGCATCCTAGCGAGTGCTTACTACTTGATAGGATTGGGAAGAGGAAGAAGAGTGAGAAGATTGAGGAATCGTTGCGCTTGCAAGTTCATGACTGTTCAAAGCAGACGAAATCAGCATCATGCTATCATAGCTAAACGAGAGGATTGTCACTTACTCGCGCTGTAGTCGTTGTGATAAGGGTTCCCACATTTGCACGAGGTTTCGGTATAAGGATTGATGAGGAGGAATTTGCTGACAGTCGGCTCGGCGAAGACGATCATTCCAAAGTCGGCTTCACTCTTTGCTGCTCCCTGATAGAGCTCGTAAACGTATAGTACGGGCCTCCATCCGAGACCACCTTTCTTGTTGAGCCGCTTGCTCGTATTATCGACGACAGCCTTGAGCCTCTCCCAGAATTCTCCCTCGAGATCGGTCGAACCTGCTTTCTGTGGAGTCCAAAGGGTGATATTCGAGAGGCCCGAGAGTTGAGAGATGTGAGAGGTGAGCAAGAACGAGGAGAGAGTTTAGCGAAACGACAGTTCAGCGAAAAAGCGACACAAGTTGACTGAAAGAGCGATGAACTGACCTTGTGCGGGGCGAACTTGCCCGAGATATCAACGGTCGATAAACCGAGAGCACTGTAAACGCCTTGATTAGCCTACAAGTCAAATGTAGATTAGAAGGTGAACTTACGGGATCTGTAAAAGCCTCGTAGTAGCGCATGTTCCCGATAGATTGAACGACATGATTGGGGAGAAACCCGGCATGCCCATCCCCATCATCATGCTCGCCATATCGTCAAAGTTCTGTGCCATCTTGATAGATCTTTAGCTCGATAGATCTTTAGCAAGTTGAGATGATGAGGTAGTGAAAGTTGAAGAGAGGTCTAGGTCGTGTTGTACGCGATCACTGTACTTGTTACAGTATTGCTGAGTGTGTTTCGAGGTTGACTTGGCGGTCGTGAGGTGTAGAGGAGGAAGAACAGCGCGACCAAGAGAGAGCGACTAAAAAAGTTCCCAAAAAGATGCATGATCCAACATCGTTCCCATAGGCTTGTAAGCTTCCCATGAGATGCTCACTGAACCAAAAGGACGCGTATGCTTGACTTCGAGCGAGTCGGACTTTGCTCGACGAAAATGTAAGACTTCGCAAGTTTTCGCTCCGAGCTCTTGATCTTCGCCGTACGCCAGGATCAGGGTCAGAGACTTCGCGGCGTCGGAGTATTACACTTACAAAGAAGCTGAGCGAGTCGATCGGCGGCAGAAAACGTTGTGAGAGGCTCGTTTCGGTCGTTTTCAGCTTCAAATACGGAATCATCGCCAGCTTGCGCACTGGTCAGTCAATTGATTGGGTTCAGTCGTCGATGCATCGATGTAGAGACGTTGTACATCCCTCTACATATCGGGCTCAGGCCTTTCTAAATCATATCGTTCATAAGCTGCGACGCTTTCGCGACCTTCGTTTGACGTGATCCTTACGCTTTCCACCCGCTTTGTCGACGACTCTCAGTTCGATCAATGTAAAGTTCAAGTCTTGTTCGTTGCAGTCATCACCCGCTGAGCAACTTCCCTCGACGAGATTTCAGCTCGACGACGACTGCTTTTTCTTTGCGAAACTTTCGCACATCGAGTCCTCATCGCGCTTCTTTCATCTCCTCTCCCTTCTCCCTCTCATTCAACGAGCACTCCGACGTCGCCAGCTCAAACCAATGCGAAGTCGGTTGAAAACGTGCTAAAAGTGCGAGATGGTCCGAAGGTTACCGTCAGACCGCGGTTCGCCCTTCCTCTCCTTCCTCAGCCTCATTCTTCGCTCCCTTACGACATCATACGAACCTACCCAGTCTCACACTCCCAGGACTCCTTCTTCCCTTCTTCCCTTCTCCTTCCCCCACTTTACCCGACCCTCCTTTTCCCTCCTCCAACACGATGTTATCAGTCGAACCAGCTTTCCTACCTTTGCAGCCACTCTCGAATACTACAACACCAGTCTACTGTCCCTCACGAAGCTCCACGCCTCTACCTCAATCATGTTCAATCAGTTCAATCCGGGCTTCATTTCACCCCTTCCCTCTACGACGGATACCTACGAGCGATGCTTGGATCGAAGTTAGAGATGTATGTTCACGGAGGCAGAGGAAGCCGGTAGTAGATCAAGACAAAGTGACGATTCGAAGTCTGAGGTCAAACGATGTTGAGCGAGTGAAACGATTACAAGTAAGCCTCTCTTTCGCTCTCACCTCACTTAGCTCAAACTGACGACGTCGAGAATAGTCCTCGTGTCTTCCCCTCTCGTACCCATCATCATTCTACACCCTCCTCCTCACAAACTCCAATTCCCTCTGTCTCCTCGCTCTCTCCACTTCCTCTCACCTCCTCGGTTCCGCATCCGGTCATCTTCTGCCCTACACTCACTCTTCCCTCTCCGACGACCCAATTCCGCTCCCCATAATCTACTTGACATCACTCGCAATCGACCCTCTCTTTCGTTCGCAAGGTTTAGGATCTCGTTTGATCCTTGAACTACTGAGGCAGATCGCTCCACGAGGGAGTGAGAGGGTTGTGCTTCAACTACATGTCGAGGAGGGGAATGTCAAAGCTAGGGAGCTGTATGAGAGGGTTGGAGTGAAGGAGACGAGGAGGATTAGGGGATATTATAAGGGTGTTCAGAGAGGCGGAGGGGACGCTATTGAAATGAAGGGTGAGGTGGAGCTGCAATAGTGCAGTGGGAGCTCGTCATCGAACGGAAAGAGTTGGAAGAGGTGAGCGAAGGGAATGAACGATTTGTCGGTTTTCGTCTGATTGATTCTGATTCGCGTCGGTCGTGGTCTGCGTTTCCGTTGTCATTTGTCGTATCTCATACTAACTCATAGTCTATAGTCTCTGTTGTCATACTTATTCTTCTTCTGCATTCGACACCATTTCGAGCTTGCGAACCTGATTTTTGGTCGAGAGTGCGTTTTCTCGCTTCGTCTGCTTCTCTCGCTTCGTCTGCTTCCTCTACCGACCGTTCTCGTTCGTTCCGAGGCGTTCATCTCCATTGCAGACACGCCCCGAGGCTGTTTGAGGGCTGTTACGTCGGTTCTGAGAGTTTCGTAAGGATGCTTTTTCCTGATCTCTCTTCCTGCTCGGCGTACCGACTTGTGAGGCTCTTATCACGTTGACGATGAGACTCAGCTGAGGATTTCAGTTTCACCCAGCAAGTGAATCGCCTCTCTTTGATTGGCTCGAGCGATCCGAATTTTTCCTTTCTTCTCCTTCTCTCTCCTTCCTTCCTTTCCTCTTTCCCCTTCCCCCTCTCTCCACCTCTCCATTCAAGTATCCGAACCCAATCAAACCGAATCATTCAACATGGCATCAGTAGTCCAACAATCTATCAACAAGGCATTCGAAACTCTAGGACTCGCTCCTTCAGCAAACGCTGCTCAAACAAACGGTTCTACTCCTGTCAAAGTTAGCTCGCAAGAAGCTATCTCGCTTGAAGAGGAATACTCTGCTCACAAGTAAGTTCCTGCTCTCTCTTTACAAGCTCTTCACACCGCGCAAAAGGAGGAAACGAGGAAGAAGCAAGATTCTCGTTTATCTCGAGATGAGGAGCTCCAGACGAAGCGGGATAAGCGGGAATCAGTAGAATCCCATGCAAGGGAGCTGCAGGATACATTCAGCGAGCTGTAGGGGTGAAGGGAAGGCAACGAAACACGCTCATTTGATCCCATTTCTTTTAACCCACTCTTTCAGCGACCTCCTTCAAACAGCCTTACAACGACCTGGCAACCTTACTGATCTCGTTTCTCACCCACTGCACAGCTACCACCCTCTTCCCGTCGTTTTCGAGAGAGCTGAAGGTGCTCTCGTCTGGGATCCCGAAGTGAGTTTTCCTCTTCTTGGCCTCCGTCTGCCTTTGTCTCGCTTGTGATTCGACGAACTGACGACCATCTCCACTTTGCAGGGTAACCAATACGTTGACTGCTTGAGTGCTTACTCGTGAATTCTCATTTCTTTCGTTCCTCTTTCACCTTCGCAATCCGCTCACTTTCCCTCTTCCTCCAAACAGCGCTGTTAATCAAGGTCACTGCCACCCTTACATCATCAATGCTCTCACCACCCAAGCATCGAAGCTCACCCTTTCCTCGCGTGCTTTCCACACCAACTCTCTCGGGCCTTTCTCTAAGTACCTCACTGAAGTGAGTCTGAAACCGTTCTCCTCCTCAACTTGTTCAGTGCTGACATTCTCGTGTATAGCTCACTGGTTTCGAGATGGCGTTGATGATGAACACTGGAGCTGAAGCCGTCGAGACTGCGATCAAAGTCGCTCGCAAGTGGGCTTACAAAGTCAAGGGAGTCGAAACCGACAAAGCTATCGTTCTCTCTGCCGAGAACAACTTCCACGGTCGAACGTAAGCCTTGCTACCCTCATCAGTTACATCATGATACTGATGAGAGCAGAGTCGCTTAGTATCGGAATCATTTCGATGTCCACCGACCCGGAATCGAGGAAAGAATTCGGTCCTTTCGTTCCTTCGCTCGGACCTCAATGCCCTGCGAAAGGTGAATCTGGAAGGATCCCTTACAACGATGTAGGAGCTCTCGAACGCGCTCTCGACGCTCATGGAAAGAACGTCGCTGCTTTCTTGGTCGAACCTATTCAAGGAGAAGCTGGGTGAGTCGAAGCCACCTACAGAATCAGCCTTGCAGAAGCTGATTTCGAGATGCGTTTCGCTACACAGTATCGTCGTTCCTGATGAAGATTACCTTGAGCGAGTTCAAGCCCTTTGCAAGAAGCACAACGTTCTCCTCATCTGCGATGAAGTTCAAACTGTACGCTTTCTTTCTCTCGCTAGATCTCAGCCTACTTGACCTAACGAGGGTTGCTGAGTACAGGGTCTCGCTCGTACCGGTAAACTCCTTTGCTTCCAACACAACCCCGCCGTCAAGCCCGACATGGTTCTCCTCGGAAAGGCTCTCTCTGGTGGTGTCTACCCTGTCTCGTGTGTTCTCAGTCGCAAGGATATCCTTCTTCAAGTTCTTCCTGGAGAACACGGTTCGACTTACGGAGGTGTAGGTTTCGCATTCCTTGTTCATCAACAAACGAGTTTCGCTGATGTCGGGGTGTATGTTGACCTACAGAACCCTCTCGCCTGCGCCGTTGCTCAAGCAGCTCTCGAAGTCATCGTCAACGAAGATCTTTGCAACCGAGCTGAAAACCTCGGACAAAAGATGCGATCCGGTCTTTCCGCTCTCAGGGGTGTAGGTCCCAATGGAGGATGGATTACCGAAGTCCGTGGCAAAGGTCTCTTGAACGCTATCGTGATCGACGAGACCAAGTCGACGAAAGGACGAGGAGCGTGGGATCTCTGCTGCGTCTTCAAGAGCAAAGGACTGTTGGCGAAACCTACTCATGTCAACATCATTCGATTGGCTCCTCCTTTGATCATCTCGGAGGAACAACTCGACAAGATCTTGAGCATCATCAAGGAATCTCTCGAAGAACTCGATACCGTGAGTTCTGATCCCGTCTTTAGCTCATTTCTAAGCAACGTTGAAGCTGAAATGATCCATTCTCCACAGCTCGAGACTATTCCCGGAGCCGACGATCGCCACAAAGCTGCCGATGAGCCCGTCGCCGAAGAGTAATCGCAACTTCTCCTTCTCCAACCATCAAAAAAAGCAAAACTCGAAATTCAGCAGCTTACCCTTTCCTCTCCGCCCAACTTTTCACCTTTCATTCCTCTTTCCCCCTTTCAATCGTTCCATTCATCTCTTTCCTCAAACCAACTTGTTATCGTAATTCTAACGCCAGTGTGAAGGGTCGTCGCTCTCTCCTATTAATGTAGCAAACTTTAAAACGCAACCTTTAGTACACTCTTCTCCGTCGAACGAACTCTATCTTTTTTTGATCTACCAACGGATGTGAAGGATATTTGAGGCGTCTTTCTTGCTATTTGTTTAGTCAGTGAAACGCTTAGATACTATCTTCCTGGTCAAAATAACACTCTCTGTCTATCTTTCTGGTCGCATCATCGAGAGTCTCAAAAGAGAGTGGTACTTCGTTATTATCGTTTACTACAATTCGACGTTCAGCTACAGTCCTCCAACCCACCAACCCAAAACTCCAAACCCTACTCCACTGAGTTTTTCCGCCGGAGAATGAAAGAACAAACTAGTCATCAACAACATCCACCAACACAACCCCATCACCGCCAACGATACGTACGCCGAGATTTGAACGGCGAGAGGAAGTTTCCGATGTTGAGTCCTTGCTGAAGTTGCGGTGAAGTATTTCGGGAAGAGGGAAGGTAGGAGAGGATGAACGAGTTCGAAGAGGAACATTGAACAGTGAATCATCATGAATGAATGACCGGAAACGTCGTGACCTCCTCTCCAATATTCTCCTTGAGCTCCCGTACAAATCGCTGCAGTTGCCGAATCGGAGGATAGGGTCGAAGGAACACAGATCGCTCCGGAAGTTTTGAGGATACGGTGGGAGATGGAAGGACCTGTACGAGATCCGAACCAGGTTTTTTGGGTGAGGTAGAACCAGAAGAGGGAGGAGAGGAGGTATCGTCGAAGAGAGGTCATGAGGAGGTTGAAAGGAGTTTTCGCGGCTGAAGAGAGTTGGATCGCTGGTTGAGAAGGGGAATCGGTCTTCTTTGGGTTGGTGTTTACGGTGAGGAGGGGAGCGGTGAGGAAGAGGGAGAGGGAATAGAATAGGAAGATTGCCGTAACCCATCCCCAGGACCGCTTGACGAACATTTGATTGAATCCGTTACGCTGTACGTTGTTGAGAGTGACTTGTCAGCTCTACGTCGAGAACACGAGTGCAGTCAAGAGTGTGACTTACTTTGTCTGCGAAATAAGGTAACGAAGGAACTGGGAAAGCGGATTCGCTTGTAGTTAACCTCGATAGTGTGTGAGCTGGTAGTCGAGATCTGAATGCGGTAGTGGCAGCAGATGTTTGTAGAACTGAGACTGTTGTGCCGAGTAAAGCGGTAAACACTAGAGTAGCGAGGAACCGTTGGCGAGGCGAGTAACCGCTAGGTCTGGCTTGTACTACTGTTGTTGTCCGTGTGCTCATAACGAGAGATCGATAGGAGTAGTGGTTGAGGAGAAGAAGCAAGTTTCCTCTCTTCGACTTCTTCATCAAAAAAATGCTGATGACGTTTCGCAACGTTTTCTTCCACGATACCAGTTGATTCTAGGAACTGCACATCTAATTGCAAGAGTATGTATTGGTAATCAAGCGTTGTCCTATTTCTCCCTCTCGAAAGTAACGAAATCTTTGAACTGTCGAATCTTCTCGACTAAATCCTTCGTATCCAACGTTTCCATTCTCTCTTTCGCCCTTTCCACCACTTCCTTCGTAGGTTGTCCTCCTTTCGCAAACCTCGATGCCGAAGAAGTAGGGTTCTCGAAAGTGTAAGCGAGCAAACGTGCTTCGTATTCAACTTGTTTCGTCGTACATTCGATCCATTCCGCCAATTGCTCGATCTCATCCGGGTCACGAACGACGAACCAATCGTCTCCTTGGTCTTGAAGGAACGCAGGGACTTCGTCCGTCTTGTTTGATTCGCCTCGTCGAGATTTCGTCGACTTCTCCTTGAGTTTCGATGGATTCGTGCCGTGAACGAGAATGGAATAGATGATGGGGTAATCAACGTTTGGATCTTTGTAGTCTTCATCGATCGGGAAAGCTGAGCTTGAAGCGTAGTCGGTGTGAGAGTCGAGGAGTTCAGAGGGAGCAGGAGACATGAGATAGTACTCGTTTGAGAGGGCATCGGTTCCGGCTGAGTCGAAGCGTAGGCGACTGAATGACGTCTTGAGGTAAATGCTGTGCTCTGTGGAGGTCAGGGAGGTGAGCCTCGTACTGGGGAGTCAAGCGAGACGTGATGTGACTTACGAACTCGAGTAGCTTGCTCTCCGTTCTCGGTTTCGAGCGTTTCGAGCTATACAGGGGAAAGTCGAAGAGTCAGTGTGGAACCCATTGAAGCAGGGTAAGCAAACAGAATGTACCTTTTTGTCAATCTTCTTCGTCTCTGCTTTCCATTGATCAATCTTTGCTTTCGCCCTTACTCCAGTGCCATCCGGTTTGTACTGCTTCTCCTGTGACAACTCTTTCTGTTGACGAGCCAATTCATTACGGAGTGCAAACTTCTCCTTGTTCAGATCGATCAAATCGCCTTTCGTATAGTCGACTCCCTGCGTTTTCGAAAGATCAAGATCAGTTCTCAAATTCTGTTCGAGATGAGAGGACATTGCAGACTCACCTTGATGAGTTCTTGACGGATGACATCGGTATCGTAGGCCATGTCGATGAGAGCGCAAGAGATCGCTAGTCGTTCGTCGCCCGTGACTGTACTCTCCGTTCCATTCTCTTTCGCATCTCCATTCTCCTTCGCTTCCGACCCTTCCATTTGATCCGTTCCCTCTGTGTCCATACCTTCACTGTCTATCGCGTCCACTTTCCTACTCCACTCCTTCGCAAACTTCAACCATTCCGATTCCTCTCCAATCAACTTCCTCGCCAATCCCCACGGTTCCTGCACTTTCTCCTCATCTCCCGCAACTTGCTCCGATCCCAAGTTCCCGGGGATCCCTTTGATACTGGCATAGATCTCCGCGAAAACCTCATACTGTTCCTCTTTGAACACCCCCGTCCCTTTCTTCTCGCTCCTAAGCAAATCGACCAATGCTTCGAGTATGATCAAAGATTCGTCGCCCTTCGCATCGAGTCTCAAGCCGAATATGTCGTTCGAGAGGGAAGCGAGAGTTTTAGCGTTGAGTTCGGCACGCGCTTTGATCGAGGGATCCTCATCGACAACGGGGTTCCCTCGACTAGTTCGACGACGTGCGGGTTTTGGCGAGGAAGAATTGGAGGCTGCATCGGACGCAGAGGAGGAGGAAGAATTGAAGTAGGAGAGATCGAGAGCAGGCATGATACGATGGAAGCGAAGGAAGAACTCGCGGAGGTTGAGACGGGAAAGAATTGAGTTGGTACAGGGGAGTTCGGGATGAGGGTAATGAACGGAAGAGAGTGAGAGAGTGAAAGGAGCTGGAGGGACTGGACGTTTCGGAGGAGGAGGTGCTCGAGATAAGGGTCGTTGTTTCTTTGGTGCTGAAGGAGCGGAATCTGTGGTCGTGGCGGGTGGAGGCGAGGGGAGAAGAGGGACTGTGAAGTTGCTTGGGACGAATGATGGCTTGGGGAGGATACTCGTCGATTCTGAAGGTGCAGCTTTCTCGCCGGAGATGAGAGGTCGTAATGCGACTTTGCCGATCGTCACTCCTTTGAGCTTCGGTGCGACTACGGGTGTGACCGCAGGTGTTGTGCTTCGTCGGCGTCCGAGGAGCTCAAGACCTTTCTTCCTGCAGAACAGCGAGAATCTCGAGTCAGCGGGAAATCTTCAGAGTCGAATCAAAATCTTGCTTACTTTCTACATGCTGAACATTCGCCTGCAATACAAGAGAAAGAACGACAGTGTGAGCAAAACGATCGATATCAAATGAGAAGAAAGGAAAACGCACAACAATCTCGACAAACGGGACAGACCCAGCTCGAATCCTCTCCGTTGGCCAGCATGGCGTCGACATCGGTACCATAGAACTTTTCCAGACAGTTGCGACAGAATGATTGAACGCAGCGTTTCGTTGCACCCTCTTGCGGAGTCGTTTGACATGAGATCATTACCCTCACGTAAGGGTCGTAAGCTCGACGTTCTGTTTCCAGCAAATCATCAGTAGCAATTCGACACGAACGATGAAGCATTAGAGAGCTCACCATGATGACACCAGAGAGTACTAGGTTTCTCATTCGAGTCTTTCGTAGTTTTTCGTTTCTTTGCTGGAGGAACGTTTCCTTCTTCCTCTTCTCCCTTTTCTGACGCGTCTACAGTCTCTCCGTTGATGCTGGATCCACCCTCAGCCTCGACATCGCTTGATTGATCAATCACTTTTGAAGTTCTCCCATCTTTCTGCCTTGTCGAGCTCCTCCTAGGTTGCTTTCCTTTTCCTACTGTCCCCTCCTTTGGTGCGTTCATCGTACTTTCAGGTTGTGGAGTTGAAGTTGGAGAAGGTGATGAAACTTTTGTTGAGAGATCAGAATGAGTTCGACGAGGTGGTTTATCGATGTAGAAGCTCTTGCTCATGCAACACACTTCGTAAGAGAAGGTGCGCGTGGTTGAAGTGAGAAGAAACCTCTTCCTTCCTCCTCATCTTTATCGGAGAAATTCCCCCTATATTCGAAAATCTTCTTATTCTTCTCCCTCTACCTCCCTCCCTCTCTCCTCTCCCTCTCTTCCGAATTCGATGTTCAGACCTTCTACACCTCCACTCTTCAAGATGAATCTATAATGGTGGAAGGCTGTGCCCTCCATGGAAGCTTCCTCAAACGAGTTAGCTTTTTTCATTCGAAGTTCCCTAATTCGTGTTACGTTTTGTTCCAACTCGGAGCCTAACTGCATCTCGCTCACAAAACAATCATACGACTGCTGTGCTTCCAAGTTACCCGAAACATTTAGCTTCAGCTTCGAGATCGTCGTCGCCACTATTTCTCGCTCTTGAAACTTTGGCAGGAAAACAATGGCTTCTACCCTAACCACCTCTTCCTTTGGTTCCTCCTGCATTCAGCAACCGATAAACGACGAGACGAGACGAATCCAAGAACCACATTCCTCTAGATCCGGCACAAAGCATCCGATTCTCGTTTCCGATTCTTCGTTTTCCTTTTACCCCACGGTTCAGATCGCAATCCTTTCCAACCCCTTCTAGTTCAACCCCTAACATCTCTGATCGTTGAACATATCACTCTAGCCGGCTCGCACGGAGTCGCGTCCGATTCTCCTCCTTCGATCCCTTCTTCCTCTCGCCGCGACGAAACGACAACTTTGTTCAACGACGATCACTAGACGCGCACGCAAGATCAGATCGCCCCTTTCGAATGTATTCGACTCATCAACAACAGCCTTACTCGTATCACAACTTTAAAGAAGGGAATCAGCATTACAACGGGGACGAGTCGAGATGGAGTTCAGGGAATCCTCGTTCGGTATCGTCGGAAGTTGAGCAGTTGTGGAGGATGGATGAACCAGCATTGTTTGAGAGTCTTCATTATGACGGGAATTATGTGTTCCAGGACTATCCATCGCAGAATCAGACGTCCGCTCCCGTGAGTTTCGAACATTTTCGCCCATCTCCTCACTTCGGGACAGCTCGCTCACGCTCCTCGCGACAGCAATACACGTCGAGTTTCAACGCTGCGATGTCGAATTACGAATCAGCCTACAGAAACGGGTCGAGACCCCCCGACACTTCTTCTTCTCTACCCGACCAATCCGAATTCTCTACCCACAATCCTCCATTACAGCTCGCGAGTCTCCCTCAGTACGCTCATCAGTCCTCGACAACTCAGCCGACGTACAAGTCTGCATCCGACCCTTACCCTCAGCCTTACTATCCACCTCCCGCGAGTTCGACATCGAATTACGGACCCCCTTCTACACCCAATCCTCGCTTGATCTACAACGGAGAGCAAAACTTGACACTGTCGACTCGATACGTTCCCTCATTCGAGAATCTCCCTATGGCGAGCATTCCTCATCCTCCTCGACCAGTTCGACATTCGTCCCTCAACTCGCTCAAAGACTTCGGTTGTAGCTCGAGTCCACCTCGAGGTCGACCTGCTACTGCAAACTCTTCCTCCCCATCCTCATCCTCACCTCTTCCCCTCAGATCGACCCCTCGACGCCTCAACTCGAATCTTAGTATCTCGATCGATCGCGCCGCTTTCGCTTCTCACGCTCGTAACCACTCCCCGACTTCTCCATCTTCTCGCTCTTACCCTACCTCCCCGTTCCGCTCTCTCCCTTCGCCTCTCAGTCCCGCTCGAAAACGACCTTACTCTGGAGAACTCGCCCCGAACGATCAATTCCAGTCCTCCTCTCTCTCGCAATACTCTCAAGATTCCTCTCCGACAAACGAAAGGACACTCCAGAATGCTTACGAGCGAGATGCGACTCGGAGGTGGACTGGCGAGAGTAGTGAATTAGGCGGATTCGATTATCGAAAGGCGTTCGTCGATCAGGTTTACGCTGGAAATGGGCTCGAACAAGGTGTGGGCGAGCTCCAGATAGCTAGTCGACCAGCTTCATCGAGCGCTTACCCGTCTGCCTACTATCCTTCGCCAGCTTATCAGCAACCTTTCGACCTCTTGCCAGCACCTCCAGCTCAGCATGATCCGAACTCCGACCTTCAGCGAGGGTTACGAGAGGAGGAGATTCGCAAGTATCTGAGGGCGACGGATAAGCTACAAGCGGGAGAGAGAACGGTTTTGATCTTCAACCCTCGAATAGCTCAGAGGAGTTACGGGACAGAAAGACGGTAAGCTAGAGCTCTATCTCGCTTCGACTGTCCTTGGCTCACCAGAGTTACTCCTACAGGCTACTGAATCCGCCTCCGATGGCTTACTTGCTCGGTACCTCTTGGCATTCGAGTTCGACAACATCCTTCGCAGGCCGACTCCCTTCCCCTCCCTCAAATCGACAGATCCCTTGTCCACCCGAAGTCTTCGTATCGATCTATCCTCCTCGATCCGTAGAGAAGGAAGCACATTCGTCAAAAGAAGCGAATCCGACAGCGATGTGGATGGCGAGAGATGGCAAAACGATTATCGATCAGGACGAGAACCCTCAAACTCCGATCAGTGGTCGCTTCGTCAGCAAGAGTCTCGCAGTGTCGCTCGATGGAGACCTCAACAAAGATACGGTGTCGGACGTGAGAACGGTCGTTACTGTCGTCGATCGAGCAACTCAGGCTACTATCGGAACTTTCCTGGGTAAACCGATGACAGTCATCTCTAAACCTTCCAAGAAGAAGTCGATCAGCGCTGGAGGTAGTAAGTCGTTCTCGTTTCGCTTCATCGAAGGGTCAAGGTGCTGATTTTGCTTTCTCTTCTTCTCTTCGCAGCTGCCGGTTTGACGCATGGAGGACTCGTAGCTCTCTTCAATCGCGCGAAAGCGGGATCTGGTTCCACTCGCTATCTGTGCACTTCAGGACCGCAATCGAATTTCCCTTCGACCGATTGGCGCAACATGACTTCGAACGCTCCTCGACCTTTCGCACCCAATGATACTTCCGATGTTCGCTTCATTTCGAAGACGAACTCATGGGACGCCTTCATCATCTACACCGTCGATCTCTCGCTCCCGACGGCAGGAGAATCGCTCATCCAGCTCCCAGCTCCTCAACAAGGTTATCCGAAGCCTCCTCTCAATATCGTTCCCGTCGATACAAGGAAGCCACAAGCACTCTATTACAATCAACCTGTCGTCCTACAATGTCTCGCTACTGGTGTCGTCTCGGTAAGCATCGTTCGAAACTCGCTACTATCGTTAAGCTGACTTCTGTATTTTTGATCACAGCCGGTTCTCATCTTGCGTCGTATCGACTCGAAAGCGATCGCCATCGGAGGAGGTAGTATCGAGTCTGCTCTTCCGAACGCTGCCGATCTCTCGTATTTGCCAGTCGCTCCTGGTGAGAAAGTCGGAGAACCAATTTCGCAATACAAGAACATCGCTTTCGAAGTCTATCAAGCTGTATCTCAACCTCGCAGTGACAACCCATTCGACTTCCGACTTCCAACGAGTAGCTTCCTCGCTTGCCTTCACGACGAAATCGGAATTCACGTTGCAGAGGAGGAGAAGACGATCTTCCGAACCGAAGCACCCTTGACACCGCCTCCAGTCGAGATGCAACCATCTCGATCCCGAAGTCCCCTCTACGCCTCGACAAACAGCTACATGCCTCTTCAAGCAGGATTCGATGCGATTTCGGAAAGCTCGTCCGACGATTCCGATTCGAAGAGGAAACGAGCTCGTACTTCGACTACGCTTGGGTTCGCAACGCCTTCGACGAGTCCTCCGTCGCCCGGTCCTGCAGCTCGACCGTCGGCGACTTCGAGACACAAGCGAAGAGGACAATCTTTGAGCAGTCTCCAGCAACTACAGAAGAGCCGCTCTCCTTCCCCTCGACAGGAGGCGCAACTGGTCTGGACTGTTCCTTGTGGAGGTCAGTCTACCATCTCATCTTCAGTGCTTCACGCGTGGCCTAGCTGACTCGACTATTTCGCACAGAATCGAGTGTTTGGTCAATCTTAGCGATCGATATCGCACGACACTCGTTCTACATCCCTCCTTCCGTCGAAGCCTTACCTTACTCGGCTTCGAGTCAATCGTAAGCTGACCCGCTTTCAGTCTGATGCTGACGTTTCGTTGACACTTCGTTCTCGTTCGCAGCGCATACGGAGAGTCTCAAGTACAGACAACACCAGTTCCAGCCACTCCAATCGGTCCTATACTCGTCACTGCTACTCGTTGTGATCCAGCACAGCATGGTCTACCGAGAGATCACGAGGCCTCTTACGCAGGTGAGCTATTCCCTCTCCCGTCATTTTCTCGTCCTTGTCAAAACTAACCTACATCGCTCTTTGAAGTCTTGTACGGCGAGAACTTTGACGCTTCCTACACTATCTGGGTTGGCGATCAACCTTGTCCCGAGCAGATCGATCAATCTACTACTTCAATCCTCTTCCGACCTCCTCCTCCTACAGATCTCGATCAATTCGCTCCTCCTCGACGAATCTCACTCGTTCGCTACGACGGTGTCGTCTTCCCGACGAATATCTATTATCGAGATTGAAGGGAGGCAGCGAACACTCCGTCGAAACACTCAAAACACGCTTTTTCGTACTCATAGCATATCCTAATCTGACATATCTAGCCCTACTTTCTGCTGCTCTCTCTGTCGTTTGTCGTAGTCTACCTTGTTGTACCCGATACTCTGTTGTTCTCAGTTGACATGAAAAGTCGAAATGAGCTCGTTTTTTCAAGGGAGCGATATTTTTACTTCTTTTCTACAGGTCGTCCGGTGATACTTTTGAGAGCGATAGAGCAGATCCATCAAATGCTACGAGTGTCGTCGAAATGAGCTTGCTTATGAGCCGGAACGGAGCCGGTTTTTCGACTTTGAGAAATTTCGAGATTTTTCTCCCAGCAAAGCTGCCAATCAATCAACTTGCTTTTTCTCTTCCCTCCACCCCTCCTCTCCTCCTCTCCTCCTCCTCCTCCTTTAGCTTTTTAGCTACTCTCCTCCTCTTCTCTCCACTACGCGGTACCTCTAGAGTTCGCCTCCACCCAGTCGTTCGCTTTCCCGCCTCGCCTCCTCCCAAAAAAAAACCTCTCCCTTTCTTTCCTCCCTTTTCTCCCCCTTAGATGCCCTCTGCCGATATGTAAGCGCCCTCATTCCTTTCTTTAGATGATCTTTGAGCTAATGCGACCGCGTTTGTAGGTCCTCCGACTCTACTCCCGCTACTTCGGCACTTTTCCAAGAACTTTACGGTGCCATCAATCGCTCTTCAAGGACTGCAGCAGCTTCCACTCTCGCTACCCATGTCGCCTCTCAAGGTCTCAGATCCCTCTACACAGACTCAATCCTCGATGAACTGAATCGTGCAGCAAAGTCAAAGGTTCCCGCTGAGAAAGAGGGTTCAATGGTAGCTTATGAGCAATTATTCGCAAAGGTTGGACGACTCGGTGGAGCAGACCCTTACTTCGTTCCCCAACTTTCCAACCTCCTCGACAACTTCACCGAGCAAGGAAAGACGGCCAGCATCAAGGAAGCAGCTGAGAAAGCAGCTAAACAGCTTGTTCGACTTCCTCCTCCCGAAATCGCTCCTCAACTCATCGAAGAGCTCTTCGTTACCCTCGAAGGAAACGCCAAGTGGAAGAGCAAGGTTGGAGCGTTGGAGTTGTTGGGAATGTTTGCTGTTACTGCTAGGGATCAAGTTGCGGAACGATTAGGTGAATACGTTCCCAGGTTGACTCCTTCGATGAGGGATGTCAAATCCGAGGTGAGTCTCCTCGTTTTCTGGACTCGAGCTGCGAAATAAAAGGAATTGACGAGATTTCGTTTTTCGAAACTTGACAGATTTCGACCGCTGCTGAAAAGACCGGTGTCACTCTCTGTGGTGTCCTCACGAACCCCGATATTCAACCCTTCGTTCCCGATCTCGTCAGATGTATGGCCGACCCGACTACCGTCGCCGCCGCCATCAAGCGTCTCTCTTCGACCGTTTGGGTTCGCGAAGTCGATGGTCCTACTCTCGCCGTTGTCGCTCCTCTTCTCACTCGTGCCCTCGCTGAGAAGGGAAATGTTGTCACTCGTCAAACTGTGAGTCTTATCCTTCATTTTGCAAGGCTGAAAAAGCGAATCTGACGATTTGGCCATTTTCTCAGGTCGTCCTCATCACCAACTTGTTCAAACTCGTTCGATCCGCCGATCTCGCCGCTCTCCACGCCCCTGCCGTCCTTCCTGGTATCGAACGTATCATCGAATCAGCCGCTTTCCCCGAAATCCGTGCTTTCGCTGAGGAGGCCAAGCGATCCGTCGACAAGGCCTGCGTCGGAGCTGCCGTCCCCGCCGTCGATCACCTTACCGAGGCTGTTCAAGACGAGAAGCTCGCCTACACTCAACTCGCTTCCATCGTCGAGAAGCACACCGGATCCAAGCCCGACGCTTTCACCGAACAATCCCTTCGTTACGCCTCATTCGCTATCTCCCACCTCGTTCGCAAACGTTCGTTCGGACTCAAGGACTGGCAATCAGTTTACGTCGGACCTTACCTCGTCGCCTCGGTTGGAAAGGATTCGGCCGATTCTATCGCTTCCGACGAACTCACTCGATGGATGAACATTGAGAAGAAGCGAAACCACGTCGAAGGTGCCGATCTCGACGACGACGAAGAGGGTGAACTCACTTGCGACTTGCCCTTCTCCCTCGCTTACGGTGGTCTCCTCCTCCTGAACCACACCGTTCTCAAACTTCGACGAGGTCACCGATACGGAATCTGTGGTGCCAACGGATGTGGTAAATCTACCCTCCTCAAGGCTATCAACCGAAAGCAGATCGACAACTTCCCCGAGGATCTCAAGGCCGCCTACGTCGAACACGATATCGAAGGTGACGAGACCGGTATCACAATCTGTCAACTCATGATTGATGAACCTCGCATCAACGCTACCGAGAAGGAGATCCGAACTATGCTCGAAGAGATGGGTTTCGTTCCCGAACGACAAGATCTCGCTATCAACTCGCTTTCCGGAGGATGGAAGATGCGAGTCGCTCTCTGCCGTGCCATGCTCATGAAGGTCGATCTCCTTCTCCTCGATGAACCTACGAATCATTTGGATGTTCAATCCGTCGCTTGGCTTCAAGATTGTAAGTCTCCGTCTCTCGTTTTGAACTGACGGTTTCGATCTTTTACTAATCTTCTCGCTCCTCTCTACAGACCTCAAGGCTCAAACCAGTGTCACTTCGATGATCATCTCTCACGACTCTGGTTTCCTCGATTCCGTCTGCTCCAACATCATTCACTACGACAAAAAGCAACTACACTACTACCGAGGTAACCTCGCCGCTTTCGTCGAGAAGTACCCTCCCGGCAAATCCTACTACACCCTTTCCGACGATGTCGTCAAGTTCACTTTCCCTCCTCCCGGTTCCCTCATGGGTGTTCGATCGAGAACTCGCGCCATCCTCAAGATGACCGACTGCACCTTCACTTACCCTGGAGCCAAGAAGCCTCAATTGACCAACGCTTCCTGCGCCATCTCTCTTTCTTCCCGTGTCGGTATCGGTACGTTGCGATCCACCCTTTCCCTTCGTTTGTACCCAAAAACTGACATTTATCTCTGCTATTTCCTTAGTCGGACCTAACGGAGCTGGAAAGTCTACTCTCATCAAGCTCCTTACTGGAGAGACCCTCCCCGATTCTGGAAAGGTCGAGAAGCACCCCAACTTGCGTGTCGCCTACGTCGCTCAACACGCTTTCCACCACATCGAGCAACACATGGAGAAGTCTGCCGTTCAATACATCCAATGGCGTTACCAAGAAGGTGTAGATAAGGAACAAGCTCTCAAGGCTAACCGAGCTCTCACCGATGAAGAGAAGGAACTCCTCAAGACTCCCATTACCGGAAAGGACGGAACTACTCGATTCCTCGAAGATATCGTCGGTCGTCAAAAGCTCAAGAAGTCTTACAACTACGAGATCAAGTGGCAAGGATTAGGAATGAACAAGAACTCGTGGTTACCTCGAGAACGCCTCATCGACCTCGGATTCACCAAACTCGTTCAACAATTCGACGATTTCGAAGCTTCCCGAGAAGGAGCTGGTTCCCGAGAGATGAGTCTCAAACTCGTTCGTCAACATTTGATGGACGTCGGACTCGATGGTGACATCGCCGAGTACAACGAGATGAGAGGATTGTCGGGAGGACAAAAAGTAAAGGTCGTTATCGCCGCTGCCATGTGGTCGAAACCTCAATGCCTCATTCTCGATGAACCTACCAATTTCTTGGATCGTGACGCTCTCGGAGGTCTCGCTGTCGGTATCCGTGAATGGACCGGAGCTTTCCTCTGTATTTCCCACAACCAAGAATTCGTCAACGCTCTCTGTGGTGTAAGTCTCCCACTTTTCTTCTCGCTGCCTTTATCATCGACTGACTTCTCCCTCGCTTCCTCGTTCTGTAGGAAATCTGGAACGTCGATGCCGGTGTCCTCACCCACAAGGGTAAAGCCGCTGTCGATGACGGTGCTTTCGAATCAAACCCTCAATCTGGTATCAACACTCCTGCCCCTGGAACTCCCATGGGCGTCCTCTCTCCCGAATCTTCCGCTCCTGGTACCCCCATGACTTCGACTCCCGCTGGATCTGGTGACGAGGTCGGACCTGATGGAGAGATGAAGTTCAAGGCTGCGAAAGGAAAGAAGAAGTTGACTCGAAAGGAGATGAAGGCTCGTGAAGATCGTCGTCGTGCGCGAACTCGTGAGTCTAAACTTTACTCTCGCTTCTTGACAAAGTTGACGAAAAGCTTCTGACTTATCTCGTCTCCTTTCCCCAATTCAGTCGCTTTCCTTTCTTCGACCATCCCTGGTGCTACTCGTGAACCCGATACGGAATCCGAGGATGAAACCCTCCAAGGAAAGGCTCTCCGAATCCCCTCAAAGAAAAAGGTCGGAGCTTCAACTCCTCAATTAGCAGGAATGAGGTGAGTCTTAACCTATCATACTCTACTCTTTCCCCGGGCAGTCATTGATGTCCTTACCTGCTTTCAACAGATCCGGAAAGTAAACCTGTGTTTGATTCTTTCGCATTTCCGTCCTCTTTCGCATTTCTCTTCCCTTTCATTATCCCCACTAGACTTTCTCTCTCACACTCTCTCTCGGTTTTCGTTTCTTCTCCCTCGCATAGGTGCTCTCTCTCTCTTATAGGTTGTCTTTCCGGTCTGCTCGTTCTGTCCCCAACTTTCTCTTGTTATATTTGTCTCCTCTCGTCTTCTCTATATTCTAGCCTCGCTATAATTCAATATAGATCTCTCTCTCTCTGGACCTCCTCTAGCTGTCGCCACAAAGCGAGAAAGAGAGATGCGACGAACTGTTTGAACGAACTAGTGGTTGAGTAAATTGGTGAAGAAATGCTCACATTACTCTCCTTTCCCTGTTCCCGCTCGACGCTCTCAACCTCAGCTCCTTTCATACAGTTGATACCCGAGGAGAAACACACACCAAAACCCTCACATCTACCTACACCAAGGAAGCTATCCACAAGCAACTCGAATTCTAGAAATGTCTGAGGAAATCAAGAAACAAGAAGGAGAAGGAGAAATGCCGATTTCACACGTAGAGATCAATCAGGATGGTGTAGCAGAAGTAGAGAAACCTATTGAGGAATCCAACAAGGAGGAATCACCTTCAAAGGGGGAGGACGAGAAGAAAGAAACGACTGAGGAAGAAGAGAAGGAGGAGGAGAAATCAGCAACTCAAACCAACGGAGATATCACTGAAGAGAAGGAGGAAGGTGAAGAGAAGGATCAGGAGACTACGACCAAGGCTAGCACCACTACTACTTCGGATGATGCACCTTTGACCAAGATTTTGGAAGGATTGGATCAGTTGACAGAGGAGCAACAAACTGTAGTAAAGAAGAACTTGGAGAGGATCAGTGAATACCCTAGGGAGTTACCTCTCAGTCAATCTTGGAGTCAGTCCTTCTCACTCCTCCCTCTTCACGTTGGAAACGAGTTTGACTGATTTCATTCATTCTCGCAGCTCTTCATTTCTCCGACACTTCAGGAGCATCGAAGTCCTCTTCAGCAGCAGCTACGAAAGATGCTTACACGGAAGGAATCAACCCAGTCTTCGTCGCAACGACCGTTCCAGGACTTTGTGGACAATTGAAAGCGTTCAAAAAGGCAGTCAGACCAAAGAGGGCGAAACCTACCGATCCGGATGGGTTGGGGTTGAACAGGCCGGGAATGAACTTGCATTTCTTTAGGACCGGGATTAGTCCTACGTGGGAAGACCCTTATAATGAGAAAGTGAGTTCTCCCCTTCTACTCTTCTCTTTTCCCCTCCCATTCTTCACTCTACTTGTCTCAGTCACTTCTTGCCTACTCGAAACTTGAACTGATCAGATTGAATTGGGTTGACAGGGTGGTCGATTAACTATTTCACCTCCCGCTCAATTCTTCGACCCCATCTACGAACGACTCGTCCTCCTTCTCGCCGGTTCCTCTCTCGAACTCGGTACTTCCGAACTCCTTCAAACCGAAGGTCCCGCCCCTAGTTCCAAGCGACCCCCTACTCCAGGACCTCCTCAAGAAGGGATGATTATGGGTGTCGTAGCTAGTAGACGAGCGAGAGGTGACAGGATTGAATTATGGATTGGTGGTAAAGCGAAGAGGGAACCTACTCCGGGAGATTGGATCGATAGGTTGAAGGAAGTGTTGGCGGATCAATTGGAAATGCCAGAGGTAAGTCAACACGCTGTTCTCTTGTTTTCTCACTCATTCTGAGGAGGACGCTGATTGATCTCGTTGTGTTTTGTGCAGTTACGGACGAGCAAGTACAAGAAGCATTTCTAGGTGGATTGCTTGAGAATGGCTAGGGGTATTGTGCGAGGGCTTGGGTACAAAGCGAGCGAGAAGGAACAGGTGAAAATAGCTAAATTATCGTTTGCCTTTATTCCCGTTACTCTGATGCATTGCAATGTCTTCCGCATTCTACACTCTGTTGCGAGGCCTACTTTGGATTTGTCAGCTTGCGAGGGATTCTCTACTCCACACTTTCGGTGGTCGCGAAATCAACTTTTCAAAAGAAATCCACAAGTGCGATTTCCTCCTTCTCTTTCTTCACTTCACTACTCTACTCTCAATCTATATAATATGTCTGAACAACAACAAACACCAACGAAGCGTACCTACCACGGAGAAGAGGATGCAGAAATCGCTTGTCCGTCTCTCATCTAATCCCACCCTCTCCTGCCTTCTCAGACTGACGGTAGGTTTGATGTGATGGACAGATAAACTACAAGTATTAGGTGCTAGGGAAGGTGCGATCAAGGTGCGTTGAGAGATTGGATGACTTCATTCGCCGCATCGAGTCGGTTCAGCTAATCGCTTTCAACTCGATCCGCACAGGGTACGATCGTAGGAGGTACACTGATGGCTTTGTGAGTGGTTCTCCGGCAGTAGCGTCGGGCTGCGAGCTGACTCTGCTTTTTCGGAACTTCTCGCAGGGCACAATGGAGGTAGGCTCTCGCATCGCTCTGACTCTCCCGTCTAGTACCTGATATATAGAGGCAATTAATAGGTACCCATGGGTTCAACGACAAACTTTGGCAGGAAAAGCGTGAGTTTCCCTTCTCTTCGCGAGATCGTTACCTCACGAGATCTGATGAAGCTGACTCTCGCTGTTCGATGTTTGCACAGCTTCCTCGTCATGTGGGCGACGATCTTCGGAGTATGCAGTTCTACCTCTCACACGGATCAGCAGCTCAGATACTGACATTCTCGTCTTCGTCTCTTCGCAAAAAGATGGTCACTCATGCCGGTAAGGCTTTCTCTCTTCTCATTTTGCGTACACGCGAAGCTGATTGGTAGCTGTACATCTTATAGATCACTACCTGTTACAATACGAAGCGGAACATCGAGTTGCTTCAGAACGATGGAGAACTCAAGCTAGAAATGGTGCGTTTGAGAATTATCTGCTGATCTCTCACACTCTCGAGACTTTAGACTGATCAGCTTTGTTTCTTTCGATTGCGCAGAACTTGCCGCAAAAGGTATCGTTCCTGTATGTTCTCCCCTCTCGCTCAGTTTACTCCCTTTCCTCTCATCTGTCGAGCTGACAGCCAATCTCGGGCTGCGTTGATAGTCTGAAACAGCTATGAGAGAATGGAAATCGAAATACGACATCTCCCTTCGAGAAACCCTCGACCAAGCACCCCCAAATTCGACGAAACCAACACCGAGTAGTGGAACGGCGATTGAACAGAGTAAAATCCTGCAGGAATTGAAGCTAGGGGAGAAGAATAACTAAGGTGAGAGGGATCTGAGGAGAGGGAGAGGCTAAAACTCGTTGAGACGAGATTCGGGAATCAGGAGGGAGGGAGGGATGAGGGAGGGATGAGGGAGGGGAGAGGAGAACAGGAGTGGGGTAGAGGAGTAGAGGAAAACCTCGACTGAACATAGCATTTAGAGTATCTACATTTTTCACCTTTCCAAAACTTCGAGTCGAATCGAGAGAAATCGCTTGATTGGCTGATCTTGTTCTTGAGCTCGCGAGCCTTTTTACCGTCTAGCGCTATCACCATCAGAGGAGCTCCACTACTTACGTCGCCGTCAGCATGGAATCGACCGGACTTCCGCGGTGCGAGATTGCCAACTTTGTTTCCTCCTCTCCTCTCTTTCTCTCTCGTGCTCTTCACTTTCTCATCTCGCTCGCCTTATCTCCTCCAGTTCGACCAGAGTCTCACAACATGTTCAGCACAACCTGTGTTGGTCCTACCTCGCCTGTCGGAGAATGTGTTGTTTGTGGGATCAAATCGACAACTCGTTGTTCACGCTGCGCCCAAGGCGGAGTCGACTGGATGTACTTCTGTTCTATTGAGCATCAGAAGCTTGTGAGTTTCATCTATCCGTCTTTTTCGTCGAATCCGGATTTGACTCTCGAGTCTCGGATTGATTTCCGTTTCATCCTGCAGGTCTGGCCTGTTCACAAGCGAGTATGCGGCAGTGCCTTCAAGTGGCCATTACTCAGGCCCAAAGAGAGAGACGAAATCATCGACTTGAGCACGAAATCGTTTAGAATCGATCCGGACGATTTGGAGGTTGGGAGAAGGAAACGCTGGATAGACTCGTATGAGGAAGTCGCGATCGAGACTGGTTACGATTCTGAGACAATCTTCAGGGTTCGTACCTCCGGTCCGACTATCGTAAGAGCGAGAATGAGGTTAACTGATCCCTGATTTCGAGCAGGCGGCTACTGAAGCTTTGGAAATGGATGAACCTTTCGGTTCGAGTCAGCAAAGACTCCTTCAATCTCACAGGAGCAATGCGTTCGAGACACGGATGCTCTCTCATCCATTTCTGGATAGGAAGCCGAATCCTCGCGAATTCTACGAGCTCATCGAAAAGGATCCTTTCGGTTTCCTAGCGTTGGTCGAGATTCGTCACCTCAAAAACATCAAGGACTGCTACGACACCTCCTGGTACTCGGATCTACAGCACAGACTAGTCGTTCTCGTCGCAAACCTCGTCGTCTTCCATCGTTCCCTCGGACCCTCCGAAAACTCTTCTCTCGCTCAGCAATCGTTGAACACCCTATTCCACACCATCATTCAAGTCACCAAGCTCGCCTACGACACCGTCAGTATCACGCACCCAGACGAGGCGAAATCTATCAACGAGACCTTCATTCCTTCACTCTTCAAAGTCTGCGGAATCGAGATGGACGGAATCGAAACCTTGACTGAACGTATCGCTGAGGCGAGGCAGAACGGTCAGCATATCTTCAAGATGGTGACAACGACTCCGGGTAGAGAATAGGACAGCAGATAGTGTCGCGCTGCTCTTTTGACCAATCTTTGACCCCTCTCCTTTCCGGAAACTAGTCAGCTCTCCATCTTGATGTACTTGACCAATAATGACTTGTCTGACCTCTACACTTACAGTGATTGTCTGCGAGTAGTTTGAACGTCCGATATCGTCGTGGCCTTCCGAACCTGACGAAAACAAGCAATTCGAAAGAAACGCTTCACAATGTATATTGGCTTGATGATCGCCTCGTCTCTTTTGCTAAGCGGAACGTTTGATGAACGCGTGTTCTGACTCTTAGACTGTCGAAAATCGACCGGACTTTCCGCGGTGCGAAACAACTCTCCTTTCCTCCTCTCCTCTTTCTCCCTCCTTCCCCTCCCTTTCTCACTTCAGTCGCTCAAACCTCTCAGTCTCAATTTCACCGCACTCAAGTACTCTCAACATGTCTACCTCAAGCTCTACCGCTCCTCTCTCGGCTTTAGGAGAATGTGTTGTTTGTGGGAAAGAATCATCAACTCGTTGTTCAAAGTGTGCTGAAGGTGGAGTGGATTGGATGTTCTTCTGCTCAAGGGAACATCAGAAGCTCGTACGTACCGTCTTCCCCTCGAGCGACGATACACGAGCTGATGATTTAGATTTGTCTCTTCTCCCCCTCGCTTCTCTTGTGTCCTCCCCCTTTAGATCTGGAGCACGCACAGAAGAGTGTGTGGAGGAAGCTTCAGATTGCCAGCAATCACCTCAAAGGAGAAACAGGAAATGATCGACTTGTCGACGAAAACATACAGGGAATCGACGGGACCGACAACTTGGTTGAGCGAGTTTGAAACGCCTATCATCGCTGCCAATCTTGTTCCGCCAGGAAATATTGCAGCAGGTGCGATTCCCGCCGCCTTTGAAGTGGGTTTGCTCTCTCTACTGTCAACGTCAATCTGCGTAAGCACTGATCAGCCGGTCAAAGCGTGTAGGGTACGATCGCGAGGGTTATGGAGGGAAGGAAGCAAGACACAGCGGATCAGGAGATACTCTGCAGCTTCCGTGCCACGGCGTTTAACGTCAAGTCAAAGCTCTTCGCTCCGAATTACAGGGATCTGCATAAGCTCATCGCCTTGGACCCTTTCGGTTTCCTCGCCTGGATTCAATTGGATTACGCCCCGTCGACGGTCAAGTGCTTCGAGGCCTCCTGGTATTCCGATTTCCAACACAAAACGATGATTCTCGTTGGAGTACTCAATTACTTTCTCCTTGCGCCCACGTCAACTCCAGCAGCTTCGCTTGGACCTCTCACTTGGTCTTCAAACGAAGTCAGGGACTATGCGCTGGAGGTTGTCGAGGAGGTCAGCTCCAAGGAAGCGACCGAGATCGTCGAAGTTTATCTTCCTGCTTTGTTGGGAGCAGCAGGCGCGATAAGGGGACCTATTGAGGAATTGAAGAAGCATAAATGTGTCGGTGCTTGTTATGGACATCAATGAAGTAGGACTTTACCTGTACAGTCTTTCGAAATCAAATGTTCATGTTTTGCTTGACACAAAACTAGGCTCGCAACGAGAGGTTCAGCGAGCTCGAGCAATGACTGTGACCCTCGTACTTCTTGACGAACAATCGATTCGAGAGACAGTGCAGAGCAGATGAGGGGAGAATCGATTGACGAAGCGAAATCTAGCGATGAAGCAGTCGAGATCGATCGCCACTTCATCTAGAGCTTGATACGTCGTGCATCATGACTCAAAGCAGTCCCTCGAAGCAGTAGAGGGAGTGTGAAGAGTGAGAAACTGAAAGAGAGATGAACGGAACGAGTTGACTTTCAACCATTCACACGACACTCGAACTCAGCCAGAACTAGCCTAGAACAGCCCAGAAACATCAAGAGATCACGCCTCAAGTCCTCCTCCACCTCGAACGTCGAATAGAGACTCGGAATCAACCTTTGACGCAACTCACCTCAACTCGAACTCGACTCGAATAGCCAGGTTTAGCCTCGTAGCTAGCTTTCTAAGTGATCATAAGCTCTCTGTGAATCGTACAGAGGCTTTGAACTGATCGTCTGGGGTTTGCAGCTTCTTCCTTCGCCTCTCGCTTTTTTCAACCAAATCCCGATTCGTGAGTCTCCCTTCTCTCCACCCGAAACTGGGATATGGCTGATCTCCTGCTGCTCGTACAGTCTCTCTCTCGCCTCGAAATGCCGATTCCTTCGCTTCCTATCGAAATCGTCATCAAAATCGCTTCCCACCTTTACGATCCTCTTTCCTCCGTCAACCTCAGTGCTGTCGAAGATGGCAAAGCAGTGTCGCTCGTCTGTCGCTCATGGTATCCAATTGGTCAAGTATTGAGATGGAGACACCTTTTAATCGACATCACCTCCGTTTCCTCTCTTCTCGCTCACTTCGACCTTCATCCTCACCTACCTCAGCTCGTCATGATCTTCAGACAGTCTCTCACGACTGGAATGGTTTCCGAGCCGAACCTCACCGAGGAGGGATTCAACAAGCTTCCGACTCTGCTCAAGACTCTACGCCAACTTCGAATTCTCAAGCTTACACCCATTCGACCTTCGTTCGAATCACTCTTCCAAGCGGCTGCCGATCTCCCATACCTTCACATGGTCAAAACCGAAGGAGGCCACGCACTTGCATGGAACAACTACGTCGACTCGATTTTCGCTCACGGCTTCCCCTCATTGCGCACTTTCTGCCTTCACGCCACGAACGCGCTCTCAGTCGATACCAGAAGTGCTGTTGCTCCAGCCGCTCATTGTCTCAAACCAGTAGAGCACCTTTCACTCAGGTCGACCAGCTCAAACCCCTCCAGCCTGATCGAGACGATCCTGGCATCCCTAGACCCTACAACCTTGGTTGTATGTTTCTTCCTGAGCGCATCGTTGGACACTCTTCCGTGCGAATGGCTCGCCACATGCTCGAACCTCACAAGCCTCAGTATCTCCGGTAGTC
>Ga0308160_10001696_pt1 | contig 29449 bp, 25 predicted proteins | sample PhyFR1_FD_201036 | JGI IMG/M metagenome (GOLD analysis project Ga0308160, IMG submission 201036) | Phyllosphere microbial communities from UC Gill Tract Community Farm, Albany, California, United States - DLSLF.R1 | ecosystem: Host-associated > Plants > Phyllosphere > Unclassified | place: USA... | reverse complement strand
ATAACAAGACAATAATCAGGGCGCGGCATCCGGTTTCCGGATAGCCGCTCCTTCCAATCCAGTTAACAGAGGAGACCTCTGATGTTCCAAGCAGACCTGCTACTGAACGGACAAACGCGTCCGGCCTCGAACGGCGCCACCTTCGAGCGCCGCAATCCCGCCACCGGCGACGTCGCCACCCGCGCGGCATCCGCCACCGTCGAAGACGTCGACGCCGCCGTCGAAGCCGCGAAAGCCGCCTTCCCCGCCTGGTCGACGATGGCCCCGGGCGCGCGCCGCGCCCTGCTCTTGAAAGCCGCGGACAAGATGGAAGCGCTGCGCGGCCAGTTCGTCGAAGCGGCCGTCGCCGAATGCGGCGGCGCGCCGATGTGGTACCAGTTCAACGTGACCCTCGCCGCGAACATGCTGCGCGAAGCGGCTTCGATGACGACCCAGATCGCCGGCGAAGTCATCCCCTCCGACGTGCCCGGCTCGCTCGCGATGGGCGTGCGCCAGGCCTGCGGCGTGGTGGTCGGCATCGCACCCTGGAATGCGCCGATCATCCTCGGCACGCGCGCGGTCGCCATGCCGCTCGCATGCGGCAATACCGTGATCCTGAAAGCCTCCGAGCTGTGCCCTGCCCTGCACCGCCTGATCGGCCAGGTCTTCGTGGACGCCGGCTTCCCGGAAGGCGTGGTCAACGTCATCACCAACGCCCCGGACGACGCAGCGCAGATCGTCGAGCGCCTGATCGCGGCACCGGCCGTGCGCCGCGTGAACTTCACCGGTTCGACCAAGGTCGGCCGCATCATCGCCCAGACCGCGGCCAAGCATTTGAAACCCGTGCTGCTCGAACTGGGCGGCAAGAACCCGGTCGTGGTGCTGGACGACGCCGACCTCGACGAGGCCGTCGAAGCAGCCGCCTTCTCGGCCTTCTTCAACCAGGGCCAGATCTGCATGTCGGCCGACCGCATCCTGGTCGACCGCAAGATCGCCCCGGCGTTTGTGGAAAAGCTGGCCGCCAAGACCGCGACCCTGAAGGCGGCCCGTTCCGATGCGCCGCTGGCCGGCATGGTCGATCCGAGCGCCGCCGCCCGCGTGGAAAAAATGCTGGAAGATGCGCGCGCTCGTGGCGCCAAGGTGACCCAATCGGGCACCAGCGTCGACGGCAACATCATGCAGCCGGCGATCGTCGACGAGGTCACGCCCGAGATGCTGGTCTACCAGGAGGAGTCCTTCGGTCCGATCGTCTCGGTGCTGCGCTTCGACACCGACGAGGAAGCGATCCAGATGGCCAACGACAGCGAATACGGCCTTTCGTCGGCCGTGTTCTCGCGCGACATCGGCCGCGCGATGGCGGTGGCCCAGCGCATCGAATCGGGCATCTGCCACATCAACGGCCCGACCGTGCACGACGAGGCGCAGATGCCCTTCGGCGGCGTGAAGGGCAGCGGCTACGGACGCTTCGGCGGCAAGGCGGCGATCGCCGAGTTCACCGACCTGCGCTGGATCACGGTGCAGACCTCGCCACGCCACTACCCGATCTGAATGGGAGCCGCCATGAACAATGTTTCGATGGCGGCGGGCGGTGCACAGCGGCGCCAGGTCGCACTCGGCAGTCCCGAGATCAAGGCCTGGCAGGAAGACGGCGTCTGGCATGTCGACGCCGTCACCCCGCTGGCGCCCTTCCCGGCACGCTTCACCGACCGCCTGGTCTCGGGCGCGCAGGACCATCCCGAACGCACCCTGGTGGCGCGGCGCGGGCCTGACGGCGAGTGGATCCGCCTGTCGTATGCCGACGTGCTGCAGAGCGCGCGCCGCATCGGGCAGGCCCTGCTGGACCGCGGCCTGTCGCAAGAGCGTCCGCTCGTCATCCTGTCCGGGAACGACCTGGAGCACTTCCAGCTGGCGCTGGGCGCGATGTATGCGGGCGTGCCTTATTCTCCGCTGTCGCCGGCGTATTCGCTGGTCGCGACCGATCCCGCCAAGCTGCGCGACCTGATCGAGCAACTGACGCCGGGCGCGCTGTTCGCCTGCGACGGCAGCGCGTTCGCACGTGCCATCGAGGCCGTGCTCCCGCAGGAGACGGAACTGATCCTGGCGCGCGGCGAGGTGCCGGGCCGCAGCGCCACCACCTTTGCCTCGCTGCTCGCGACCGAGCCGACCAGCATCGACGCCCGCAATGAACAGGTCGGTCCCTCGACCATCGCCAAGTTCCTGTTCACGTCGGGCTCCACGAAAAAGCCGAAGGCGGTGATCACGACGCACCAGATGCTGTGCTCGAACCAGCAGATGCTGCTGCAGACCTTTCCCTTCTTCGGCGAGGAGCCGCCGGTGCTGCTCGACTGGCTGCCCTGGAACCATACGTTTGGCGGCAGCCACAACGTCGGCATCGTGCTCTACAACGGCGGCACGATCTATCTCGACGACGGCCGCCCGACACCAAAGGATTTCGCGACGACCTTGCGCAACCTGCGCGAGATCGCCCCGACCGTCTACTTCAATATTCCCGTGGCCTGGGAGATGCTGGCCGAAGCGCTCGAAACGGACGACCAGCTGGCGCAGACCTTCTTCTCGCGCGTCAAACTGTTCTTCTGCGCGGGCGCCGGCCTGTCGCAATCGGCCTGGGAGCATCTGGACGAAGTGGCGTTGAAACGCTGCGGCGAATCGATCCGCATCATGACCGGCCTGGGCATGACCGAGACTTCGCCGTCCTGCACCTTCGGCACCGGCCCGATCAGCCGCGCCGGCTACGTCGGCGTGCCGGCGCCGGGCTGCAAGGTGAAACTGGTACCGATGAACGGCAAGCTGGAAGCGCGCTTCCACGGTCCGCACGTCACCCCAGGCTACTGGCGCGCGCCCCATCTGACGGCCGAAGCTTTCGACGCCGACGGCTACTACTGCACCGGCGACGCACTGCGCTTCGTCGACGAGGCCAAGCCGGAACTCGGCTTCATGTTCGACGGGCGCATCGCCGAGGACTTCAAGCTCAGCTCGGGCACCTTTGTCAGTGTCGGCCCGCTGCGGGCACGCGTGATCAGCCAGGGCGCGCCTTTAGTACAGGACGCGGTGGTGACGGGCCTGGACCGCCACGCGATCGGCCTGATGATCTTCCCGCGCATGGACAACTGCCTGGCGCTCTCGCAGCTGCCGGCCGGGACGCCGGCAGCCGAGGTGCTGGCCAGCGAACCGGTACGCGCCTTCTTCACCCAGCTGCTGGCGACGCTGAACGTGAACGCGAGCGGCTCCTCGACCCGGGTCGACCGCATGCTGCTCTTGAGCGAGCCGCCCTCGATCGACGCGCGCGAGCAGACCGACAAGGGCTCGATCAACCAGGCGGCGGTGCTGAACCGGCGCGCGGCCCTGGTCGATGCGCTGTATGACGGAACAGATTCAAGCGTACTGGTTGCAAACTAAAAGCAGTATAAAACCTAAAAAGGAGACAGCATGAAACTGAAGACCCTCGCCTGCCTGACCCTGGCCGTCCTGCCCTTCGCGGGCAGCCAGGCCTATGCCCAGGACACGATCAAGATCGGCGTCATCGCCGCCCTGACCGGCCCCTTCGTCAACATCGGCAAGCCCTTCGAGGACGGCATCAAGACCTGGATGAAGCTGAATGGCGATACCGTCGCCGGCAAGAAGGTCCAGATCATCTACCGCGACGACGGTGGCAGCAACGTCGAACTGTCGAAGCGCGCGGCGCAGGAGCTGATCGGGCGCGAGAAGGTCAACTTCCTGATCGGCTTCTCGCTCACCCCGAGCGCACTGGCCGTGGCGCCGGTCGCAACGCAGGGCAAGGTGCCGATGATCGTCATGAACGCGGTCACCACCGGCATCACCGCGAAGTCCCCCTACATGCTGCGCACCTCGATGACGATGCAGCAGATGACCGAGCCTTTCGGCACCTGGACCGGGCAGAACAAGATCGGCCGCGTGTATTCGCTGGTTTCCGACTACAGCACCGGCCACGACGCCGAGAAGCTGTTCGCCAAGGGTTTTACTGAAGCCGGCGGCAAGATCATCGGTTCCTCGCGCACCCCGCTGCAGAATCCCGACTATTCCCCCTTCATCCAGCGCGTCAAGGACGAGAAGCCGGATGCCCTGTTCTTCTTCGCCCCCGGTGTGGAAGACGGCACCGCCCTGCTGAAGGCCTATAGCGACAAGGGCCTGGACAAGGCCGGCATCAAGTTCCTGGGCGTGGGCGACATGACGAGCGATACGCCGACCCTGGAAGCGCTGGGCGAACGCGCGCTGGGCGCGGTGACGGTGCTGAACTACTCGACGGCGCTGGACAACGAAGCCAATAAAACCTTCCTCAAGGCCTATGCGGATGCCAACCCGAACCGCCCGCCGCCAACCTTCGTCACCGTCGCGGCGTATGACACGATGGGCATGATCTACGAGACCGTCAAGAAGCTGAACGGGAACGTGACGGGCGAAGCGGCCGTCAAGACCCTCTCGGGCATGAAGTGGAACAGCCCGCGCGGCCCGATCAGTATCGATCCGAAGACCCGCGACATCGTGCAGAACATGTACATCCGCGAGGTCAAGCGCGTGAACGGCAAGCTGGTCAACCAGCCGATCAGCACCCTCAAGGACGTGATGCCGGACTAAGCGCCGCCTTCATGACCGAATAGTCCCTGCGCGCCCTGCAAGCAGCCGCGCAGGGACCACCCTCCATCGTTTTGTCATTCATCTGTTTCTTCGCAGAGGAGTACGCACGCATGAACACCGTGAAAAATGGTTCCGCCCTGGTCCTCGCCACCCTGCTGCTGGCCGCTTGTAGCGACAACGACGACGACCCGGTCGTCGACAACCTGCCCCCAAGCCAGCCGGCGCCTGGCCTGCCGCAACTGTCACCGGCCGTCGGCGCTACGCTCGTCAGCTGCACCGACCTGGCGACCCGCATCAACTATCCCGAAGCCGTGATCACGTCCGCCACCTCGGTCGCAGCGGGCACCCTGACGATCGCCGGCAAGCCGGTCGCCCAGCACTGCCTGGTCACCGGCCAGCTGGCGCGCCGTACCAGCCCGGTCGACGCCCAGGCCTATGCGCTCGGCTTCGAGATGCGCCTGCCGACAAACTGGAACGGCCGCTTCTTCTACCAGGCCAACGGCGGCGTCGATGGCAGCGTCGTCACCGCGACCGGCCCGGTGGGCGGCGGCGGTCCGCTCGAGAATGCGCTGAACCTGGGCTTTGCCGTCATCAGTTCCGACGCCGGCCACCAGGCGCCGACGCCCTTCTTCGGCATCGATCCGCAGGCACGGCTCGACTACGGCTACCAGGCGGTCGGCAAGCTGACCCCGATGGCGAAGAACATCATCCAGACAGCCTACGGCAAGGGACCGGACCGCTCGTATATTGGCGGCTGCTCGAACGGCGGACGCCATGCGATGGTGGCGGCGGCACGCTACGCCGAACAGTACGATGGCTTCCTGGTCGGGAACCCGGGCTACCGGCTGCCGCTGGCGGCGATCGCGAATATCGCAGGCGGCAAGACCTATGCGTCGCTGGCCTCGACGCCGGGCGATTTGACGACCGGATTCACCCAGGCCGAGCGGGCGCTGGTTTCGAATGCGGTACTCGGCAAATGCGATGCCCTCGACGGCAGCGCCGACGGGCTGGTGCAGGACACGGGCGCCTGCCAGAAGGCTTTCGATTTGAACCGCGACGTGCCGACCTGCACGGGCACGCGCGACGGCACCTGCCTGAGCGCCGACCAGAAGACCAAGATCGCCGGCCTGTTCAGCGGCGCCAAGACCGAGAGCGGCGCGACCATCTACACCAGCTTCCCGTATGACGCCGGTCTGGCCACGGCCGGGTGGGCCTCATGGAAATTCGGCGCACCGATCGACCGCGACTCGGGTGCGGTCGCCTTCATCTGGTCGGTACCGCCGGAAGACCGCGCCACGTTCAACGGCCGCGACTTCGTCCTCAATGCAAACCTGGACCAGCTGCTGGCGCGCATCAACGCCACCAGCGCCACCTATCCGGAGAACGCCCTGTCCTTCATGGTGCCGCCGAACGCGAGCAACCTGGGCACGCTGAAGAACCGCGGCGCCAAGATGCTGGTCTACCACGGCACCAGCGACCCGATCTTCTCGAGTGACGACACCACCAGTTGGTACGAATCGCTGCGCGCCGCGAACGGCGGCGACGCGGCCAACTTCGCCCGCTTCTTCCGCGTACCCGGCATGAACCACTGCTCGGGCGGCCCAGCCACCGACCAGTTCGACATGCTGACACCGCTGGTGAACTGGGTCGAAAAAGGCCAGGCGCCTGACAGCGTGACGGCCAGCGCGCGCGGCACCGGCAATGTGGGCGGCGTGAATGCGGACGTGCCGGCCGGCTGGGCGCCGAACCGTACGCGTCCCCTGTGCGCCTATCCGAAGGTGGCGCGCTACAAGGGGAGCGGCAGCATCGAGGACGCTGCGAACTTCAGCTGCCAGTGATGAGCTTCGGTGGGCACGGGGCGCCCACCCTACTGTAGCTCGGCAGGCTCGTAGGGTGGGCGCCCCGAGCCCCCTTACGGCGCAGCGGCATCGATGGCGGCCTGGCGCGCCGCCATCTCGCGCAAGCGGCGCCGGGTCTCGCGCTCGCGCCGCATCTCTTCCGTCCAGTCCTCGCCCAGCGCGCGCCACAGGGCGATCACCATCAGCACGATCACGACCGCAAACGGCAGCGCGAACAGGATGGTCGCGGTCTGCAACGCATCGAGACCGCCGGCCAGCAGCAGGCTGATGGCGATGCCGGCGATCAGGCCGCCCCAGACCAATTTGGTGCGCGTCGGCGGATTCGGGTCGCCGCCGCTGCTCATCATGCCCAGCACCAGCACCGCCGAGTCGCCGGAGGTGACGAAGAAGACCACCACCAGCAGGGTTGCGACGACCGACATGACCTGCCCGAAAGGCATCGCATCGAACATCCGGAACAGGGCCGTGGCGACGTCGGCCTTGACGGCTTCGTCCAGCGGCACGTGCTGCCAGATCTCCATGTAGAGCGCGGTTCCGCCGAAGATCGCGAACCAGACGAAGGCGGCCAGCGAAGGCGCCAGCACGGTGCCGAGGATGAATTCGCGGATCGTGCGGCCGCGCGAGACGCGCGCGATGAACAGGCCGACGAAGGGCGACCAGGAAATCCACCAGGCCCAGTAGAAGATGGTCCAGTTGCCGACCCAGCTGCTGTCGCGGAAAGGCGTGGCGCGCAGGCTCATGCGCACGAACTCGCTCAGGTAGCTGCCCAGGGTGTTCGAGAAGGTGTCGATGATGGCGACCGTCGGCCCGAGGATGAACACGGCAAGCGCCAGCAGCACGGCCACCCCCATGTTGAAGTTCGAGAGCAGCTTGATGCCTTTCTCGACGCCCGTGACGGCCGAGGTGATGAAGACGGCCGCGGTGACGACGATGATCGCGACCTGCGAGCTGGTGCCGACGTCCAGGCCGAACGTCGCGTGCAGGCCGTTGTTGATCTGCAGTGCGCCCACACCCAGCGAGGCCGCCACGCCAAAGGCGGTGGCGACGATCGCCAGGCCGTTGAAGAAGCCGGACATCCTGCGGATTGGCGCCCACGGCAGCGAGCCGGTGACGGTGCTGATCAAAGGATTGCCGGCGCGCCGGTACTGGAAGAAGGCGATCGCCAGCGCGACCACGCTGTACACGGCCCATGGATGCAGGCCCCAGTGGAAGAAGACGTAGCGCATGGCCGTATTCGCCGCCTCCGGCGTGCCCGCCACCACGCCCGGCGGCGCGGTGCCGTAGTGCGAGATGGGTTCGGCCACGCCCCAGAACACGAGGCCGATGCCCATGCCGGCGGCGAACAGCATGGCGAACCAGCTGCCCACCGTGAACTCGGGCTCGTCGTCCTCGCCGCCGAGTTTCAGGTTACCGTAGCGGCCGAAGGCGACGAAGGCGGCGAACAGGACCAGGCCGAGCACCACCCAGAGGTAGAACCAGCCGAAGTTGCGGGTCAGTGCGGCCAGCAGCGTGCCGAACACGCCGGCCATGCTGGCGGGGGCGAAGATGCCCCACATGACGACCAAAAAGATGAAACCTGCAGGTAAGAGCAGTTGCATGGGACTCCTTGTCAGTGGATGCCGCCAATGCCGGCAGCTTGCACGATACACCGCACCGTCCGCCAGGGGGGACACGGGAGGACAGGGACGCGCTAGGGATGACCGGACCGGCCGGGAGCGTCGCCATGGAAACCGGCAATGGGACCAGCGGCAGCGAAGGTGCGGCGGCACTTCGTGATGACACTCGCCTGCTCGGCAGTGAGCGAAAGCGAAATTGTATCAGAAACAACACATTTGCCCAAATGTACGTTCAATCGTTATCATGGCGCTCCCGCTTCTTCCCTACCCCGCGCCCGCCCCGGCTACCGACATGAGCACGAACGACACCGAGACCGCCCTCCCCACCGCGGCCCCCGCCACCCTCGCCCATCGCTTCAGCCTCCTGCACGACAAGGCCGACGACGACGTCATCGACAGCACCCTGCGTGCCGGCGTCGAGCTGCGCGGCGCCACGCCCTGGATCCTGATGTTCGCGATCTTCGTCGCATCGATCGGCCTGAACATCAATTCGCCGGCCGTGATCATCGGCGCGATGCTGATCTCGCCGCTGATGGGACCGATCGTGGGCATCGGCTACGGCATCGGCATCTTCGATTTCGCGCTGGTGCGCCGCTCCTTCGTGAACCTCGGCATCGCGGCGGCGATCAGCCTGGCCGCCTCGACCCTGTACTTCCTGCTCACGCCGCTCGACGAAGCCCAGTCGGAACTGCTGGCGCGCACCACGCCGACCCTGTGGGACGTGCTGATCGCACTGGCCGGCGGCCTGGCCGGCATCATCGGCATGACGCGCAAGGAGAAATCGAACGTGATTCCGGGCGTGGCGATCGCCACCGCCCTGATGCCGCCGCTGTGCACGGCCGGCTACGGCCTGGCCAACGGCGACTGGAGCATGTTCGGCGGCGCCTTCTACCTCTTCTCGATCAACTGCGTCTTCATCGCCGCCTCGACCGTGATCGTGATCGAATACCTGCGCCTGCCGCACCGCAAGTTCGTCGACCAGCGCGTCGAGAAACGCGTCAAGCGCACCCTGTTCGCGGTGGTGCTGCTGACGGCCCTGCCCAGCATCTACCTGGCGATCCAGCTGGTCGACAACGAGGTGTTCGGCAACCGCGCACGCCAATTCGTGCGCCAGGAATTCGGCACCGGGACCACCCACGTGGTCGATACGCGCCTCGATCCGCTGCGGCGCCAGATCGAACTGACCCTGATCGGCGCGCGCATGCCGCAGTCGGCCATCGACGCCATTGGCAAGCGCCTGCCGCAATCAGGCCTGGCCGGCGCCAGCCTGCTCGTGCACCAGGCCGAGGACAGCAAGGTCGACGTCGGCCTGCTGAAGGCCGACATCCTGGCCGACATCTTCCGCGACACCCAGCAGGGCCTGCGCGAGCGCGACGCCAGCATCGTTCAACTCAAGCAGGAACTGGCGCAGGAAAAGGCAAAGCACGACAGCTGGCGCCAGACGGCGGCCGACGTCGCCGCCGAATTCGCCGCCCAGTTTCCGCAATGCGGCGACCTGCTGATGGGCCGGGCACTTGTCGCCACGGCGGATGCCAAACCAGCCGAAGAGGTGCCGACCCTGAGCGCCACCTGCAGGACAGCGCTCAAGCCGCTTGAAGCGGAGCGCGCCCAGGCCTGGCTGGTGACGCGCACCAAGTCGCCCGGCGCGCGCCTCGTGCTGATGGCGCCGCCGCGCCGGCGCTGAAATCAGGCGGCGCGCCGCTGCTCCGGCTCCGGTTCGAGCACTTGCAGCGCGGCCGCCGGTTCCGCCAGCTGCACCACCTGGCGCGGCTGGGCGAAGGCAATGCCGGCTTCCGCGAAGCGCTCGAAGAGGATCAGATTGATCTCCTGCTGCACGTCCATGTACACGCCGTAGTCCCCCGTCTGCACGTAATACACCACCTCGAAATCGATCGAGGACGGGCTATAGGACTTGAAGTGGGCGCGATCGAAGGTCGCCTGCGGCTGGGCCTCCACGGCTTCGCGCAGGATCGCGGGCACGCTGCGCAGCTGCTCCTTGTTCACCGCGTAGGTGATCCCGATCCCGAACACGATGCGGCGCGTCTGCATGTGCTTGTAGTTGCGGATGCGGCTCTTGAGCAGGTCGCTGTTGGAGAACACGACCTGCTCGCCGCCCAGCGAACGGATGCGCGTCGTCTTCAGGCCCACGTATTCGACGGTGCCGAGGACGTCGTCGACGATGATGAAGTCGCCTACCACGAAGGGCTTGTCGAGCACGATCGAGAGCGAGGAAAACAGGTCGCCCAGGATGTTCTGCAGCGCCAGCGCGACCGCGATACCGCCGATCCCGAGGCTGGCGATCAGGGTCGTGATGTTGACGCCGAAGTTATCGAGGATCATCAGGACGATTACCAGCCACAGGGCGGTGCGCGCGACGAAGCCCAGCGCCGCCGTCGAGGTGGTGCTGGCCGCGTCCTCGGCGCTGCGCCGGATGCGATAGAAATGCAGCCAGCCGTGCACGCCGACGTCGCCCCAGCGCGCCGCCTGCAGCAGCAAGGCCGCGATCGCGAGTTTCGCCAGCAGCGCGGCGCTGCGCTCGGTGAGGTTGAGCAGCTGGGCGCCGGCATACAGGCCCATGGCCAGGATGAAGACGGCGTGGGTCGCCGACAGCACCCGCAGCGCCAGGTCGTCCATATAAGTGTCGGTGCGGGCGGCATAGGCCGACAGGCGCCGCACCAGGATGCGCTTGACGGCGTCGAGGCCGACGCAGACCGCCAGGGCGATGGTGGCGGCGACCAGCCAGGTGCCCAGGTCGTTATTCCATACAACGTAGTTCACAACTCAGCCTTTCTGATTCGGTGGTAGGTCAAGCCGCCTTCGGCAACGTGGCCGGCGGCAGGGTCGCCGCATCGACGGCGTCCAGGAAGTCGCTGCCCCAGCGCGCGACGTCATGCTCGGCGGCGATCATCGCCATGCGCGCCGTGCGGTAGGCGCGTTCGTCCTCGCCCATGGTCAGCGCCTGGTGCAGCGCGGCGGTCATGGCGTTGGCGTCGTAGGGATTGGTCAGCAGCGCTCCGTGCAGCTCGACGGCGGCGCCTGCGAACTCGGACAGGATCAGCACCCCATTGGTGCTCGACGCCCGCTTGGCAGCGACGAATTCCTTGGCAACCAGGTTCAGGCCGTCGCGCAGCGGCGTGATCCAGGCGATGTCGCAGGCGGCGTAGTGGGCCACTACTTCCTCGAAGGGCAGCGAGCGGTAGAAGTAGCGCACCGGCACCCAGCCGAGCGTAGAAAAGCGGCCGTTGATACGGCCCACCGCGCGGTCGACCTCGACGCGCAGGCTTTCGTAGATCTCCATGCCTGGCGCCGCCGGTGTGACGATGTTGAGCAGCGTGACCTTGCCGATGTGCTCGGGATGGCTTTCCAGCAGGCGCTCGAAGGCTTGCAGCTTTTCCAGGGTTCCTTTCACGTAGTCGAGGCGCTCGATCGAGACGATGCCGGTCGCTTCGCCCAGGTAGGCGCGCAGGTCCGCGGCCTGTACCTGCACGGCCTCGTTCGACACCAGCTTTTCGATCAGCGCGACGTCGGTGCCGACCGGATGGGCGCCCAGGCCGACGCGGCGCCCGCCCGCCTCGATGGCCGTGGTGACGGTGTCGACGCCGAGCGCGCAGCCATAGGTGAGGAAGCGCGGGGCGCACGGAGCACTGCCGAGGACCTCGACCGGGGCGAAGGAACGCACCGCGTCGACGAAGTTCTCGACGTAGCGCGGGATGTGGAAGCCCACGTAGTCGCACTGCAGCAGGCTGCCGACGATGTCGCGCCGCCAGGGCACGATGTTGAAGACGTCGCTGGACGGGAAGGCCGTGTGGTGGAAGAAGGCGATGCGCAGGTCGGGACGCAGCGGGCGCAGGAAGGCAGGCACCATCCACAGGTTGTAGTCGTGCACCCAGACCACGGCGCCCTCGGCCGCCTCGCGCGCGACCTGCTGCGCGAACAGGCGGTTCACCTCGAGGTAGCGCTCCCAGTGGTCCTGCCTGAACTCGGCCTTGTCGGGGAAGGAGAAGATGATCGGCCAGAAGGCTTCCTTCGAAAACTTCTTGTAGAAGATGTCGATGTCCTCGCGGGTGAGCGCAATGCGCGCCGCCTGCAGCTGCGGGTAGCGCTCGGGATCGACAGCCACGTGGGCCTCGAAACCGTCCGGCGCGCGGCTCGGCTGCTCGGTCCAGGCAACCCAGGAGCCGGGGCGGTCGTCGGCGAAGAAGCGCAGCAGGGTCGGGATGATGCCGTTCGGGCTGCGCGGACGGCGCCGCTGGACGACGCCCTCCTCGATCACTTCGTCGTAGGGCAAGCGGTGGTAGACCATGACCAGATCGGCCTGCCCGGGAGCGGCCGCCGCGCGCGGCTTGATCGGCGTGGCCTTGGCGCACAGCGCGCCGTGCTGCGCCAGCCCCTCGAGGATGCCGTCGCAGCCGGGACCGGCGGCGATGTGCACGAGCGGACGTTTGCGCACGCTGTCCACCAGCGCCGGCTCGGCGTCGCCGACCACCACGCCGTGCAGGCCGGTCTCGAACATCGACAGGTCGTTCAGGGTGTCGCCGGCGACGACGATGCTGGCCGGATCGAGCCCGACCGCCTGGGCGAGAGCCAGCACGGCCGCGCCCTTGCCGACGCCGCGCGGCAGCACGTCGAGGTAGCAGCCGGCCGACAGCAGCAGGTCGCAGCCGAGGGCGTCGACCGCCGCGCGCAGGGCAGGCGTGACGGCGCCCTCGCCCGCCAGGAAGGAACAGCGCCGCTCCTGCGGCACGCTCTGGCGCGTCAGGCCGGGAAATCCGGCCAGCGCCTTCAGCACGGCCTGCGAACCGGGCCAGCGCGCAGCGATCTCCTGTTGCAGGCCGCCGACCGGGCGCAAGTCGCCGTCGACGATGGTGGCGCCGACGTCGGCGATGATGAAGTCGGGCGCCGGTATGGTCGGGTCGCTCAAGAGCGGCAGGATCGATTCGATGGCGCGGCCGGTAACGAACACCAGGCAGGCGCCGGGGTTCGCCGCCGAGAACAGCGCGCGCACGCGGCGCCGCGCCGCGACGCTGCCGGCCAGCAGCGTGCCGTCGAGGTCGGTGGCCAGTACGAACTTGTGGGGTTGCGGGCGGGAGGCCCGTTGCGGAGGTACTGCGACAGTCATCGTCTTCGTCCTTTCAGAGCGATGCGCCCGGCGCCGCGGCGCCGGCCTGGTGGTGTGCGGCGAAGGGCCGCACAAGGCGAATACAAACGGCGCGACTGCGCATCTGCCGTTTGCCAGGGAGAGGAAGGACGCGTCGGGGGCGGACGTGTCCAGGACGGCGCCACGCGGCGCCGACAATTCAAAATTGTAACCCAGACACTACATTTGTACAAATGTAGATTCTTATGCGCAAATGGATTTCGGCATTGGCGCGCTTCTCCGGCGGCTGCCTCATGGAGGCATCAGGCCGGCTCTTGCTCGAAGTCCATCGCCTCGAGGTCAGGGTCGGAGGCGAGCGGCGCGCCCATCGATTTGAGCCAGGCGAAACCGGCCAGGCCGGCCACCAGCGACGCGCCCAGGATCGCCATCTTCGAGGCGTTGACCAGTTCGGGACGGCCGGCAAAGGCCAGGTTGGTAATAAAAATCGACATGGTGAAGCCGATCCCGCCGAGCAGGCCCGCGCCCAGCACGTGGCGCCAGGCCAGGTCGAGCGGCAGGCGGCACAGGCCGGTCTTGACCGCCATCCAGCTGAACACGACGATGCCGACGGGCTTGCCGGCGGCCAGCCCAAGCAGGATGCCGAGGCTGTTCAGGGTGAGCAGTTCGCCGGCCCAGCCGGCGCCGATCACGATGCCGGTATTGGCCAGCGCGAAGATCGGCAGGATCAGGACGGCGGCCGGCTTGTGCAGCGCGTGTTCGAGGCGGTGCGAAGGCGACGTGGCGTCGTCCTCCCTGCTCGAATAAGGAATCGCGAAGGCAAGCAGCACGCCGGCGATCGTCGCGTGCACGCCGGACTTGAGCATCAGGAACCACATCAGGGCGCCGCCCAGCAAATACGGCAGCAGGGCCATGACGCGCCCGATCCGGTTCATCGCCACCAATACCCCGAACACCGCCAGCGCCCCCAGCAGGTAGGCAAAGGACAGTTTCGCGGTATAGAACACGGCGATGACGATGATCGCGCCGAGGTCGTCCATCACTGCCAGCGCGGTCAGGAAGATTTTCAGGGAAGCCGGTACCCGGTTGCCGAGCAGAGCCAGCACGCCGAGGGCGAAAGCGATGTCGGTGGCCATCGGAATGCCGACGCCGGCCTGGGTCGGCGTGCCACCGTTCAGGCTGAAATGGATCAGGGCGGGCACGGCGATGCCGCCGGCAGCCGCCAGTACCGGCAGCATGGCATTCCTCAAGTCGGACAGCTCGCCGTTGTACAGCTCGCGCTCGAGTTCGAGGCCGATCAGCAGGAAGAACACCGCCATCAGGGCATCGTTGACCCAGTGCTCGAGGCTCAGGCCGCCCATGTGCAGGTGCCAGAAGTCCAGCCAGGCCTCGCCCGCGGCCGAATTGGCGAGCGCCAGCGAGGCCAGGGTACACAGGATGAGGACAATGCCGCCGGCCTTGCCGGACTCGAAGAAGCGTTGGAAGGTGTTCGAGAGTTTTCGCTGGATGCGCATAGTGGCGGGTACGGTCGCAAGAGTAGCGCACGGCGGCCCGACCAGCGCAATCCTGACGTACCTGAGCGGTACGGCACCCTGTACGCATTATAGCGGAGCACTTGCCGGGGTGACCACACGGGTTGGAAATGCGGCACACGCAAAAAAAAAGACACGTACTACACAAATGAACTATTCAGGAGTAAAATAGATCCATCGCGCAAATTCCTGCGCTTACTCACGACTTCAGGAGTCTTTCATGTCTTCCAAATACCTCATCCCTGCCCTCCTCCTTTCCCTGCTCGCCGGCACCGCCAGCGCCGCCCCCGCATCGACCGACCCGGTCCGTGCCCGCGTCGTCGCCGAACTCGAACAGGCAAAACAGGACGGCAACTATCCGCCGTCGGAATCCGATTACGTGTATCCGAACTGGGTCAAGATCGCCAACCCTGCCGGCGTCGTGATGACCGATGGTCACCCGGAACTCGAGAACCGCGCCGGCGCGCCTGCCGCTCGTACGGCCGCCGTTGCCAAGCCGGCTGCCGCCAAGCCGGCCGTTGCCCTGATGACCGATGCCTCGCAAGGCAGCGTCAAGGGCGGCGATACGGCCCAGTAAACACCGCAGTACACGGCGCAGGCAGTGCCCTGCGCCGAAGCTCTACCGCTATCCGGCCGGGACGGTTACAATTTGTCATTACCAAGCAGGAGCGTTCATGAGCGATTTCGAGCCGACGGAAAAAAGATTGCGCAACATTCAGGCGCGGGTGCCTGATTTTCCGTATGAACCCATCCTGCTGGTGCGGCTGAACCATCACCTGCAAAAGCGGCTGCGCGACCGCACCAACGCCGCGCTCAAGCCCTATGAACTGGCCGACACCGGCTACATCGTGCTGGCGATCCTGTACGGCAGCCCCGACGAAAGCTCGACCGCCTCCGAGTTGAGCGAGGCTTGCCACGAAAAGCCGGCCAACCTGACGCGGGTCTGCGACGACCTCGCCGCCCGCGGCCTGATCGAACGGGGCACGCGCGCGGGCGACCGCCGCAGCGTCACGATCACCCTGACAAGCCAGGGCCGCGCCCTGCTCGAGGGCGTGCTGCCCGAGGTCTCGGGGAAACTGAGCTGCGCGTTTTCGGACTTCAGCAAGGACGAGATGGCGCAGTTCGCGGGCTTCCTGAGACGCGCCTTGAACAATCTCGACAAGGCCGGGTAAAACGGCATTACCACGATTCGTAGGGTGGGCTCCCGAGCCCACGCGTCCCCTATGCGAGCGTACTGGCGCAGTCACCGACCACAGTTGACGCGTGGAGTCGGGAGCGGTTCGCAGCCCGCTCCACCCTACGTATGCCATAACCAGCGCAGCGCCTCGGCCAGCGTGGCCGCGTTGAAGGCGCAGTGGCCGCCCGAGCTGGGCCATGGGCGCGGTCTCGGCCATGTCCTGCGACTTCGACATGTCGATCCCTGCACGTGACGCGGCGCGAAGCCGGGGACGCGCCGGCGCATGCAGTTGGCATGAATTAAGATCGCATTCTGTCGAGAAACTTTACAGTAGGAATTTTTTGCAGAATTAACTGCAATCGAATCAAGCAGTTATCAAGATGGCATGAAATTCGCTTGGAGAGGCGTCGGGATATCCGATTAATCGACAAGAAAGAAAAAGACCATGAAACTGACCCGCCTGCTTGCAGCCGCCTCGCTGTGCTTTGCCTCGTTCGGCGCATCGGCCGACCCCATCACCCAGATCGCCCCGCAAACCAGCGAAAGCCAGGTATTTGCCTTCTCGTTCGACGGCTTGTCGCGCTCCTTCATCGGCGGCGGCACGCTCACCTTCCACGCCCGCGGCGACTACACCGCAAGCTTCTCCGGCAAGGCCGACCCGACCGAAGTCGCCTACGGCAGCGCCGAAGGCATCGACTTCGGCGTGCTGGGCTTCGACGACGCCACGACGCGCACGGCCTATGGCTTCGACGACAATGAGTGGTCGATCGCCTTCAGCCTGTCGCACGAGGACCTGGTGGCGCTGCTGGCCGATGGCATCCTGAACGTGAGCATGCGCCTGGACGACGACGTCAACCTGTTCTTCCCGGATAGCGCCTACGCGGGTGTCAGCTTCGATTACACGCCGGCCGCCGAGGTACCGGAGCCGGCCAGCCTGGCCTTGTTCGGCCTGGCGCTGGCAGGCATCGGCGCCGCGCGCCGCCGCAAGCAGAAGTAATCCAGGCGCGTCCTAGGCCGCGTCCGCCATCGCGCGGCAGGCCTGGGCGCAACGCCGGCAGGCCTCGGCGCAGCGCCGGCAGTGGTCGGCGTCGTGCTTGCCGCACTCTTCGCCGCAGGCCGCGCACACGTCCGCACACAGCCGGCACAGCTCGCGCGCAAAGCGGCTCCCGCGCGCCATATAGCCGGCGGCCAGCCGGCACAGCTGGGAACAGTCCATGTCCAGCGCAATGCAGCCGGCCATCATCTTGACGTCCTCTTCCTGCAGACAGGCGGCCGCGCAGTTGTCGCAGGCGGTGGCGCAGGCGTTGCAGGCGTCGATGCAGTCCTGGAAGCGGGTAGTGTCCATGGTCTCTCCTCGATGGTGATCCCAAAGAATACCCGCATGCCTGCAACGGGCGGCGCACGCCTACTTGCGGTTGACCAGCTTGGCCGGCACCGTAAATACCAGCACACTGCCGACCACCAGGCATACCGCCAGCACCAGCACGCCGCTGTTGGTGCTGCTGGTGACGGTCTTGACCACCCCCAGCAGGTAAGGCGCGATCAGGCCCGAGACGCTGCCGACCGAGTTGGCGATCGCTATCCCGGCCGCCGCGGCCGCGCCGCTCAGGATCGCCGGCGGCAGGGTCCAGAATTGCGAGATCGTCGTCATGATGCCCATCGTCGCCAGCGTCAGCGCCAGCATCGCCACCGGCGTGTTGTCGGCATAGGCCACGCTCCAGGCCAGGCCCACGGCGCCGGCGATGCCGGCCAGGGCCAGGTGCCAGCGGCGTTCGTGGCGCGCATCCGAGCTGCGGCCGGTGAGGATCATCGCCAGGGTCGCGAAGGCATAAGGGATCATGGTCAGCAGGCCGATGTCGAGCGGGTCCGACACGCCGCTGGCCTTGACGATCGAGGGCAGCCAGAAGCTGACGCCGTAGAGGCCCATCGTGAAGAACAGGTAGATTACGCTCAGCAGCCATACCAGCGGCTTGGTGAAGCCGTCGCGCAGCGAGTGCTGCTTTCCGTGCTGGTCCTGGCTCAATTCGTGCTCGAGAATGCCCTTCTGGCGTTCGGTCAGCCACTTGGCGTCAGCGATCCGGTCGTTCAGGAAGAAGTAGGCGACGATGCCCAGCGCAACGGTCGGAATCGCTTCGAGCACGAACAGCCACTGCCAGGACGCCATGCCCTGCACGTTGTCCATCCTGGCCATGATGTAGCCGGACAGCGGTCCGCCGATCACGCCCGACATCGGGATCCCGGTCAGGAACAGCGCCGTCACCTTGCCGCACTTGGAGGCCGGGAACCAGTAGGTGAGATACAGCAGGATCGCCGGAATGAAGCCCGCTTCGGCCACCCCGAGCAGGAAGCGCAGGATGTAGAAGCTGGTCGGCGTCGTTACGAACATCATCGCGCCGGAGATCAGGCCCCAGGTGACCATGATGCGGGCGATCCAGATGCGGGCGCCGACCTTCAGCATGATCAGGTTGCTCGGTACCTCGAACAGCAGGTAGCCGACGAAAAAAACCCCGGCCCCGAGGCCGTAGACGGCTTCGCTGAAACCGAGGTCGCTCATCATCTTGAGCTTGGCGAAGCCGACGTTCACCCGGTCGAGATAGGCGAAGACGTAGCAGATGAATAGGAAAGGTAGCAGCCGCCATGTGACCTTGGCATAGGCGGCGGCTGCCTCGTCATGGGTGGCGGCGCCACCGACCAGCGTGCTTGTGCTTAACATTGTTTGTCTCCTGATGGTTGTCGGACTCGCCGGGTTGGTGCGGCAGGTACTGCCGCTTTCCCGGTCTGGCGTCCTGAATGGCCGCTTGTGACGGCCTGGAACAATGCGGTGAAGCGTGGCCTGGACAGGGCCTCAGTCGAACATGTCCGGTTGCGTTTTGGAGAGCTGGTCCCAGATGGTCTGGAAATGCAGCCAGCCGATGTATTCGCTGCCGACGTGCTCGCGGCTGTAGCGCGAGCGGTCCGGCGGCACCATCACCGGCTTGATGCCGGTCGCCTCGACCAGCAGCTGCTGCTGGCAGCAGCGTTCGAGCGCGATAAACCAGAAGGCGGCCGATTCGATGCTGTGGCGGCTGGCCGTCAGCAGGCCGTGGTTCTGGTGGATGGCGGCCTTGACGTCCTTGAACCAGTCGCACACCGACAGGCCCGCCTTTTCCTCGACCGCGACCTGGCCCGCCTCGTCCTTGATGACGATGTGGTCTTCGAAGAAGGCGGCGGCATCCTGGCTGATCGGGTCGAGCGGACGGCCGAGCGCGGCGAAGGCCGTGCCGTAGACCGTGTGCGCATGGCACATCGCCATGATGTCCGGATGCGCCTCGTGCACGGCCGCGTGCAGCACGAAGCCGGCGCGGTTGATGGCATAGTCGCCCTCGACCACCCTGCCCTTGTGGTCGGCCAGGATCAGGTTCGAGGCCTTCACCTGCGAGAAATGCACGCACATCGGGTTGGTCCAGTACAGCTCCGGATGCTCCGGGTCGCGCACCGTCAGGTGGCCGGCGAAACCGTAGTCGTAGCCCTGCTGGGCGAAGGCCCGGCAGGCGGCGACCAAGCGCTCCTTGCGGTGGCGCCGCTCTTCTTCAACACTGGCGAAGGAGGGAATCTGCGGGAAGATGACACCTTCCTGCTTCGGATAATAGATCGAGCGCTGCGCGTCCTGCTGCAGGGCGGACTGCGTGTGTTTTACTTTGTCCAGCATGTTGGTCTCCTCAGGTATGTCATTGAATGGCTACAGGTCGAGCACGAGGGTGCCGCTCGTCGCGCGCGAGACGCAGGCGGTCAGCCACTGGCCGCGCTCGGCGTCGTCCAGGATGTAGTCGCGGTGGTCGACCTCGCCCTCCAGGTAGCGGATCTTGCAGGTCGCGCACAGGCCGGCCTGGCAGGAGGTCTCGATGTGCACGCCGGCTTCTTCCAGCACGTCGGCGATGCTGCGCTCGGCGGGCACTTCGAGCAGCGCGCCGGTGCTGGCGATCTTCACCATGAAGCTGCCGGGCGCAATCGCATCGGCCGCGGCGGGCGGCGGCTCGGGCGCCTTGAAGTGCTCGAAGTGCACCGTGCCCGCCGGCCAGTGGCTGGACGCCTCGGCGCAGGCCTTCATGAAGCCGCCGGGGCCGCAGTAGAACAGGTGGGTCTCCTCGCCGGCCGTGCGCAGCAGCCCGGCGATGTCGAGACCCTGGGCCGGGTCTCCATGGTCGAAATGGAAGTGCAGCTTGCCGTGTTCCCAGGTCGATTCAAGCTGCTCGCGGAAGGCGACGCAGCCGGCGTTCCTCGCGCAGTAGTGCAGCTCAAAAGGCACGCCGGTCGCTTCCAGCGCATGCGCCATCGATTTCAGGGGCGTCATGCCGATGCCGCCGGCGAGCAGGATCACCTTCTTCGCCGTGGGCGCCAATTTGAAATTGTTGCGCGGCGCGCTGACGGTGACGATGTCCTGCACCCGCAGCGAATCGTGCAGCGCTTTCGAACCGCCCCGTCCCTTCTCGTCGCGCAGGACGGCGATCACGTAGCGGTGGCGCTCCATCGGCGAATTACAGAGCGAATACTGGCGCACGACGCCGTTGGCGAGGTGGATGTCGATGTGGGCGCCGGCCGTGAACGGCGGCAGTTCCCCTCCCTCCGGGTCCGTCAGCTCGTACGAGTTGATCCCGCTGGCCTCGAAGCGGATCTGGCGCACCACCAGCGACAGGTTCGTTTGCGGGCGACTGATGCCAATAAAGGTCTGGTTCATTTCCATGTCTGTCTCCTGCTCAGGCCAAGGCATCAGCTTTTGGTGGACTGTTCGAGCTCGTCGAAGCGGCGGCGCACGAAGGCGGCGCGCTCGTCGCCCTTGAGCTGCTCGCTCTCGGTGAGGATGGCCACGATCTGGCGCGTGACGTGGCGGCGGCGTTTGACTTCCTCCTCGACCGTCGCGCCTTCCGGCACTTCCAGCACGTTGCCCGAGCAGTAGCTGTTCGGGGCGGCGCCGTTTTCGCGCAGCCAGGCGGCGAACTGCCCGGGACCGGCGGCCGGGTTGGTGCCGCGCACGGCGTCGCGCAGCATCTTGCGGAACTGGTAGACGCCGGCGTCGAACTTGGTCGGGTTTTCCAGTGCATGGACCGCGATCGGGCGCTGGCTGATGATGGCCTCGTAGTCGCCCGGCGCGTACTGGCATTCCTTGTAGTTCTCGCGCGCGCGGTGGTCGGCCGGGATCGGCGGCAGGTCCTCGAGCTTGTACTTGCCGAAGCGCTCGGGACGGCGCATCGCCACCTGCCCTTCGAGGAAATCGATGGTCTCGTAGCCGACCATCTCCTTGTTGCCGACGCCGCGGGTGTCGATGCCGGGACCCATCACGCGCCAGCCGATCATCTTGCTGTTGACGTCGTCGACCGGCACGGTCCAGCGCACGATGTGAAAGCGCGAGAACAGCTTCTTGTTCGAACCATCTTCCGAGGTATAGGCGTGCAGGCTCAGGTTCGGCAGCACCTGGTGCTGGACGCGAACGAAGAGCTTGTCCTTGTTCACGCGGCGTGCGCCGGCGCAGGCCAGGCCACGGCCGCCGTGGATCGGGATGAACTGCATGTCGGGCGCCACTTCCATCGAGGCCGCGCCGACCTCGTCGAAAGTCGTGCCCTGGAACTGCTTGTTGACGACGTTCTTGGCCGCGTGCAGCGCGGTCGGGTGGAAGTTGTCGGCGGCGTTGTCCTGCACCTGCAGCCAGTTACAGTGCTGGAAGTTACTGTAGGGGACCAGCTCGTCGCCCTCGGCCACGGTAAAGTTGCCCTCCCACTCGGGGAAAGGCGGCTCCTCTTCCGGCGGCCCCATGTAGGCGAACACCAGGCCGTTACGCTCGAAGGCTTTATAGGCGCCCTGCCTGATCGAGCAGGCGTACTTCTCGCCCTCCTTCTCCTCGCCCTTCGGGAAAGGCACGTGCAGACAGGTGCCGTCGATATCGAACACCATGCCGTGGTAGCAGCACATGATGCCCTTTTCCTGGATGGCGCCGTATTCGAGCGAAGCGCCGCGATGCACGCAATGCGCGTGCAGCAGGCCGACGCGTCCCGAACCGTCGCGGAAGGCCACCAGTTCCTCGCCCAGGATCTTCAGGAAATGCGGCGTGTCGGTCAGCTCCAGCGACATGCAGACCGGATGCCAGAAGCGGCGCATGTACTCGCCCATCGGCGTGCCGGGGCCGACCTCGGTCAGCTCCGGATCGTGGCCGGGCACCTTGTTGGTGTGGTAGCCGCCGAAGGGGATCAGCTTCTTGACGACGGGCTGGCTGGCAGCCTGGCTTGCGACTTCGGCGGTCTTGTCTCGGGTGTTCATGGTGTCTCCTCTGGTATCGATGGCTGCGGACTTCTGTGTTCGGTATTCTGTATACAGAGTTCATTCTTGGCCGGTTCCGAATGAATGTCAAGCGTTTTCCTGAAACGTTTCCGCACGCGTACGGCAAGCTCGATGCGACAAAATTGACTTCATTGCCATTCGACGTATACTGAATACAAAGGTGAAACCATGCTGACCAAACTCTCGAAAATTCAGGTACGTCCCGATCTGGTCGACGAGGTCTACAAGACCCTGCTCGACGCCATCAGCGACGGCTCGCTGCCGCCCGGCACCCGCATCACGCAGGAAGAGATCGCCGAACAGATGAACGTGTCGCGCTCGCCCGTCCTTCAGGCGCTGCGGCTGCTGAAGAAGGATGGCCTGGTCCAGGACGCGCCGGGGCGCGGCCTGCTGGTGGCCGAACTCGATCCCGAATGGATCGGCAACCTGTACCAGGTGCGCGGCGCCCTCGACACCCTGGCCGCCAGGCTGGCCGCCGAGCGCAAGGCCGATATCGGCGCCGACATCATCGCAGCCGGCCGGCGCGCCGCGCGCGGCAAGGACGTCAAGGCGATGGTCGAGGCGGACATCGCCTTCCACAGCGCGATCTACCGCGCCTCGGGCAATCCGCTGATCTTCGAGACGACCCAGTTGCACTGGGTCCACCTGCGCCGCGTGATGGGCGCCGTGCTGCAATCCGCGGGCCAGCGCGAAGCGATCTGGGACGAACACGAGACGATCGCCAAGGCGATCAAGGCCGGGGACGTGAAGCTGGCGGTGAAGCTGACGGACGGACACGCGGTGCTGGCGCGCGAAAATCTCGTGGCGCGTTTGAACGAGGTGCTGGGCAGCGATGCCCCGACAGACAAGCAGCGCGCGCAGCGCCGCGCTTCCTGACTCTTCAGCGCGCTGGCGCACGGCCGGTGGCGAAAGCTGCTATCGTCGCGGACTCCGCAGTCCTGATCTGGAGTCCTCTTGCAGCACACCCCCTCCCAACGTCGCTGGTCCACCCGCCTCGCTTTTCTCGCAGCCGGCATCGCCATGTCGGCCTGGGCCGCCCTCGTCCCATTCGCCAAGGCGCGCTTGCAGCTGGAAGAAGCGCAGCTCGGCCTGCTGCTGCTGTGCCTGGGCATCGGCTCGCTGGCCGCCATGCCGCTCACCGGCATGCTGGCCTCGCGCTTCGGCTGCCGGCCCGTGATCCTGTGCTCGGGCGCCGTGGGCTGCCTGGTGCTGCCCGTGCTGGCGCTGGCGCCGACGCCGCTGCTGCAAGGGCTTGCCCTGCTGGTCTTCGGCGCCGCCATCGGGGCGCTCGACGTGGCGATGAACATCCAGGCGGTGATCGTCGAGAAGGAACAAGGCGGCGCGCTGATGTCGGGCTTCCACGGCCTGTTCAGCGTGGGCGGCTTCGCCGGCGCGGGCGGGATGGCGCTGTTGCTGGGGCTCGGCCTCACGCCATTGCTTGCGTGCGGCATCGTCGCCGCGCTCGCCGCGGCGGCGCTTGTATTGGCGGCGCCGCACCTGCTGCGTACGGCGCCGGCGGCGGAGCGCGACGCTCCTTTCTTCGTCGTGCCGCACGGCGCCGTGATCCTGATCGGTTTGCTGTGCTTCCTGATCTTCCTGGCCGAAGGCGCGGTGCTCGACTGGAGCGCCGTGTTCCTGACCGGCGTGACCGGACTGGCGGCCGACCAGGGCGGGCTTGGCTATGCGGTGTTCGCGGTAGCGATGATGGCGGGACGGCTCACGGGCGACCGCGTCGTGCCACGCTGGGGCGGCATGCGCGTGATGCTGGTCGGCGGCCTGGCCACCGCCGCCGGCTTCTTCACCGTCGTGCTGGCGCCGCTGCCGGCCGTGGCCCTGCTCGGCTTCCTGCTGGTCGGCCTCGGGGCCTCGAACATCGTGCCGGTATTGTTCACGGCCGCCGGCAATCAGGAAGACATGCCGGTCGGCCTGGCCGTGAGCGCGATCACGACCATCGGCTACGCCGGCATCCTGGCCGGCCCGGCGCTGATCGGCTTCGTCTCGCATGCAGTGGGACTGCACCTGGCGTTCGCCGGGCTGGGTGTGGCTGCCCTGCTGGTGGCCGGCAGTTCGCGCCTGCTGGCTACGCGCTAGACTGGGCGGCGTTGGCGCATGCGATGGCGAAGGCTTCGCGCAGCACGCGGAGATCGCCGATGTGGTTTGCAAGCAGCAGGATCAGCTGGGCATTGAGCATGCTGCTTTGCGCGTCGCTCAAATCCTGGTGGCTGTCGACCAGCAGTTCGTAGAAGGCGTCGGGGTCGGCGATGTTCGGTTCGACGTTCAGGCGCGCGTTCATGCGTGCTCCATTTCTTCCGGTAGCGCCTGGATTGCCTCCTTGCCGCAAGCGCGTGCGAGTGCGGCGCGCACGGCTTGCAGGTCGACGCTGCGCCAGCGCGCGCACACGTGCTGGTCGGGCCGCAATAGATAAAAGCTGCCGGGTGTGGCGTCATAGCGTGCGGCGCACAGGCCGGCGCTGTCTTCGAATCCTCCAGCGCCGATCGCCAGGATGCGCACCGGGACCGCTTCCTGCGCCAGCGCCTCGAGCTGACGCAGCACTGCCGCATCCTCTTCGCCGCCTGCAAAATAGAGACCGGTGAAGTCGCCGCCCAGATGGCGCAGCAGCCAGTCCTCAATGCCCTTGTGCCGCAGCGGCGCATCCGGCGCCGGCGCGCCGGGACGCAGGGCCGCAAAGGCATCGGCGTCGGGCGTGTTCAGGCGGGAGTCGGCATAGGTCGTGGGCGTGGACAGGCGGCCGCTGTTGACCAGCTTGCGCGCGAAGGGCTGTTCGTTCGCCAGCTGCAGCACGGCGTCGCGAAACAGCCGGCTGACTGCGCTTTTCGGGGTGATGAAGTCGGTCGAGCGCGTGGAATTGAGGATGTTCTCGTCAGCCGCCGCTTCGCGTTCGCGCGCATAGCTATCGAGCAGCGTGTGCGGCGCCTTGCCCTCGACGACAAGCCTGAGCTTCCAGGCCAGGTTGTCGGCATCCTGCACGCCGCTGTTGGCGCCGCGTGCACCGAAAGGCGAGACGCCGTGCGCCGCATCGCCCGCGAACAGCACGCGGCCATGGCGGAAGCTGTCCATGCGCAGGCAGCAGAAGGAATACACGCTGACCCATTCGAGCTCGAACTGCGCATCATCGCCCAGCAGGGCGCGGATGCGCGGGATGACGCGCTCGGGCGTTTTTTCGAGTACCGGATCGGCGTCCCAGCCGAGCTGGAAGTCGATACGCCAGATGTTGTCCGGCTGGCGGTGCAGCAGCACCGACTGGCCGGGGTGAAAAGGCGGATCGAACCAGAACCAGCGCTCGGCGGGGAAGTCCGCCGTCATTTTGACGTCGGCGATCAGGAAGCGGTCGCGGAAAGTGCGGCCGTGGCTCTCCAGTCCCATCAGGGCGCGCACGGTACTCTTGCCGCCGTCGGCCGCGACCACGTATTGCGCGTCGAGCGTGTAGGCGCCATCGGGCGTGGTGACGGTCAGCGCGACGTGCTCCGGATGGTGAGCCAGGCCGGTGAGCTTGCTGCACCAGCGCAGATCCAGCAGCGGCAGTTCCTGCGCGCGCTCGTGCAGATAGCCTTCGACGTAGTACTGCTGCAGGTTCACGAAGGCCGGGTACTGGTGGCCCTCTTCCGGCAGCAGGTCGAAGCTATACACCTCGTCGCTGCGGTGGAAGACGCGTCCGACATGCCAGCGTACGCCCTTCTCCGCCATGCGCCGGCCGCAGCCGAGACGATCGAAGATTTCGAGGGTGCGCTTGGAAAAGCAGATGGCGCGCGAGCCATGCGAAAGCTTGTTGTCGTCGTCGAGCAGCACGACCGGCACGCCGCTCTGGGCCAGGTCGATGGCGGTGGCCAGCCCGACCGGGCCGGCGCCGACCACCACGACCGGATGGCGTGCACCCTCAGGTACATTGGCCGGCGTGTACGCGAATTCGCAGCGTTGATAATCGATGTCCATGGCGGGCTCCGGCTACTAAGGGCGTCAGGCCTGCAGCGAATGCCACATCTCCTGGTCGCGCTCCGCGGTCCAGATGCGCGGATGCTTGATGCCCTTGGCCTCGTCGTAGGCGCGCGTCACGTCGAAGGGCAGGCAGTGCTCGTAGATAAAGACGTGGCTGAACTTCGGGTCCATCTTGCTGCGCACGTGGACCATGGCCTCCTTGAGCGACATGTTCTGGGCCACCGCTTCTTTAGCGCTATTCAAGAGCGTGGTGACGAAGTCCTTGGTGTAGTCGATGCCTTCGTTGACCTGCTGCGGATTCATCAGCGCCTCGCCGCGGCCGGGCACCAGCTTCTCGGCACCGAGCGCGCGCAGGGCTTCCAGCGTGGCGGGCCATTCTTCCAGCTGGGCGTCGCCGGTGTAGGCGGCCGCGCCGTATTCGACCAGGTCGCCCGAGAAGCAGATCTTCTGCGACGGGATCCAGGCGATGGTGTCGCCCTTGGTGTGGCCCATGCCGATATGCGCCAGTTTCACTTCCAGCTTGCCCATGAAAATGGTCAGCTCTTTTTCGAAGACCATGGTCGGCCAGGACAGGCCGGGCACCGATTCGACCCCGGCGAACAGGCGCGGGAAGCGTTCGATCTCGGACTTCATGTCCTGCTCGCCGCGCTCGACGATCAATTCATAGGTGCCGGTTGATGCGATGATCTGCTCGGCGCCTTCTTCAAAATAGGCCGAGGCGCCCAGCACGCGCACGGCGTGGTAGTGCGACAGCACCACGTACTTGATCGGCAGGTCGGTCACGCTGCGGATGTGCTTGATGAGCGACTGGGCCATGACCGGGGTTGCCGTGGTGTCGATCACCATCACGCTGTCGTCGCCGATGATGACGCCCGAGTTCGGATCGCCCTCGGCGGTGTAGGCGTAGGCATTGTCGGAGAGCTTGATGAAGCTGGTCTTCTTTTCCTGCAGGTCGGCCTGGGATGCGAATTTTTTCTCGTTCATGATGCGGTCTCCTCCATGTTGTTCCGGAGACGATACGAGTTGTCGTATGATCTGACAATCACCTCTTATCGATAACCGTTATGAAGATCCTGCATAACGAAGCAGCCGAACTCGACCTGAATCTGTTGCCCGTCCTCGAGGCCCTGGTCCGGGTGCGCAACGTCAGCCGCGCGGCCGAGGAACTCGGCATGTCGCAGAGCGCCGTCAGCCACGCGCTGAAGCGGCTACGCGACTTCTTCGGCGATACCCTCTTCCTCAAGACCGGCAGCGGCATGCAGCCGACCCCGCGCGCCCTGCAGCTGCTGGCGCCGGTCCAGGCGGTGATGGACACGGTGCGCGGGGAACTGCTGGTGCGCGAAGGCTTCGATCCGGCGAGCGCGCGCCGCAGTTTCGGCGTCTGCCTGACCGACATGGGCGGCCTGATTTTCCTGCCGCGCCTGATCGCACGGCTGCGCCTCGCCGCGCCCGGCTGCACCCTGCGTGCGCTGCAGGTGCCCATGCACCAGGTCGCGGGGGCGCTGGAAAGCGGTGAAGCCGACCTCGCGCTCGGCTCCCTGCATTCGGTGCCGGAGGGCCTGTTCCAGCAGCAGCTGTTCACGCGCTCTTTTGTGACCATCGTCAACCGCGGTAACCGGACCATCGGCGAGTCCCTGTCGCGCGAACGCTTCTTCGCCATGGAGCACATCGTGGTGTCGCTCTCGGGACGGCTGGAGGATGCCTACGATGCCGTGATCGACCAAGGACTCGAGAAGCGCCGCATCTACCTGAGCACGCCCCACTTCCTGACGGTGCCGATGATTATCGAGCAGAATCCGGAACTGATCGCCACCGTGCCGCGCGAGCTGGCCACCAAATTCGCTTCGTATAAAAGTATCCGCATGGTGGAGACGCCGGTGAAGGTGCCGCCCTTCGGCATCCGCCAGTTCTGGCATCCGCGCGTCCAGCACGATGCGGCGAACGGCTGGCTGCGGTCGCTGGTCAAGCAAACCTTCGACACCGACCTGGAGTAAGCCGGCTGAAGCGTGCGTCCCTGGCATGGGTTCTTCAGTAAGATCATCCACACACCAGATGAGACACAGGAGGAATGCCATGCCGAGAGGAGCGAGTCCACGCCGCGAGCGCGAAGCCAAGAAGCTCGAGCGGAAATTCAAGAAGGAAAAACGCTACAAGGGGCGCGAGGACGAAGTCGCGGCACGCATCGTCAACAAGCAGCGTGCCAAGGCGGGGGAAACGAAGTCGGCGCACAAGCCCGCGCATCGTACGACTGCGCGGCGCAAACACCGTACCCGCCACAGCACGCGCAATACCAGCCGTAGCCGCAGCGCCAAGAAGTAAGCACGCACGGTAAGGCAAGGCCCCTGACTCGGCCGATCCGAACGGGTGCCAGCCCGGAAATGCAAAAATCGCCAACGAGGGCGATTTTTGCTGTGTTCTGGAGGCGAGGACGGGAGTCGAACACCGTCTGGGCGGCTTTGCAGGCCGCTGCATAACCACTTTGCTACCTCGCCATGGGTTCTATAGTACGCCTGCAGAGCCGGGCGTCTATGCGCCACATCAACGGAAAACGAATAAGTTCAGATGAAAGGCCAACTTAGCTTGCGCCTGACATGCAGCACCGAGCGCGTCGCTACATAGGCGATCGCGAAGCCGAAGGCGAGGATGCAGCGCAGGTCGCCCATGGCGGCCAGGAAGACGCCGGCCACGGTGGAGACCGCCACCAGCACCATCAGCGCCAGTTCGATACTGAGAAAAAAGCGAGCGGCGTCGCGCCAGACCCGCAGCGCCAGGGCGCGGGCTTCCTTGAGGGTGTGGATGTTGTGACCCATGGTCGAGTTTGCAATCTTGAACGGAGTCCGGAAAAAGCAAAATCGCCTTCGGGAGGCGATTTTGGCTTTGTTCTGGAGGCGAGGACGGGAGTCGAACCCGTCTAGACGGCTTTGCAGGCCGCTGCATAACCGCTTTGCTACCTCGCCAGAGTATTTGGTATTGCTGCTGAGCCGGCGGGTTATATGCCACTTCAACAGGAGAAGAAACTCTTCTCGGAATTCTTGGAGCGGGAGAAGAGTCTCGAACTCTCGACCTCAACCTTGGCAAGGTTGCGCTCTACCAACTGAGCTACTCCCGCTTAGGAGTTATTGCTATTAACACGCCTGAATGGAGCGGGAGAAGAGTCTCGAACTCTCGACCTCAACCTTGGCAAGGTTGCGCTCTACCAACTGAGCTACTCCCGCACGGAGTGTGTTTCTCACCTACTGACTATTGCTTCCGAACATGGAGCGGGAGAAGAGTCTCGAACTCTCGACCTCAACCTTGGCAAGGTTGCGCTCTAC
>Ga0308160_10001695_pt1 | contig 29453 bp, 28 predicted proteins | sample PhyFR1_FD_201036 | JGI IMG/M metagenome (GOLD analysis project Ga0308160, IMG submission 201036) | Phyllosphere microbial communities from UC Gill Tract Community Farm, Albany, California, United States - DLSLF.R1 | ecosystem: Host-associated > Plants > Phyllosphere > Unclassified | place: USA... | reverse complement strand
AAGTCATCGAGGAAGACGGACAGACTAAACTCAAAACTCGTAACGGCATGATCCTTCCCGTAAACGCCTCTCCTTACATCGTCCGCAACCAAATGAAAGCAACCGGCGAGCTGATGGCTCGTTACCAACAATTAAACGCGATGACATTAGAGGACCGCTTTAATGCAATTAAATCTTAAAAAAAATGGGTTGGGCGATGATTTCGCTCAATCCTTTTTTGTTTGTGCCGATATATAATAAGATGAAGAATTTTTCAAGAAAGGAGGTTCATCGATGAATATCCAGATGAATCCAACGAGTCCGACCCGTTCCGCCCCCACGACCACCTTATCGGAGACTAAAACATACAGCGGGATCGTCCTTGAAAAGACGGGTCCGAATACGGCCCTCGTTCAGATCGGCCGCGAGAAGGTCGAGATGACCTTCACCGGTGATGTTCCGGAAGGCACGTTTCAATTCCAGGTCAAAGGACAAACGACAGAAGGTTATCTGATCGAGCAGGTGACGGAACAGACCGAGCCTGATGTTCCGGTGACCGGACCGGCTAAACCGGATTCGTCTGGTGTCGATGCCACCTTACTCGACAATCTCCCACCGGAATTAAAACAGGCCGTCGCCCGGCTGCTTGCGACCGGTCAACTGCCGCAGACACCGGAAACGGTCGCCCGACTCGTCGCCGCCCTGCAAGGGACTTACAAGGACCTGGTCCTCCAGCTCGTCACACGTCCGTCCGACAGTGCACTGCCGGCTGACGCCGACGTCCTGATCGCCCAGTTGCTCGGCTCAACCGATTCGCTGATTGACATCTTACCGGAACGGCAAGCGGTAATCGAAAAACCGACGCTCAGCAACGTCATCGCACTCGACGTCGCCCGCGCGACACTTCCGACACACCATGACATCGATCAGGCGACACCGGTCGCCCTCCGGCAAATCGCGGCGCACTTACCACAGGACGTCCAACCGGACATCCTTGCCCGGATCGACCGCGGTGACCTCCCAGAGGTCCGGGAGCAACTGCGGTCTTATTTTCCGAGTGAACGACCGGTACTTGCGGAACGTCCGGCACCAAGTAAACTCGAACAATTGACGGCTGTGATTGCTCAGGCACAAGCAGTGCCGACGGAAAAAACCATTCCGGCTCCATCCGTCGCTCCCGTCCGGTCAAATTTGACGGTCATTGCTGAAGTGACACCACGGCTGGCCGAAGTGACAAATGATTTCCGCAGCCAACAGCGGACGATTGTCTCGCAACTGCGGCAAATCGAACCACTAGTCGAGGAACGGCCGCTCCAGATGGCACAAGTGATTGAAAGTACGGCGAACCGGCTACGGCAAACGTTCCAGCAGACCGATGCGATGTTACATACGAGCATGCGTGATGAAAAACAACTGATTCAACTGTTGTCGAAACTCGAACGCGGAACGGAACTGGCCCTACTTGGACGCGGGACGGAAGCAAAATCCGTCGTCCAGGAAGTCCGGCTGGCGCTGGAAGCATTCCGCTATGCACCGGCAAACGTCCGGACCGCCTACTTACCGTTACCGGAACTGAATCCGGGTTTACGGCCAGCTGTTGCCAATCCGCAGCAAATGCCGCTCCCGCAAACGAATCAGTCTGTTGTACCAAACCAACCGGCTCCGACGGCGCAACGACCGATTCCGTACGAACCGGGTCAAAACAGTCCGCGGGTCTTACAGGAGACGGTCCAAAAAACGCTTCAGTTACAGACGGCGGAGTTGAAGCTTGCGACACCGGCTGCGAATCCGGAAGCCGCCAAACTGCAGACCTTCCTGAACACGCAGCAGCAGGTCAATAAACCGGACAACAATCAGCAACTTCAGCAATTGCTACTCGCTCTGCCCGTTCAGCTTGTCGAAGGGACAGCCGGACTGCACGTCCACTTACAAAATAAACGACCGGATGAAGTCATCGACTGGGAAAACAACACGTTGTATGTCCAGCTCGAGACACCACGCCTCGGCGACATCGGCGTCCGCGTCGAGACTGTCAACCGGAAGATGCAGATTACGATTGAAAATGATTTCCCGCTCCTCGAGCGCCTGGCCACGCCGTTTCTCGAACGGACGACGGAAGCCCTGGAGGCGACTGGTTACCAGGATGTCCGCATCCGGTTTGATGCCTTTACGAAAGATCAAACGACACCGGAAACCGTCAAACCGGACGAAACACCGACCGGTTACGACTACCGGATTTAAGGAGGCCCTATGTACCAGAAAATTGATTTAAAACATCGAAAATCAGCGGCCGTCCTCCGGTACGATGAAGCGTCGGGGAATGCCCCGATCGTCGTTGCCCGTGCAACGGGTGCCGCAGCGGACCGGATTTTACAGGAAGCCCGAGCCAGCGGCGTCGCAATTGAACAGGATACGTCGTTGCTCGGTCACCTGCTTGACCTGGATCTCGGAACGGCGATTCCCCCGCAACTGTATGATGTGATGGCAGAATTGCTACTGTTGATCGAAGAACTCGATCACGCGAAAGGACGGAACACATGACCGAACAAGAACTGTATCAAATGACTCCACAACAATTGACGGAGACGATGTTAAAAGGCCTTGTCTTTCAATATGACCAGGCGATTATCAGTCGCGACGAGCGCCGGTTCGATCGCGTCAACGTCCGTCTGCAAAAAGCGTACCAACTGCTCGAGAAACTGCAGGCCGGTCTGAACGATGAAGGCGGCATCATCACGGCCCAGCTCGATCAACTGTATTATTATTTAGCGGAACAAACGTTACAGGCTTATCTTAAGCCGACATGCCTCGAAGAACTGTTGCAACTGACAGAAGAACTGCTGATTACCTGGCAGGCAGCCAGTCTGAAGAAAGACCGTCCCCTCGTTCGGGCGGCACACCATGAGCGTTACGAAGGGATGGACTATTAATAATGCGGATTTCAAACAATGTACAGGCTTTAAAAGCCTACCGAAACTTAAGTGCCAATCAGATGAACGTCAAGACGACGATGGATAAACTGTCGAGCGGTCAAAAGATCAACCGCGGTGCCGACGATGCGGCCGGTCTCGCCATCTCGGAAAAGATGCGCAACCGTCTCAAAGCGCTCGATAAAGCGGAACAAAACGTTCTCGACGGGATTTCAATGGTCCAGACGGTCGAAGGAGGACTTGGCGAGACACACAATCTGTTACAACGGATGCGCGAACTAGCCGTCCAAGCCGGAAACGGCACAATGACGACGGAAGACCGGACGGCGATCCAGGAAGAAGTCAACCAGTTGACGAATGAAGTCTCACGCATCGCTGAAACGACTCAGTTCAACGGTAAAAAACTACTGACCGGTGCTTACGATAAAGACAATGCCGTCTTTATCCAGACGAATGCCGGCGCAAGTGAAGGGATTTCGTTAACGATCGATGATATGCGGGCGCGCAACATCGGTATCGCCTCGACGACACAACCGAACGAAAACGTCCGTGCCCTCGATTTCCCGAGTGACGACGGTCAGCCGGAATACGCTCTCAGCGTCATGACGAGTGAGGACGCCGAGCAGGCAATCAGTCACTATACAAAGGCAATCGATGCGATTTCCCAGCAACGGGCACAGCTCGGAGCTGTTCAAAACCGTTTCGAAGCGATGTCGTCCGTCCTCAGCGTCAGCAAGGAAAACCTGACGGCGTCCGAGTCCCGGATCCGCGATACGGATATGGCGCGGGAAATGATGGAGTACGCCAAATACAACATTCTCAACCAATCCGGTATGGCGATGATTGCCCAAGCCAATGCCTTGCCGCAAGGCGTCCTGCAACTACTCAACTAATCGAAGGAGGAATCACTGATGGACATCCGGCGCATCCAAGAAACAAGCCGCCTGCAGACACCGAAGACCGGACCACGTGAGGTCGAAGCCTCGACGACGTTTTCGGCATTGATGCAGGATAAACGCGAACATAAAGGGTACGAACGCCTGCAACAAAAACTGATGCTCGTCGAAGAGCATGGTCAGTTGCTCGCGGAAAGCCAGACGATCGAACATCTCGAAGCCTATAAAGAAAAAATCAAGGACTTCTTAAAAGATGCTCTCGACCAATCACAACAACTCGAAGAAAAACGCGGCTTCAACCGCCGCGGCCGCACAAAAATCTACAAAGTCGTCGAACAGGTCGACACGAAATTACTGCAGTTAACCGACACGGTCATTTCCGGCGAATCCCGCCGACTGGAGATTCTTGATCAGATCGGTGAAATCAAGGGAATGCTCGTCAACGTATTTGTTTAAATTCATCTCGAGGAGCAAGCATCATGCCCGATCTTTATCTTAAAAAATGCCGTTGCCCCTACTGTCTCAAAGAAACGGAGACGAAACGTGTCCTGAGCCGTCACATCCGCGTCGACAAGACAGACCGGGACGGCATGATTCACTACCAAGGACCAAACGTTTACTTTTATGAACCGGTTCAGTGCAGCCACTGCCGGTTTTTATTTCACGATACGTTCGGCAAGTTACCGCTCGATGTCCGGGAGACACTCGCCGTCAACATCCTGCCGACGTTACCGATCCTGCCGTTTGCCGCAACCGAACGGACGGCGGAACAAGCACTCCAACTTTATAAACTCTGTCTCTATACGGCACAAATCACCCGTCAAAAAGACGCTGTTCAAGCGATGCTCGGCGTCCGGATTGCCTGGCTGTACCGTTTGATCGGCAATCACGAACAGGAATTGCTCTGGATGGAGCGGGCTGTTGTGAAGTATGAAGCACTTTATGAATCGTATACCGATCCGGTCGACACCGGAATTCCGGAAGATGTCCTGTTGCTCCGGCTCGCTGATCTGTATGCCATCTTGGAACGGACGACCGAAGCCCGAACCTGGTACAGCGTCATCTTTCAAAGTAAAACGGTTTCCGACCGGATTAAAAAAGATGCCCGGCACCACTGGGAACTGTACCGGGAACAGCACGACCTCTAACCCTGTTCGTCTTCGATGTGCGAGATGAAACAGGGTTTTCTGACTTCATGCCGAAACAGAACTAGAACTACTCTATTTTGAAAGGAGGCGAACCCATGACCCGGCGCTCCGTTCTCATCCTGTATCTCGGTCTGATCTATTTGGTTTTATTCACCACGTTTGACCCGGTCCTCACACCGATGATTGCCGGCATCAGTACGTTAATCGGTTTAAGCTATTGTGCCCGCTTGGCTTATCTCCACTTCCTCAAGCCATCCGAGCACCAGTACCGCTTGATCGGTCAAGCCGTGCTGCTGTTTTGGCTCGGTCTTGTCATCAACTTCGGATTGGCTTTATTACCGAGCCGGTTTCATCCTGTCTGGTCGGATGCACTGGCAAACGTCACGTTAACGCTCTTCTTATTCATGACCGCGCTTGTCCTGTTCCGATTGATCGACTGGTCGTCGTTCCAGCAAAACCGCTTGCTGTATCTCGATGGTTTTATCCTGTTCGGCATGGTGTTCGTCTTCAGTTATGTCCTGATTTTACGTCGGCTCCCTGACTTCGCCCGGACACCGCTTGAACTGGTCGCGATGACGATTTATTGCTGTTGTTTTTCGCTTCTGTTACTGGCTTTTTTAATGCTTTATACGACCGGACTGCGCGGGAAAAGACACCAACTGTTGGTCCAGACGGTCGCCCTGTTTTGCGTGACGAACCTCGGATATTATATCTTTTTAGTCCGCGATCAACTTGATTTCGCAGCGTTCTTTTTACCGCTTTATCCGGTCAGTCTTTGGGGGCTGTTGCTGTACTTCCGTGATGCCCCGCCTGTCACACCCGGACAGCGGCAGTTGTCACGACCATACCTGCCTTACCTCAGTCTTGTTTCGCTGTTGATCTGGATTACCTTTTTTGATGTCCCCCGGATCGTCTACCTCTTGGCAGTCACGATTTTATTTTCACTGTTCTTGATGCGGCAAGTCCTATCGGAACGGTTGAACCGGCAACTGTTACAGGAACACGAAGTCGTCCAGCTCGATCTCGCCGATCGTGTCAAAGCAAAAACCGCGCTGCTTGAGATTCGGAAAGAAGAGTACCGCCGGCTGTTTTTAGACCACCCGCAACCGATTCTCCAAGTCACGCGGACCGGCGCCTTACAGGCAAAAAATCCGGCGGCGCATCAGAAATTCGGCGAACAGGTACCGGAACGTTTATTGAATCAGATACAGCAGGAGATTACTCGACTGGAGAACAGTCTGAAACTGCTCTTGCAGGATCATGATCTGACTTATGAAACGACACTGATTCCGGTACCAGACCATGATTATGTCTATGTCCTGTTATCGGATATTACGGAAAAACTCGAGCAACAACAATGGCTCGAAGAACTCGGCTATCACGACGCCTTGACACGGTTACCGAACCGCCGGTACTTCGAAGATTTCCTGCAAGAGCGGTTGGCACAGATTGACGCCGGTTCGCTGCTATTTGTTGATCTCGACGGCTTCAAGCAGGTCAACGATTCGTACGGTCATGATGCCGGCGATTACGTCCTGCAAGAAACGGCGAACCGGCTCCGGCTCCATCTGCAGGAGCATGAGGTGGCGGCCCGGCTCGGCGGTGACGAGTTCATCGTCTTTTTACCCCGTTCTAAAGCAGAAACGATTCGCTATACGGAAGACTTGATTGACCAGCTCAACCAACCATTTTGGTTCCAGGGGACGGCGATGTCGGTTACACCGTCGATCGGGATTGCCCGTTATCCGGAGGACGGCGCGACGACAAGTCTGCTGTTAATCCGGGCCGACGAAGCGATGTACAGTGTCAAACAGCATGAGAAAAATGCCTATCGATTCAAATGAAAAAAGGATCTTCCGCAGGTGGAAGATCCTTTTTTCGTTACAACGACTCGCGCCGATATTTTTCTTCTTCATACGCATCCGGTAAATCAGAAATCGGCCGTTCCGCCTCTTCCCAGGATTCCGACTCGACATCCGGTTCGATGAACTGATCGTACGAGCCGTCAGAGCGATAAAATGGTTTGACGACCTTTCGTTTCTTGTCTTCACGTTTTGTCACGCGCGATCCCTCCCTAAGCATAGAAAGTTACTGACGAGAATCAAAATACGGTGAAAAACTGCCTTCGACTTCTTCATACGGATCGATATACGATTTCCGACTCGTTTTCGTCTGACGCAATTGATTGATTTGTACCCCTAATTTAGCGGTTTCTGACGATAATTTCAAGTCGATTTTTCGACTGTCGGCAACAAGCTCCTGAATGACGGCTTGGTTGGCTCCAGCCAGTAAGTTCGAATGGGCTGCGATGAATGCTTCCCGTTCATTGAGCAGGTTCTGAATCTTCACTAGCCACTCGTCATAGACCTCTTCTTCCGGTGTCTGCTCCAGCAACTCCATCAGATGTTTCGTCTTCAGACGAAGCGGATCGAGCGGACTCATCGTTGACGCGCGAGCTTCATCGCTTCTTTCCACGTCTCACGGAATTCTTCTGCAAAACCGATCACTTCGTCGATCGCCACGACGTCATTCTTAACGTTGGCATCAATCAAACGACCCTGCATGTAGTCGTAGAGATTATTTAAGTCTTTTGATAAGGCAATCGACTGGTTGAGCGTCAATTGCAACTCCAAGATAATCGCCTGTGCTTTTTGGATGTTTGTATTTTTTTGTTCGATTAAACCTTGTTCGATTGCCCGTTTTGAAAGCATTGAGAACTTAATCAGTCCTTCATACAGCATTAACGTCAAATCTTGCGGTAGTGCTGTCGTAACAGAGTTCGTTTGGTATGTTGCATACGGGTTTGCCATCTGAAGTCCTCCTTATTGTCCTAAGTATGAAGCGAGGGTCGCCGACTGGCTGTTCGCCTGGTTCATCGCCTGTTCCATCGCGGCAAAGCGACGGTAGTAGGCATTCTCTTTTGTTTTTAGCTTATCTTCCCACGTCACCATACTCTTATCGAGATCGGCTAACGATTTACCGAGACGATAGGTCGTCGCAACGGCACCATCGAGCCCGGCCACCTTTGAGATTTTATCGCGCATCGTCGTCGCAAACCCTTGAATTTGACGGACAAATCCATCGAGTCCACCTGGATTTGGCGTAACGGAACCATCAGAATTTTTAACCGGTTCCGGCGCGTCCGCCGTGAACAGCTTATAGACACCATCCGGATGTTCTTCCAGCATCTTTTTCAGTTTCGTTTCGTCGATTTTGAGTTTCCCGCCGTCACGGAAGTCACTGGTCGATGTGATGCCGATTTGTGACATGTAGTTCAATTCTACTGATTTTGAGTCGACCGTATAGGAATAACCTGTATCAATTTTCGAAGAAATAGTACTACGAAACGCGTCCATTCCTTCACGCAGGAAACTATCATTTTTCAGGACACCACTCATCGCCTTTTCTTCCCACTTCTTGACTTCATCTTCACTCAGTTCTTTGCGTTGTGCATCCGTCAACGGCTGGTAGTCACGGTATTTTTCTTCCCGGACTTTTTTGTTCATTTTGTCGATTAGATCATTATACTTATCGACAAACTTCTTAATCGAATCAAAGTTTGCTTGTGTGTCGAGTTTCGTGTTGATTGTTGTAGCTGAATCTGTCGTCCCGTTTAACGTTATCGTCAGACCGTTTTGGGTGAAGGTGTTCGTTTTTTGTTCCAACTCTGTTCCACCAATGCTATAAACCGCATTTTCCCCTGCGACTGTTGTTTTACCAGGTGCTAGTGATGTATCCATGATTTGATTTTTATCCGTCCATACGATTTCATTGTCTGCTGCGAGTTTACCGGTACTTTGACGTGTTAAAACTAATTTCCCAGTGATATCGTTGAAAATCGCACTAAGACCCAGTGACTTATCATTGTTGATCTTTGAAACTAAATCACCCACTGTCGCTGTTCCATCAAACTTCATCGTCACTGGTGTTCCCGCCGTTCCATCAGCTTGATACGTTGTGAGTTCCAACTCCATATTACCGGCACCGTCTTTTCCAACGAGTCCACTAGTATCCAGTTTTGTTTGACTGGAAATGGTTCCCGGAAGTGATGCATTACGAGAAATGACAAGCGAAGAGGCTGATGCAAGCTTTGTCACGCTGTCGATCGTGACACTGCCTGCCGTTGCACCCGGACTTGCGGTGGCAACAACTTTTGATGGGTCCGAACTGGTTGCTGTCTTCGCCGTGTAGTTTTTAGATAACAGCATATCACTTGCTGCTGTTCGTAAATCCAGTAACCCCCGGTTCATTTCGCGGTAAGCATCACGTTGCCATGTCAACGTCTGTTTCTTTTGTGACAGACGATCGACCGGTGCCCGTTCCGCCTGCATTAATTGTTTAATCATCGTTTCTGTATCAATCCCACTTGCCAAACCACTGAGACGTATCCCCGCCATCCAATCAGTCCTTTCCGTTAAATCCGTTTATCGATTAATTGATTAAATTCCATGAAAGCCGCGAAAAAATCGAGTTCTTTTTTACTCGGAATTTCTTGAACAACGTTATTATTTGTATCGACGACTTGAATATAAAATTCATTGAGTTTTTCATGTTTGACGAACTTTAAGCCCGTTCGTTGCGCTTCAAGCTGGACGTTCGCTTTTTCGATTGCCGTTTCAAGTTTTGTGATATGCTGCGGCGTCGGCAAGATGACAATACCGTCCTGTGCTAAATCTTCTTGATTTGCTTCGACGAAGACATTTCGTGTCGCTTCGTATGGTAAGACATTTTCAGGCAGGTGAAGCCGGATTTCCGTATTGATGGAATTCATGGACAAACACTCCTTTTTCTTCTCTATGTAGTATATCGGTTTAGATCATTCTTTTTATTAGTTTTATTTTAAAGTTCTTAAAATCGGGAATAAAGAACATATGTTCTTTCGGAGAGGAGTTTTATTATGCTGATTGATACATTATCAAAGGCTCAACAAGCTGTTCTGTTAGCAAGTATTTTAGCAGATGGTGAAATCACAAAATGTTATCCGAAATCTCGGCGAAAAAATAATAGTTATCGAGAGCATTTTGGCGAGCCTCAACGATTTTATCGGGAATGGAAACAACGTCAACTGACCGAGATTTTATACATTAGGCAAAATAATCTCGTCTCTAAATCGCTCCCATTAATGACCGAGCTGTATCCCTACTTTTATCCAAATCATAAAAAGATGATTCCCTTTGAACTGCTCTCACGTTGTGCACATCCGTTATTTTTGCTGACACTCTATTTAGATGACGGCTCACTTATGATTTCTAAGCGAACAAACAAATCTAATCAATTATATGTCACACCTTCCATCGCCCTCTATTTACAGTCGTTCTCAAAAGAAGAATTGACTCCTTTCTGTAATTGGTTGAATCAGACATTCCATCTCAACTTTCGTTTGTCACGAACACCAAATGGTTGTGGTTATTTCTTAAAAACAACTCGTGTCGCAGATACACTCGCCTTTTTGAAGCAAGTTGCATCATATACAGTGGACTTACCGAAGTTTGCTTACAAGTTAGACTGGGAGCATCGTCTCAATCAACTTCAGCATGATCATCCACAGTATCGTGTACTATCATCATGCCCTTCTCGACCATATACACTAGAAGAGTGCACTACCATTTCGGAACTCAAGACAAGCGGATGGACGACGCAGGCAATCGCTGAAAAACTCAATCGGACATACTGGTCCGTCACCTATAAATTTGAACAACTAAAAAAGGCCATGGAACAAGTCCATGACCTTTAAGTAAGCTATACGACCAATTACGATTAACGGAGTAATTGGAGAACGCCTTGCGGCTGTTGGTTCGCTTGCTACGCGCATTAGCTTTCGCTAATGATAAGACTATATCTTCATCCTAGATACACTAGGAGCTGGGCACTTCCCCCGCCGCTTACGGAGTACGGATTTCATAACCATCGGACATGTCCATTAGGTCGTCTATCCTAGTCGTTGAACCTTCACCAAGGTTTCCCTACAGGTGCTTGGCTGCTGATTGTCCAATCCTTGATGTTTTTCAAAACGATCACGCTCGCCGTTTCCAGCCACGTTGTCGTACATCAAGGCTCTCAGGAGTTCCAGCAATTCACCCAGTCATGCTCTGATCAGTTACCCGATCAGACGCCCGGTGGAATCAAATTACCGAAGGAGTTGAAGCACGCCTTGGGGTGTTTGATTCGATTGAGCCAACATTGCTTGTGCAGCTTGTCCAAGAATCGAGTTCTTCGTTTGGTTCATCATCTCTTTCGCCATATCAACGTCACGGATACGTGATTCCGCAGCTGTGAGGTTTTCAGACGATGTTTTCAAGTTGTTTGTTGTATGCTCTAAGCGGTTTTGGTATGCACCTAAGCGCGAACGCTCAGAAGATACATTTTTGATTGCTTGGTCTAATACTTTGGTAGCAGCAGAAGCTTTAGTAGCATCTGAAATATCAAGCGCTGTTTCGCCTGCTGTCGATACATCACTTAAAGTGTTAGCTGCTGATGCACCTACGAAGCTTGCTCCACTGACACCACCGTCTTTACCAGAAGCAGCTCCAGCAGCAGTTCCAGCAATACCAAGTGCACTCGCACGCATATCGTTGATTGTTACTGTGAATTGTTGAGATTGATTCGCACCAATTTGTAATGAAGCAGCTCCTTCTTTAACAGAAGCGGCAGCACCAGTTGCTGTAGTTGCCGTGAGTCCTAAATAGCTTAAACTTGCAGCCGTTGAGGAAGCATCAATACTAATTGAAGAAGAAGTCCCCGTAGTTCCAGATGTCAACTTTAATTTTCCAGAATCTATTGATGCAATAGTAGAACCAGCAGCTGTATTAATTTTTCCGACTACCGCAGCCAAAGTATCTGAAGTAGCGATTGTAGCTGTTTTACTCGCTCCACCATCAACTTTAAATACTAAGTTTCCAGCATCTCCTGCGACTGCTGCTCCAGGTGAAACAGCCCCCGTAACAGTTCCCGCAGTAGCAGCAAGATTAGTAAGAGAACCTTCTTTGTTACCATTCAACAATTTTTGTGTGTTGAACTCAGTGTTATTACCGATACGGCTAACTTCAGAAGTCAATTGATTCATTTCTTTCTGAATTTCAGTGCGATCGTCCGCATTGTTTGTATCGTTGGACGCTTGAACCGAGAGTTCGCGCATACGTTGAAGGATATCGTGCGTTTCGTTCAATGCACCTTCAGCTGTTTGAATCATTGAGATACCATCTTGTGCGTTACGTGACGCTTGGTCAAGTCCACGAACCTGCGAACGCATTTTTTCAGAAATCGCAAGACCAGCTGCATCGTCGCCTGCTTTGTTGATACGAAGACCTGAAGCCAGTTTCTCCATTGATTTACCTTGAGCAGCAGTTGCGCTCGAAAGTTTGTTGTGTGTGTTAAGTGCTGTAATGTTGTGATTGATAATCATTTTGAGTTTCCCTCCATAGGAATGAATTTTTTGTCTCTTTGAAGATCCGTCTTCGCCGAGATGTGCCCCCTGGCCGGCCCAAGAGTAGCACGTTGGTTGTAGTCGATGACTGCTTCCACTCTATATATCGTCGTCACGTCGAAATGTTTAACAGTTTCTCTCAAAAAAAATAAAAAACTTCAAACAAAAATCGCAGACGCTGATGTCGTCTGCGATTTCTGATTTACAGACGCGTTGCGCCTGTCTCTTCTTGTAATTGCTCGGCAACCGCAACGAGCTCTTCCATTGCTCCATTCACTTCACCGAGTGACGCTGCCTGATGGCTCGACGCCTGTAAGACCTGCTCCGCGTGTTTTGATGCTTCTTCAACCATTGCGAGGATATTCGCCGTCGTTAAACCAACCTGATCGATTTCCTTGTCTGACTTGATGACCAATTGATCGACCGATTGAACACGCGAATAGACGCTTTCCGTCGACTGATGAATCTCTTCAAACGATGAACCCGCTTGTTCGACAAGGCCAACACCGGTCGCGACTTCTTTTTGGACATCCGTCATTGCATTCGCTGTATCGTTAACAAGACGCTTAACTCCGGAAATCAAATCGGTGATTTCTTTGGCTGAAGTGGCGGTCTGTTCAGCCAGTTTCTTAACTTCCGCTGCAACAACCGCGAACCCACGTCCGGCATCCCCGGCACGTGCTGCTTCAATCGACGCATTGAGACTGAGTAAGTTTGTCTGCGCTGAGATATCACTGATGACATCGGTAATCCGTGAGATTTCACCGGTCATGTCGGTCAGGCGATCGTTGAGTGTCGCCGATTGTTCCATCTTGCTTGAAATCATATGCATTGCTTCAACGGAATCGGTGGCGAGTATTTTGCCATTCTCCGCTTCCGTCTGCATGACGGTCGCCGATTTCAAGGCTTCGTTCATTTCTTTCGCCACTTCATCCATCGTCCGCTTGACGGCACCAAGGGCGTCCATCGACAGGTAAGCCTGATCGACGTTTTCATTCATCTTCGTTGACAGCTCAGCCATTGCCGACTGGATGCTTTCACCGGAAGCATTACCTTCTTGGACAGCTGCCGCGATTTCCTGCGCGGAGGCGGTCAATTTATCACTGGAATTGCCCATCTGTGTCGCTTGTTTACGGATATGTAATACCATGACTTCGAGTTCATGCATCAACTGATCGACTTCGTCGCCGCGTTTCGCTTCTTCAAAATCGACGTTGAAGTTGCCGTTTGCGACTTCGCGCGCTGTCTCTGTTGCCTTCTCAATCGCTTTGATCGGTTGACGGAGAATTAACTGGATCAAGGACGAACCGATAATCGATAAGATCAAGCCGATCCCGGCCCCAATCCAAATCGATGTTCCGTCCGCAACGTTTAATCCCCGGTGGAGGAACAACGTCAATTGAGCTGAAATCCCGCCAGTAACAATTGAAATTCCGAGTACCCAGACAAATAACCGCATTTTTAAATTTTTCCGTAACTTGTTCATCTTCGAAACTCCCTTTCCTGTTTCAAATCTCATCACCTTCTTTATCGGTCACTTCTGAGAACGCTTTAATAGAATTGACCTGATTTTGTAGTTCACGCTTATCACGCTTTTGTCACATCTAAAATCGACAGCTTGAACTACCTCCACCTACGCTTCGCTTAGAGGTGAAGGATTCCTGAGTGATCCGACCTGATGGTCGAAAATTGATCAGGCTAACCCCGTCGTCCCGACGGTTGAAGAAGCGAAGATACGTTCCGCTTCTCGTTTGAGATTCAATCCTGCGTTCACATCCCGGTCGTGGTGGATTCCACAATTCGGACATGTCCATTCTCTCAAGCCTAGATGTTTCACGTCCTTGTGTTGATGACCGCAACTCGAGCAGAGTTGACTCGATGCGAAGGTCTTTCCGACCTTCACGACGGTTTTCCCGTACCAGTCCGCCTTGTATTCGAGCATAGGGAAGAACTCCGACCAACTGACGTCAGAGATGGACTTGCTCAACTGGCGGTTCTTCTGCATGTTCTTCACCTGTAAGGTCTCGATGCCGATGACGTCGTGGTTTTGGACGATCTCAGTCGATACCTTGTGCAGGAAGTCAGTGCGCTTGTTGGCGATCTTCTCGTGGATGCGGGCGACTTTTCTCTTTTGCTTCTGATAGTTCTTCGACTCGGAAAGCTTGACCTTCTTGGCCAGGGCGATGCGTTGACGGCGGGAGAGCTTGCGCTGTTCGCGTGCCAGTTTCTTCTCAAGCGAACGGAAGTAACGGTCATTTTGGTAGACCGTGCCGTCCGACAGGATGGCGAAGTTTTTCAACCCGACATCGACGCCAACGGATGAACCGGTCTTCGGCAGTTCGTTAATCTCCTGCTCGACGAGCAGGGAGACAAAGTATTTTCCTGAAGCGTTTCGTCGGATGGTTGCGTTCAAGATACGGCCTGTGACCTGTTTCGAATAGGCGAAACGTACCCATTTCAGCTTCGGAAGTTTTAACTTGTTCCCGATGATCGAGGCTTCGGGAAGTTGAGATTCACCTTGAATATTGGTCTTATACGATTGGACGGGGTTCCGCTTCGACTTGAATCGAGGGCGTTCGTTCTGTTTCTTGAAAAAGCGGTCAAACGCATCGCCAAGATGCTTGACGCTCGTTTGAACAGAAGTGCTATCGACTTCCTTCAACCAGTCGAACTCCTGCTTTAACAAAGGAATTTCTTTGGAACAAGAGCCGTATGACAGTCCTTTTCCAGTGGTCTTGTACCTTTCCTCCCACTTCGCCAGGAAGTGGTTGAAGACGAAACGCGAACATCCAATCGTCTTTGCGATTAGGATTTCCTGCTCTTTCGTGGGATAGATTCTGAACTTGTAGGTCTTGTGCTTCACCACCATGTTTCACCTCCTTCAAAGAGAATATACCCGAAAGGCCGGCTGGCGATTCATCTCCCACTTTCACTTCGTTTAGAAGTGGGAGTATTCTCACTTAATTTTGATAAAAAAATATCCAGTCAACGCTTCCTCATTAGAAAGCAGTCGACTGGATGCCAGTTCGTTTCATCTATTATTTACGGTCAATCTCGACATACTTATACGAAATATCTGTTCCGACATTGTGACGGGCCAGGTTTTTGACTTCCGTGTTTTGGAGGAAGGCATTTTTTCGTTGGTACACCGGTGAAATCGCTTGATCGTCGAGCAACATCATTTCCGCTTTGCTTAAGAACGCCAGGCGTTTGTCCTGATCAAGTTCGTTTTCCGCCTTTTTCAACAGTCCATCGTATTTCTTGTTCGAGTAATCCATCATGTTGAACGGGTTGCCGGTCATGAATAGGTTCAGGTACGTTGTCGCATCCTGATAGTCCGGAGCCCAGCTCGCGAGTGACAGGTCATAATCCCCTCGTCCTTCACGCGCCAACCGCTCTTTTTTCGGGAGAGACAACAGTTTGACGTCGACGTTTTGTTGTTTCAGTGATCCTTGGATGTACTCGCCGATTTTCTTCGAGACATCGTCATCTTCAATGATCATCGTCAGCTCGAGATTTTGACCGGCGAGGACTTGTTTCGCTTGTGCTGTATCAAACGACGGTTCAATCTGACGGGTCTTGTCGTAGTTCGGGTCGAGTTCCTGCGGGACGATATAATCCGCCGGCAATGAACCGTTCCCGAGTAACGTTTCCGTCAGTGCTTTTTTATCGTATGCCGCGTCAATCGCCTGACGTGTCTTCTGATCTTTCAGCGCATCCGTTTTTTGGTTCATCCGGATGAAGAACATCCGTGAATCACTGAACGTGTTGTACTCTTTTTTGTTTTTGTACGTGACGACGTTTTCCGAATTGAGCGGTGCAACATCAAGTTCGCCGGTCTCAAACAGGTTGATCGCAAGCATCGGGTCTTTGATGATTTTAACGTCGACTTCCTCGATCTTGACGTTTTTCCGGTCCGCGTAGTCCGCATTTTTCGCGAGCGTATACCCTTGCTCCGCCTGATATTTCTTGAATGTGAACGGTCCGTTGTAGACGTTTGTTTTCGGATCGGTTCCGAACTTGTCGCCTTGTGCTTTGACGATATCTTCCCGGACCGGCATATACGTACCGAACGTCGTCATGCTGAGGAAGTACGGTGTCGGGCGTTTCAGTTCAATCTGTAACGTCTGATCGTCAATGACTTTTGTTTCCTTGACCGGCTCAAGCAGATACGCGAACGGTGAGTTCGTCTCGATGACACGCTCATACGCATACCGGAAGTTTTCCGCTGTGACCGGTTTGCCATCTGACCATTTCGCGTTCGGGTCGAGTTTAAACGTATAGACTTTTCCGTCTTCCGACACGCTGTGCGACTTTGCCGCTGCCGGAACGAGTTCGTTCTTGGCATCAAAACGGTAGAGTCCTTCGTAAATCTGGTTGAAGATGTTTGACGTGATGGCATCTGCCGGGTCGACCGACAGGAGGTCATAACTTTCCATCGTGTGCAAAACTTTCTTTTCGTTTTTATTGGGTGCTGCTGTTTCCGTATCCGTTGTGGAGCATCCTGCAAGCAGGAACGCCGTACTTGCCGCCGCGATCAATGTCTTTTTCATCAAAAATTCCTCCTAAAGATAATGTGCGTTGGATGATTCGGCGTTCCTTGACGTAAAACAAAAGACGCCCTCTATGCATAGCAAAAGCTGATGCATAGAGGACGCCTGTATCCGCGCGGTGCCACCTCTAGTTGAGATTCATAAAAATCTCCTCTTGTCGCTGGTCCAACAACCAGCTAGCCCGGTAACGGGGGCAACCGTCCTGTCTACTGAATCGTTCAACAGGCTCTCAGCGGTCCATTCCCTGATCAGCTTACCGCGTCAGGCTCTCACCTTTCCTGACTCGCTTTGTCGGCAGTGTTGACTGTACTTACTCCGCGTCGTTGATTTGTTTGATATGGCTTAACTTGTTGTTTACTTTACACGGCTTGTTTTATCCTGTCAACGAAAAAAGCTTAGAACGGATGGTCCTCTTTGCGTTCCTGTTCTTTCCGGACCGGACGCGGACGAATTGGTTCGACGCGTTGCACATGTGTCCGTGTGAGAATCCGGCTTCCGAATGCCGCATCCAGTAAAATCGTGATCGCTGCCGCCATGTGCAACAGCATCCCGACGACCGGAATGACACCGACTGTCGACGCGACAATTCCGACGATGTTCCCTTTTGACACGCGACCCGCTCGTGCCGTCAAGACGACAACCACGATATGGAACGCTAACATCAACCACAGTGCATTATATCCTGTCCCAATGACAATCAAACCACCTAGCAACGGAATCCCGAGCATTGCCTCTAAACCGCCTGATACCCACTTCAACGTCCGTAATGAATCTTGTCGACCGTCCATGACGTCGCCTCCTCTTTTTTTTCCATATGTGTAGTATACGACAAATCCCGGAGAAGGTTTCAGATTTCCTTTAGAATATGAACTTGTTTTTTTATATCATCACTTCATCGGATGTCACTAGATTTCCCATGCAAGAGTTTCCGTCGTCCAGGCGCGACTCCTACGAGAAAAGGAAGGGTTCGTCCCTTCCGTCAGGAACAGGCAAGACCCGGTCGTCCGAAGAGGACGATCGCGGCTTGCGTTCCGCCCGAGGAAAGCAAGCCAACGGACGACCGGAAACGATATGGGATTTTTTAACAGAGGATAGACCTGTGGTCTTTGAACTGCAAAAAAGCCCACTCGCGTGGACTTTCTGCAAAAAGATTATAAGCCGAGCACGTGGAACTGATAACCGCGTCCGACGACGAATCCGGCATCTTTATACAAATCAAGCGCTCGTGCGTTGTCGGTCTCGACGTCGAGCTCGAGTTGTGTCCGACCGGTCCGGAACATCGCCTGGACCATCAGCTTCAGCATCTTCTTGCCGTATCCGTTGCCCTGTGCTTCTGGACGAACGGCAAAGGCATGAATACTCGCCTGTGTGTCAGACGCGAGATAGGCGCGGATAACACCGACCGGTTGACCATTTGCAACACCGATGTACGTAACACGGTCATCGGATTCGATTGCCTGATAAATCGATTCCGCTTCATCCGCCGTATTGCCGAACGATGAACCGAGTGTCTCGACGATGAACGGACGATCGTCCGCTGTCGCTTCCCGCAATTCAAAATCCGGATCGGCTTTTAAGAACAATTGGGCTTTCTTCAGAACCATGTTGTATTCCGTCATTCGGTACTCAGCACCGAGCTGACCAAGGACGGCTTGACCTGATTTACTTTCATCATCAATGACGAACGTAAACGCTTCGACTCCTTGCGGACGGGCTGCTTCTTTCGCCGCTTCGACGAGTTGTGTAAAGATGCCTTGCTTCCGGTAATCCGGATCAACGAAAACATTAATTTCCCATTCGGTCGGCAAGTAGGCAAAGGCCTGCAAGTATCCGACCAACTTTGTGTCGTCGTAGACTGCAAAATCATTTTGTCCGACCCAGTCCGCCGCGACTTTCAGTTCAATCCCGTCGTGATCGTTGACACACTTCTCTAGTTGTAAAACTTCTGTTGTTTGTTTGACTTCTGTTACTGTCCATTCCATTTCACTTCACCTCAACCTTTACTATATCGGACCATCAAAAGAAGCACTAGCAAAAGCTGGTGCTCCTTGCAGTTTCCTCATTTTAATGTGAACGTCTTCATCATCGCCGGAACGTCCCGCGTGATTAAATCGGCAATCTTTTGTTTTCCTTCTGCCCCTTTGACCGCTTCGGTCGGTTGGACATAGTAGTACGTTTTATTGCCTTTTGTCCCGAGATAGGTGCCAAATCCGACTTGTTTCTCAAATTGTTTTTTCGTTAATTTTTTCGGTTCAAAGTTCAAGTTTACGAGTATTTGATCTTTGCCCTTTACTTTATAGTAGAGCGAAAACGTTCCGCTGCGTGTCACGGTACCGTATTTCGTCTTGACCGTTTTGTTTTTGACGACATTAACTTTGTCCTGTTTGATGGCTGTCTGTAAGGCAGTCGTCACCTTGACGGAATAACCAAAGTCCTTGTTTTGAATCGTGCCTGTTTTGTACGTCACGTTACTTGCACCGAAAGCCGTCACTGGAATTAGACATGCTCCGATTAATACCCCTGTCATTGCTACTCGTTTCATGCTAACTCCCCCTTGACTCCTGGATAGTAAATGAATTCCCTTTTGTGAAATAGGTAAACTCTATTCTTGAAAAAGATTTGACGGAATTGTCTAAATTTCTTACGATAGAACTAACGAAACGAAATGGGGTTAAACTGATGGCTGAACAAGAACTATTAACGCAAGAACAGCTCGATAATCTGCTGAAGAATTCGTTTGCAATGCAGGTACCAATCCTCGAGAAGTTCATGAAAGATACACATGACCGCTATGCACTCGCAACGACATCGTTCAAACGTGATATGGATACGATGAAAGAATCAGAGTGGCACCAGTTCTTCGCCGGTAAATTGTTACCGCACTTTTTCCTCGAGCACCTCGGCTTCGGGGCGTCGTTCCGCTTTAACGGACACGACAAGGAAGTCGATCTGCCGGAAAACGTCGTCCCGGTCCGCAATGACGCCGATGACCAAATCGCAAAAGTTGTCCTTGGTGTCGAAAAAGCGATGAAAGACATGCATATCAAAAACCATAACCTGGTCGCGAAATTCTACCAGGAGACACTCGAACTGGCTTGCCAGATGGGCAGTCGCGTTGGGATGAGCGATGAGTTCTACACACTCGTCAAACCAAGTCTCGTTCAAGCCAACGATTCCGAATAACTGATAAGTCCCGCTCTTCACTACGGTGAAGGACGGGACTTTTTTATTACACAGATTATTTGAACTGAATATAAAAACAGGCGCCGCCCAGTGAACTGTCCCGGACACCGTATGTCAACCCGTGACTGTCGAGAATCAACCGGCTGATCGCAAGACCCAGACCATGCCCCGAGCCGCCGGTCTGTTTGACGTATAGATCCCAAATCGTTGACCGGTCGTTTTCTGCGACACCATTTCCAGCATCTTCGACCGTCAATTCAGTGGCCGTCAGCCGGACTAACACGTCGCTTCCGACAGGCGCCGCAACGCGGGCATTCATCAGGAAGTTGACGAGTACCCGTTCGAACATCCGCCGATCAAGTGCAAGCCGGACCGGTACGGTCTCGACTGTCAAACGAAGACCGTCTTTTTGGAACGTCGATTGCAATCGTTCCGCGGTTTCTTCGACTAATTGTTCAAGTGCCACTTCTGTCTTGTCCAGCGGCATCATTCCGCCGGCCAGTTTCGAATAAACCAACGTCTCGTCAATCAGCAGACCGAGACGATCCGTTTCTTCGATGATGCTACTCGTGACGTCCGGCAGTTCGTCGATCGGAATGACACCGGCTGCCAAAGCTTCCGTTTCATTGCGGATGATGGCGAGTGGTGTCCGCAAATCGTGGGTAATTCCGGCAATGAAGGATTTCTGCAAGGCTTCTTTTTGGATCAGCTGTTCCTGCATCTCGTCAACGGCGTGAATCAAATCACCGACTTCGTCGTTCGGCCGGACCGGCAACACGACGTCCTTTCGCCCGTCCCCGATCTGTTTCGCGACGGTCCGTAACTCCATGATTGGCCGAATGAATTGCCGGCCCATGTAATAGGCAAGTCCGGTTGCGAGCAGTAAGGCGGCAAGTAACGCCACACCAATTGCCAAGTACACGCTGTCGAGCGCACTGCTTGCCAGCGGTGCTTCGCGAATCGTCGTGATGACGGTATCGCCGCTCGTCAACTGATACGTCAACAGCCGGTTCCCTTGGACTTCGATACTGTCCTGTTGTTGCAGGTCGTTCAGGATCGGCAGTTCGACGACTTGCCGGCCCCGCCCTCCGATTTGTTCCGTCACACCGTCACGCGTGATGAACCCTTGGATTTCCCGGGGGACCGGACGCCCTTCCGCCAGTGCCTCCTTGATGATGTTCGCTTCCCGCGTCAGTTGGCTGTAACGTTCTCCTTCCGCAAACCGGTTGACGAGAAACGCCGTCAGACTAAAGCTGAGCACACCCATGATCAATAGCGGGGCAAGGACCGCCAGTAAAAACTTACGCATCAATTTGCTCATTCGATCGCCTCCAACCGATAGCCGACCCGGTGAACCGTCTTCAACTGCTGTTTAATCGTCGGCAGTTTATCGCGCAACTGTTTAACGTGTGTATCGACTGTCCGCGTATCACCGCCGAACGTATAGCCCCAAACTTCATCGAGAATCTGGTCCCGCGTCAATGCTTCCCCAAGATGCTCAAAGAAGTAGACCAGCAGTTCGAACTCCATCTTCGCGAGACTAATGGTCTCCGGTCCATTTTGGACACGACGCGCTTTCTCATCAATCGTCACGTCACCTAACCGGCGACCGACCGGTAACCGTTGTTTCAACGCCCGCTCGAGCCGGATGATCAGTTCCTTGAGGACAACCGGTTTGACGAGATAATCATCTGCTCCAAGTTCCAGTCCAAATACACGATCGTCGGCTTCCCCGCGTGACGTCAACATGAAGACGACCGGTGACGACGCCAGCGCTTTAATTCCCGGAACGAGCGACCAGCCGTCGCCGTCCGGTAAGCGGACATCGACAAGAGCCGCATCAAACGTTTCCTTCTGAAGTATTCCTTTCGCTTCCGCCAGTGACGCGGCAAGCGTGACCGTATATCCATGATGGCGCAGGAAACGTTCCGTGACCTGGGCCAGTTTCAGTTCATCCTCAATCACTAAAATATTCATCTTCATCCCTCCACCTGTAGTGTACCGCCTTTTTTGACCGGTTGACGTTTCTTTGCGATTTCCTTGCAACTTCCTCACAACTTCTGTTCGGATGCCCGCTAACATAAAGGGTGAAAGGAGTGATCACCCATGCAATTCAAAAAACAATGGATCACCGCATTGACAATCAGCGCACTAACAGTTGGAGGAGCTTCCGCATACGCTGCCACAAACGACAGTTCGACAGAAACGAAATCAGAGCGGCATCACTTCGAAGGAATGAAACGACTCGACTTTACCTTACTGCTGAAAAAACTCAATCTGACGGAAAAACAGGCGGATGCCGCCCGTGAAAAGGGATTATCGATCGCCGATCTCGCGAAACAAAAAGGAATTTCCTTTGCTGACTATAAAAAGGCGGAACTGGCTGCCGCAAAAGAACAGCTCGCTTCCCTCGTCAAATCCGGTGACTTAACGAAATCACAGGCAGCGGATATGTTAAAACACCATACAGAACGCTTCAGCGGCGTGACAAGCTATGCAGCCTTAAAAGAACAGATGCCAAAAGGACAGCATGGTGACAAAGGCGGCTTCTTCAATGAATCGCTGATCGCCGACGTCTTAAAGGCACTCGGACTCAGCCAGAATAAGTTCGATGCTGCGAATCAATCCCTCGCCGCCTATGCGAAAGCCCAGTCCATCAAGTTCTCTGACTACAAAAAAGCTTTGCTTGCGGCGCAAACGACGCAACTCGATCAACTCGTCAAAGATGGTAAAATGACGAAAAAACAAGCGACGGACATCAAAGCCCGGATGACGGAAGAATTTTCCGATGCCAACAGTTACGATGACTTACCGGACCGCGGTCAACACGGACCAGGTGAACACGGCGGACCAGGTCATGATGTCTTCGGTGATACGACATCTGCCATCCTGAAGCGGTTGAATCTCGACGCGGCGAAGTTCAAGGCAGCGAACCAACCGTTACCGGAATTTGCGAAAGCGAATAAGATTTCGTTTGCTGATTTTGAAAAAGCTGTCCTTGCCGAACAAACGAAAGCAATCGATGCCAAAGTCAAAAGCGGTGCCATCACGAAAAAACAAGCGACGGCAATCAAAGAACGGATGCAGGAACGGGCGGATGAAGTATCAAGTTACGATGACTTACAACAAGGACCACGCGGCGGGCACGGACCGGGACGTCATCACGGTCCCGGCATGAATGATTCCGACCGGCCGGACCAAATGGATCCTAACACCAGCGACACTTCGGTTGACCTTGCCATTTAATTAAATTGAATTCCGGACAAACTTCGACATGTACCGCTCAGCGGGAACCGGCGGGGTTTGTCTTTTTGTCTTTTTGTCTTTTTGTCTTTTTGTCTTTTTGTCTTTTTGTCTTTTTGTCTTTTACATTTTTACGTTCTTGTTCTGAACGAATGATTTGTCGAAGTCTGCTTTCAAAGCTTGACTGCTACTGGAAAAGGAAGCTCTGCTTCCGACGGGAAGAAGAAACATCCGTCTGAGAAAAGTGAGTAAAAGAGAGAGGTTCCCTTCTAATCCTTCCCTCTCTTTTGCACATCATTCTCCAAAAAACGATTCACTTTTTTTGAAAAATAAGTCTATTCACCGAACTTTGATTGCAATCTTAGCCTGTTTCCTCCGATACTAGAAAGAGAGTTAAAAATTTCAATGAGGAGATTCGACTATGACTTTTTTCAGAGCGATGCAACGGTTAAGTCGTTCATCATCCCCCCTGTTGATTGGTGGATTGGAATTATCCCGTCCGGAGCAGGTCGAACCGTTCTTCAGGCAAACGACGGATGCGGTCTTTTTCTTTAATCATCAAGGTGAAATCATTTATTTTAACGAATATCTTCCTCAAATGCTTGGTTATTCGGAAGACACTTTGTATAAACATTTTTCCGTCTTTAATCCACCGGAACAGGTTGAGGCCATTACCGCTTTCTTCAATCGGGCACTGGCCGGTGAAACCGTTCACTATACAGCTCAGGGGCTTCATGCGGATCAGCACCGTCTAACGCTGAAAATCACGAATATGCCGATTGAACAGAACGGACAGGTCGTCGGAGTGTACGGGGTCGCCCGGGACATCACACGGGAAAAACAGCTTGAAGACGATGTCGTCCAAATCCGTTCTGAACTCGAATTAACAAAACAAATTCCGGAACTAGTTGTCTTTCAGTATAATCTGACGACCGAGACCATTGACTATTCTTTGTCCCTGCTGAAGTATCTCGATTTATCACAGGAAGAGCTCGCACAGCTGACAAATGAACAGTTATACAGTCGAATCCACCCGCGTGATTTTGATCCACTCCGTTTTCAGATGATGCGGCTTGTGGATCGTGAAATTGATTCGTTTGAACAGGAGATTTCACTGTTAAATACAGATCATCAATACCGGTTGCTCCGATTAAAAGCCTTGCGCCGGGAAGAAGACGATCAGCAACTGTCAATCATTCTATACGACTTATCCGAAGTCAGTGAAGCACGCCGGCAGTTGCAACTCGAGCGTCAGCAAACAAAAGAAATCTACGAAGCACTTGAAGCCGCCATCTCACAGATTGATTTATCGACCGGACGCCTGCTGTTTCATTCCAAAGGATTTTTCCAGATTTTCGAAGAACTCCCGGAAAATCTGGTTCTCAGTCAGGACTGGTTGTTTGAACGGCTCGACCCACGGGACGCACCGTCAATGAAACGGTTCATCCTGCAACTGAAGTCTGGGAAGGCGAGTACAATCCAGTATCGATTGCGCTTTCCTGACGGACGACTGAAATGGATTGAGGATCAGCAGATTCCCGTCTTCCATCTTGACGGATCCATCGCCTATACGAACAGTATCATGCATGATATTACGCTTCAAAAAGAATACGAAGAACGGTTGCGACAACTCGCGTTACATGATTCCATCACCGGTCTGCCGAATCGTCTGTCCTTGACTGAGACGACGCAAGACTGGATTCAGGCCGGTATCGACTTTTCGGTCATCTCCATTTCGTTCAACCGAATCACCGACATCAACAATGCCTTTGGTCACACGTCCGGCGACCAATGGATTCAGGCAACAAGTGCCCTGCTCTATACAACGAAACCACCGGAAGTCTTTTTCGGTCACCTCGGTGGTGACGAATACGCGATGTTGATTCCATCCAGCTTCAAGAAAGATGCTACGTCATGTGCCGAACGGTTGCTTGAACTGGCCGCCCAGCCGATTTTGATTGAACCATATGCCCTGTTCGCCCGGGTTTCAATCGGAATCAGTCGTTTTCCCGATGACAGCTGCGATCCGATTGAATTGATGAAGCACTCTTACACTGCGCTGCGCCGTTCGAGACGGGAGGATCACAGTGCCCTGCATCATTACGCATCGAACCTCGATATCGACTATTACCGCCGTTATCGGCTCGAACAAGACCTGCATTATGCCATTGAACGGGACGAACTTTTTCTTGAGTACCAACCGAAAGTCGACAGTTGGACCGGTAAAATCATCGGTCTTGAAGCGTTGATCCGGTGGCAGCATCCCGAATGGGGCCGGATTCCGCCAAACGATTTCATACCGCTTGCCGAGGAAAGTGCGCTTCATATCGCAATCGGCGACTGGGTCGTCGAGACCGCTTGTCGGGCGATGACTGCCTGGTCTGCTGCCGGCGCTGAACTCGTACCGATTTCCGTCAACGTCTCGCCAAAACGTTTTCTGATTCCCGGATTCGAACAGCAAATCGAGCAGTTGTTGACGACATATGGATTGCCGGCACGTTTACTCGAACTTGAAATTACGGAAGCCGCCCTGATCATGGACGATCCGACGGTCAGCCGGACACTTGAAGCCCTCAGCAAACTTGGTGTCCGGATCGCCCTTGACGACTTTGGAAAAGGTTATTCTTCAATGGTCTACTTGCAAAGGTACCCAATCGATGTCATTAAAATTGACCGTCAGTTCGCGACACACATTACGGAAGACCACAAGGCACAAGCGATCGTCAAAAGTATTCTGTACATGGCGTCAGAATTTAATTTGTCCGTCATTGCGGAAGGCATCGAGACGATTCAACAACTTGAGACATTTCGCGCGCTGAACTGCCCGAACATCCAGGGCTATTTATTCAGCCGACCGGTACCGGACACCGTCATGGAAAGTTTCCTGATTCGCGAAGTTCTGTATCCGATCGAAGCCTGTTCGCTTGCGTCAGATAACGTCCCGAGCTTCTCGGTTCAAGGCAAGATCAAGATGTTGCAACACCAGAATCAAACGTTTGACTTCAGTTTTTCCGAGATTCAAGCCCAGCGGACGAGTACGCGTCACCTTTACTTCACGACCGACACGTCCTTGCCGTTAACCGCACTCTTTGAAGTCCGGTTATCGGACGGTCTGCAACTGGTCACCTGCACGTTATCGGTCACGGCGTTCGAACAGGGACAATATACCGGGCGCTACACGACGCCGCAGGAAGCGGAACTGGTCTTACGGTTTTTCCAAACTTTACGATACAACGGATGAAAAAAGTACTAAGGTCGTTCTCGCGTGCCTTAGTGCTTTTTTGTTATAGTAATGAAAAGTGTCTACAAAAAAGGAGGGGTTCGATGCCCGCTGCTGAACAGGCAAAACGACACCGCCGTTCGACGAAATGGCAACTGGTGCGACGCCTGTTGCTGCTGACGATCGGTGCCGTGATTTTCGCCATCGGACTCAAAGGATTTCTTGTTCCAAACAGTATCATCGATGGCGGAATCGTCGGTATTTCCATCATCGGTTCCAAACTGACCGGCTCGACACTGGCACTGTGGCTGTTCTTTCTGAACATCCCGTTCATCTTCTTCGGTTACAAACAAATCGGGAAGACGTTTGCCTTGTCGACCCTCTATGCCATTTCCATCATGGCGGTTGCGACGAAATTGCTCGAAGGCATCGGTCCGATGACGCAAGTCGATCTCCTCGCGACCGTTTTCGGCGGATTGATTCTTGGAATCGGTGTCGGAATCGTCATCCGGGCGAGCGGTTCACTCGACGGGACGGAAATTTTGGCTGTCTCATTCAGCCGTTCGACCCCGTTTTCCGTCGGAGAAATCGTCATGTTCTTTAACGTCTTCATTTTAGGGGCAGCCGGTTTTGTCTTCGGCTGGGACCGGGCCATGTATTCCTTGATTACTTATTTCATCGCCTTTAAGACGATTGATGTCGTCATCGACGGACTCGATCAGTCGAAAAGTGTCTGGATCATTTCTGAAAATCATGAAGAGATTGGTCTTGCCATTATGGACCGGCTGGGTCGGACGATGACGTACCTGAACGGGGAAGGTGCCTTTTCCGGCGATGATAAAAAAATCATCTTCTGTGTCATCAGCCGATTGGAGGAAACGAAGCTGAAGGAAATCGTCCGCGACTTCGATGAGGAAGCCTTTATCGCGATCGGGAATATCCATGATGTCCATGGCGGTCGTTTCAAGAAAAAAGATATTCATTAACGTACTCTACTGGAGAGAGGAAGAATCGCCGTGTCGCTGTTGAAAAAACACCGCAAGAAACTGATTGCCGGGCTGATTATACTGATCGTCTTAGTTCTGATTGCCATTGTCGGAATTTCTGCTTATGTCGGTTCTTCCTTGACGGAGCCGACCCGGGAACCGCTGACGACCAATCCGAAAAAGGCGGAAGGTCTCGCTTACGAAAATGTCTCGTTTCGCTCTTACAAAGACCGGACACGGCTGTCCGGCTGGTGGATTCCAAGTGAAGATGCCAAACTGACGATTGTCTTTGCCCACGGGTACGGGAAAAACCGGGAGCAAAACGATGTCCCGATCCTGCCGTTGTTCAAGAAATTCCATCAGGCCGGCTACAATGTGCTGACGTTCGATTTCCGCGGTTCCGGTCAATCGGAAGGGAAACGCGTCACAGTCGGTGCAAAGGAGCAGGATGATTTATTGACTGCCGTCCGCTACGCGAAATCACGCGCATCGGAACCGGTCGTCCTCTACGGCATCTCGATGGGCGCCGCGACGTCTCTCGTCACGGCACCGAAAGCCGAGGTCGCCGGTGTCATTGCCGACAGTCCGTTCAGTGATCTCAAGAACTATCTCGAGACGAATTTGCCGGTCTGGAGCGGTCTGCCGAACTTCCCGTTCACACCGGTCATCCTGCAGGTGACACCACTTCTGACCGGCTTGAATCCGGAACGTGTCCAACCGATTGAAGCCATTCGCCGGATTGACTACCCGATCCTGATGATTCACGGGAAAGACGATGACGCGATTCCAGTCACGGAAAGCATGCGGCTGCAAAAAGCAGCACCGCGGTCTGAATTATACGTGACGGAAAATGGCGGTCACGTCCAGTCGTACAAACACGACCGGAAAGCATATGAAAACAAAATCCTGTCTTATCTCGAAGATATCCGTTAAAAAAAGGAGACACTGTTCCCAAGGAACAATGTCTCCTTTTGTTTGTCCATTAACGTTTTAGCACGGCACTCCCGACAATCTTCAAGACTTCCGGACGGCTCAGTTTTTCTTTGCCCTTCGCCAGAGCATCAAGCGTTCCGTGGGCAAGCGCAAGCGGAATCTTACAGAATTCATAAATCGTCGTCTGTTTCGGAATCGATGCAAGATAGGCATCGGCTTCCGCCAGATTTTCCCGGGCATATTCGAACATCGTCTCCGTCGTCCACCCCGGTGGGAAATAGCCGACACCCCGTTCTGCGTCTTCCTGTTGATTCCGCAGAATGTTAACCGCCTGCAGTCCCCGTCCGAATCCGATCGCCTGTTGTTTGTCCGTCACGATACCGGCTTTCCAGTACCAGATGTCGGATAACATGACACCGACGAGTCCCGCAACGTAATACGTGTACTCGTCAAGATCGGCTTCCGTTTTGACTGTCCAGTCCCGCTCGGCCCAAGTGGCCATGCCTTCCGCCATCTCAGCCGTCGAGTCGAGAACTTTCGCCCGAATACCAACCGGACAATACGCGATCCATTCCGCAAGACGCAACGTCACTTCCGGCAACTGATCCGCATAATCTGCAATCATCGACTGATAGGCGTTCGCATCAAACGTCCCACGCATCATCAAGGCTGTTTCCCGGAGTAAGGTCGTCTTGACCTCGGTCGGCAGTTCCTCATGGTCCTCGATCTCATCGATTGCCCGCATACATAAGTAAGCAGCACCGACGGCTTCCTGTAATTCCTGTGACAGACGGCTGATCGGTATATAAAAGGTCCGGCTCGTCGCTTTTAATACACGATTCGCATCTTTCTTCAGCTGCTTCGTCTCATTCATCCCTTACACTCCCTCTTTAGTCAAAAAGGTTTCTTTTCTCTACATTACTATACACGATTCGAAAGAAATGAGCATTTTTTTGTTG
>Ga0308160_10001692_pt1 | contig 29481 bp, 20 predicted proteins | sample PhyFR1_FD_201036 | JGI IMG/M metagenome (GOLD analysis project Ga0308160, IMG submission 201036) | Phyllosphere microbial communities from UC Gill Tract Community Farm, Albany, California, United States - DLSLF.R1 | ecosystem: Host-associated > Plants > Phyllosphere > Unclassified | place: USA... | reverse complement strand
AAAAATACGGAAATAAATGTATTTCAAAACCTCGAAAGGCTTGGCAGGATTTTGGCATCATTAGGGTTTTCTTTATTTTTAGTTAAATTATTAAATTATTTTATAAAAGGTATAAAAAAATCGATAATAATTTTAAGTTTTGTGATTTTTTCAATTACTTTTTATAATATTCAAACTATTATATTTGAAAAAATAATAGATAATATGAGTTCTGAACAAAAATTTTTGGCTTATAATATTGGAGTTCATAGAATATTATTTTTAAATGGTCAAACAGATTTCTCTTTATTATCCAATAAGGAGAAAAATTATGATACTATAATTAATAGTATGCTTATCCTTTTACAATCCGAAAATAATAATAATAAGATAATAAACGCTAATAAAAAGTATTTTACAGTTAATTATGATTTTGACCATAAAATGTTTGAAAATATCTATGATAAATTACAAAAAGTAGATAATGAAAAAAATATAAAAGAATATTATAACATTTACAGAATAGAATCTAAAAGATATGAAAACTCTAATGGTTTATTTAAAAATAAATATAAAGAAAACTTTATTAAAACAATAGGTTTTGAGCCATCTCTTTCGGAAAAAGATTTCATAGCAAAAATAAAAGAACAGCAAAAAAATAAAACAGGTATCAAATTAAACAATATAACATTAATTCCCGAAAATAAAGATATAGGAATGGAAGAGCTTAAATTGGGTGATATTCCACAAAATTTAACAAAAGAGAAATGGGTTTCATTTATTCATGAACATATAATTACCGCAATAGATAAAGTCAAAATGGATAAAAAAAATGTAGATAATTTGCCTTATTCTCGAAACATAATTTCTTCGGTAGTAATAACTCCTATTGCTATTATATTAAGCCTGTTGTCTATAATATTGAATATAGGATTATTAATAGGCAAAAAAAGTATGAGGTTAATGTATGGTTGGTTAATTATAATCTTAGGTTATGGTATATATTTTAATTACAATCCTTATAATATAAATCCTGTAGTGAATAAAATAATAGGGGTGGAAAATATTCTATTAACAACTACTCAACCATATAAAAATATGATTCATAAAACGTTTGTTAACGATAATAATCCTAATACGTTTAATATTATCAGAATAAAAAAACCTGAAATTCCAACTGAGCAATTAAATAGCAATAAAATAGAAAAAGTATTTAATGAATTAAAGGAAAAGAATAATGGAATGGAAAATATTAATAAAAACAAAAATTTATATATAGATGAGAACAAAGTCAATGATAAAAATTACTATGGGGAATTAAATAAAAAGAATCCATACACTAATTAAAAGATCCCCCTTCTGTGTTAATGGAAGGGGGTAAAATTTAAATAAGATTTTGTTTATAGAATCTTAAAATTTTAAAGAATTGTTTTTGCTGGTTTAATGGGATTTTATCCTGTTTAATTTGCTCTATGAAATTCATAAAATCTTTATCAGCTTCATAATAATTCATCCATGAATGATAAGAATTTTCAGTATATGCTTTTTTAAATAACTCATCGCTAAATATAACCTTGTGTTTATCAGGATTTAAGTAAAAAGATTTTAATCCTTCATGATTAAGTAAATAATTTAATGATTTTTCAATTAAATCTATATTAGCCCCTCCTGTAACGGAGTAATATTTTAGGGAATAAAATATATTTTCTTTATCATGATCAAATTTATTTGAATTGGAATTATTAAAAGACTCAAATGATTTTAAGTCCTTATACTTTATATATATAGCCATATAAGAGTGAAGTGTAACAACACTCATTTCATTAGGATATTTATTTTTTTTAGAACCACCAAATTGGTAATAATCTTTAGATAATACTGTTGTAAAGAATTTTTTATCATTCATGAAATCATTTTTTGAATATTCAAAATCATTAAAATCTTTTAAGATAGTTTTTGGGTTAATATAAGCCTCATTAAGTTTAATAGTTTTGTTCAAATCAGTCATAGTGGAATGATATGCTTGCTCATTGCTAAAAGAAATTCTTTCAGCTTGAGATGAATGAGTGTATAAGAAACTTAATAAAATTATGTTAGAGATTAATACTTTTTTTACCATAAATACATCCTATTTAAAGTGAATTAATAAGCAGATTTAAATAAATATGCATTAAAAAAAACGTAAATCAAATTAATATATCTACTATAATTAATAGTAGTCTCAAAATTATAAGAATGTTGAGAGTTAGTTATATTTTTAATTTAAATACTAAATATTTTTAAAGGCTTGATTTATTCTTTTATTTAAATTATATGTTTATAACAGTAAAAATTAACTTTTTTCTTAATAAAATAGATAAGTAAAAACCCAAGGGGATAATAATGTCAGAAAATACAAAACAACTCATAATGATAGTTGACGATGCAAAAACAATTAGAAGAGCAGGTCAAATGTTTTTAGAGGAAGCAGGTTATGTAGTTGCATTTGCAGAGGATGGTTTCTCTGCATTATCAGCAATTCAAGAAAACCGTCCAGATCTTATATTACTGGATATAATGATGCCTAAATTAGATGGATATCAAACCTGTCATTTAATCAAATCAAATGAAGATTTTAAAGATATTCCAGTTGTAATGATTTCAAGTAATGACGGTCCTTTTGATGCCGTTGTTGGTCAATTATGGGGCTGTGATGATTATGTTACAAAACCCTTTAAAAAAGATGCTTTATTAAAAACAGTTAAATTACAACTTGAAAAAAGAAATAGTTAATAGAGGTTAATATGGCAGATATTGATAAAATTGTTAATGATATCCCTGTTAAAAAAAATAATAAACAATCATTAGTGGATTTTCAAGTTGAAGTTTCTCAAAGAATAAAAAGAGACTCTGTAAAAGATGTAGAAACATTTATTACAATAGAGTCAATAAACAGTAATATTAACTGGTTAGTAAATCTTAGCGATATAAAAGAAACTGCCGTATTACCAGAAATTTCTAAAATAGGAAGAGCCAAAAAATGGTTTTTAGGTATTGCTAATTTTAGAGGACAGGTTAGTTCTGTCATTGATATGGAATATCTGTTAAATAAAAAAAGTATGAGCAATATAGCAGGATCATATGCTTTAATTTCAAACTCTCATCTAAATGCCAGTTATGCTATGCTTTGGACTTCATTGGGTGATATGGTTTCAAAAGATGAATTTACTTTAAAAAATAATGCCGATAAGCCTAAATGGATAAAAAATATATGGATTGATAAAAATAATAAAACCTGGAATGAATTAAATATTGAAGAAATAATTAATTCCGATGAATTATCTAATATATATAATGTTTAAAATAATATAAGGTAGGACTTTGAAAAAATATATCCACTATAGGTAATAGTGAATGACAAGGTGATAAAATATGAATAACTGGAACAATAGAAAAAATAAAAAATCAAAAAAAGAAATGACAGAGAGTTCTTTTGCTGATGCTACTGAAAGTGCCTGGGATGGTTCAGAAGATACTGGTGTATCTTCAAGTGTTACTTTAACAGGTATGGACACTACTCTTAGTAAAGGAAAAAATGAAAAAGCTAAAAGTATTTCAAAAGTTCCTCTTTTAGGAAATCTGAGTAAAAAAACTCAAAAGATGATAGCTTATCTTGGTATAGGTCTTTCTGGTGCGGCTTTGCTTGGAAATATTTTACTTTCAGGTAATGAAACTAAAAGTGACTATAGAATAAAAGGAGCTATGGATGAAAATATAGCATTATTAAAATTTACTAAAAATAATATAACTAATGCTATGCTTGGAAAGAAAGATTCTTTAGATTCATTACAACCCACATCTTTAAAAATAGATGAAAATTTTTCATTGTTAAATAATAACTTGTCTAAGTCAGTAGTTGAATCTATAAAAATAAACTGGAATTCTATTAGAAGTGAAGTAAATGATATATTAGCTAATAGAGATAATTTTGAATCTATATCTGTAAACGGTGATGTAATATTACAAAATGCGGATCTTTTTGCTGCTCAATCATCACAAATAAAAAACCAGATGTTAAAAGATGGTGCTAATTCAAAAGAAATGGCAGTTATGGCAGATATAATATCTGCTTTTGAGAGAATAGGTAAAAATGTGAATTTGGTGCAATTATATGATAAAAATAAAAATATAAAACCAGCCACTGATTTATGGAATGATAGCTCAAAAATAACTAATAATTTGAATTTATTATTATCTTCCGCATCTTTATCGAATAACGTTAAACTTCAAATTCAAAAAATATCCAATGACTTTAAACCTATGGGTAATATGATGTTGAATTATGTTCGTAATATAGCTACTACGAACAAAATTGGAATAGCGACAGATAAATTAAATTTAACTTTAAGTGATTTAGAAAAAACACTTATGGCAATTTCAAGTAACTATCAAGTATCACAAAGTAATGGTGGTGTTAGTACACTTAATTTAACACTTCTTATCTTGTTAATAGGATTTATAGGTCTTCTTTCTCTTATTTATAGCAGAAGTGAAAAAGAGTTAGAGCAAGAATATAAAATTTCAGGAGAAGATTTAAAGGCTTCGACAGATAGATTAAAAAGAGAATTGAAATTAATAGCAGCAAGTGATTTATCAAATAAAATTAATTTGAACGATGATGATAAACTACTGGAACTCAAGCAAGACTTAAATAACTTTTTAATAAGTATTACAGATTCTTTATTAAATATAAAAGAAGAGTTATTACAAGTAACTAAAAGTGATAATAAATCTAAAGAAAGAATATCTAATTTACAGAAAGTGTTAAAAGGAATGAATAATCATTTATTTAATGATAATAATGATGTTCAGAAAATAAAAACCTTAAATTCGGATATAAATGAAAATATTGTTTTTTCAGTAAATAATACCAAAAGTACTTTAAGGTATATATCTAATATAAATGAAAAAGTAGAAAAAAGTCAGAAATCAGTATTTAGTATGAAAAATGAATTAGATAACGCTGGCGAAAGAACAGAAAGACTTATAGAGTCCTCAAGTAAAATAGTTAATTTGGTTTCCGATTTAAATGAATTATCTGAAAAGATGACAATGATAGGTATAACATCAGGGTTGCAAGCTGCTAAATATGGCGGTCAATCAGGTTCTGGATTCCATTTAATTGCAAGTGAAATTAAAGAACTTGCTGCATTAACTATGACAGCAGTAAAAAAAATAGGTGCTTTAACCGATACAACTAATACTGATGTAATCTCTACTAATAAATCAATTTCATTAATGAAAGAACAAAATGAAGAAAATGGATTTACACTGGATGTAATATCAAGTGAAAGTAATAATATTAAATCTAATATAGCAGGTGGTGTTGAAACTAATAAAAATATAGTAGATGCCTTTAAAATGCAGGAAGAGTTGATGAACAATATTGTTGAAAATATATTAATATTATCAGAAGGTATTGCAACTATAAATAGTGATGTTAAAAATATAGAAGATAATCTTGAAACTTCAAATCAACATGTTACACAAGCAAAAAGAAGTGTTGAAATTTATAAATTAGAGAAATAATAGGGAAAAATATGAAAATTCAGAAAGTAAAAAAAATGAGAGGTGGAGTTTCATCAACTAAATTAATAGCAGGTGTTTGCTTGCTTGGTTCTGTATTTACTTTTACTCATTATTCTACAGAAAAAGATTATTTATATAAAAGGCAAGCAAGTGCTTATGAAATTTCTAATGCTACAAGACAATTAGTAGCTAGTGCTGCTTTAGTTAAATCAGGGAACTCAAAAGATTTCCCTGATGTAAACCTTGTTTTAAAGAAAATAGACGATCTTATATTTAAAGAAAATGATAGTTTAACTTCAATGATAATAAAAGATCCAGCAAGAGAAGTAACAAGAGGAACCTTACAGACGATAAAATCATCAGCAGAAAATGTAAATAAAATACTTGTTGATATGCAAAACAGTAAAGCTAGTTATATGGCATTGCCAGAAAACAAAAATAAATTTAGAAATCAAGTGAAAGATGCTTTGGTTATAAGCCAACGCCTTATCAATAATTCTAATTTACCTGATAATATAAAAATAATGGTATCTCAAATATATAAAAATTTAACAAACGCTGTTATTTTTGATAAAGGTGATATTTTTTCTACAAAGGAAGATTTACTTAATGCTCAAAAAAGCTGGTTAAATACAATGAGTGAAAATGTTAGTAATATGAATAATTTAATTACTGGCAGTTATGGTTCTAAAATAAATAATGAAATTAATGCATTAAATACAAATCTTAATTCCATAATATTAATCTCGAATGATTTTGTAAAAATTACTGAAATTAATTCAAAGGGAGATATCGAAAATCAATTGGTTAAACTAAGTGCCAATATAAATAAAGATATAATGCATTTGATAGATATTCAGGATGAAGTAATTAGTGGTCAAAAAATATGGTTATATATATCAATAGGTCTTGCTCTTATAATGTTGATCTGTGCAATCATATCAATGAATGGTAGCGATATGCCATCATCTCAAAGTTCACGAAAAGAAAAAAAATTAGCTTTAAAATATAAAGAAGGTATAAGAAAAGTAGAAAAAATGCTTGGTGAAGTATTTAGAGAGCAGGACAAATCTATATCTAAAGAAGCATATAATAAAAATTTCACCAAACAAAGTTCAGCAAGTGACAATCATATTTTTGGTTTAAAAAATAAAATAGATAAAGTTATTAACGTGATATTTAATTTGGTAGAAACAAATAAGCTACATATTAATAATTTAACTAATTTAAATAGTTTAAGTGCTGAACGCTGTGAGGAAGTTAAAAGAAATATTAATGAAAGGCGTAGCGTAATTCAGCAACAAGAAAATAATACAGTGAGCTTAATAAATAGTTTAGATACTTTAGAAACGGGAACAAAGAAGATAGAAAAATCAGCTAATTCTTTTGTGGAGAATAATGAAAGTGCTACTAACCATCTACATGAACTTGTAGTTGCAGTAGGAAATATCAGAGATAATACTCAGGATACATCAAAAAGAATTAAAAGATTAGGTGAATCAACTCAAAGCTTAGGTGGAATAACTGATGATGTTAAAGAGTTATCTAAACAAATAGAAGTATTAGCTTTGAGAATTGCGATAGAATCTCCATCTAATCAGGAAAATAATAATAGAGAAATTTCCTTAATAGCAAAAGAAATACAAAGACTGACTAAATCTATAGTGTTAAGTATAAAGAAAATAGACGATGTGACGGCATCTATGAAAGAAGATGCTAAACAAACAGTATCTTCTATGGAAAAGAGTACAGAAGATGTTATTAATGGTGCTAACATAGTTGATAAAACAAGTAAAATATTATCTAAAACCAGTAATGAGATGAATGGCTTTGTTATTGAAGTTAATAAATTAATAAAAGAAACAGGAATAAATAAAAATAATGCAAACTCATTAAGGAATTTTATGACTAATATAATGGACTTAATGCAAGAAATGTCTTATTACCTTGATGATGTATCTATAAATAATAAAGATACAAGAAAAGAGATTGCAGATTTAAGAAATGAAACTTTAAGAAAGGTAAATAACGGTTTAGAATAAATAATTAAAAAAAAATTATTTTACTGTTGTTATTTTTTTAAATATTGATAATGTAAAATTTTAGCATTGACAATTAATGGATAAGAGAGAATAAATAATGAATTTCAAATCAAAAATAAATATCGGTTTATTACGTAGCTTGTACTCACCTCTACAAAATTCACTGAATGAGATAATAAATGGACTTCAAGAATTAAGAAGTGGCAGCAAAGAATTAACTGAATTTGATGGTGTTTCAAAAGCTCATGTTGTAGCGGCTAACCTTAACCCAAAAATGATTGGTGCATTAGGTGAACATAAATTTGCCGAAACCCTTGAAGAATTATTGTCAAAAATAAAAGATAGTGGATTTAGAGATGAAAAATCTTTACTTACAGCTATAGATATAGCTAAAGATGGTGCGGAAACTTTGAAGAAACAATTAGAAGATCTTGAAAAAGAAAAAGATGTTCTTGCTGTAGAAATGTGGATTCCTTGGTCTAAAATGATAAAAGCTATTGGGTATAGTGAAGTTCATGTATTAGATTTATTTTATCCTTTTGCCTTGTTTAACCCACAAGATTTTAAAGATGTAAATAAAGAGAAGCAACTACAAATAGTTGAGATGCAAAGAAATAGCTTTTTAAGATCGCTTGAAAAATGGAGAGCTGAAGAAGATTTCTTTAAAGCTAAAGAATATTTGAGAGATATGCAGAACTCTATAAAGGTTATATATAATTTAAAAAGTAAAGCAACAAAAGGTTATCAGGGCTACTGGCTTGCTTTACTAGCCAGAATAGAATCGACTTTATTATCTTCCAAAAAGGAAAATAAAAAAGATCTTGATACTCTAATGAAAGATGTAGAAAAAGAATTAACCAGATTTAAAGCCTTTAACAAAAAATGTGAACCAGAGCATTTAAGAAGAATGGTTTTACCTCTTGTAAACAATCAAGTTAAAAATCTTATAGATACTTCGGTTATAATAAAAGAAACTTTCTTACGTTTTGATATACAACATTTTTTAAATGAAGCTAAAAGAGTAACAGATGAAGAAGAAAATAAAAAACGTGAAACATTTAATTTCTTCTTTGAAGAACTCAAATCTCAAACTATTGCTTTGAAGAAAGAATGGGAAAAATTATTAATAGAAAGCAAATCTGCATTAGAAAATGGTAAAGATAAAGTTTCAGATAAACACAATTTACAAAAATTAATAGCGTATTTAGAACAAAGGAAATATTTATTCCCTGTTGGTAGTTTTGAAGATATGTTTGTCGTTTTATCAAGATTAAAAGATAGATTGCCAGAAGACTCAACTGCTCCGATAGATATAGATATAGGTAAAGAAATTTCAACCTTACTTGTTTTATTTGAAATGATGTTAGTAAGAAAAGGTGAAATAAAAGGAAACTTTGCTCAGCAAGTAGAAACTCAGGTAAAACGTTGTCTTTTAGCATTAGATAGAAATATAGAAGAGTTAAGGACAACTCCGGTTGTACTATGGGATGAAGAAACCAAAAAAGATAATCAAAGAAGTGCGGTGTCTGTTGTTTTAAAAGAAGTGCAAAATGATTTAAAAATAGTAACTACTATTTTATCTGATGTATTAAACAAAAAACCCGGAAGTATAGAATCTATAAAAGAAATTGATTCTCCTATAAAAATGTCTATGGGTGCTTTAAAAATAATAAAACAGGATAATGCAATTAAGCTATTGGGAGCTTTGAGAGCTATTTCTATAAATATCCATAAAAAAGGTCCTGATTATCAATTAACATCCGATGATATAGAAAGAATAAAAATTTCTTTAAGCTCAATAGGAGTGTTTTTAACTGCTTTAGAAAAAGGTGATGATAATGCAGAAATATATTTAAATAGTGCTTTTAAATTACTATTTAATGAAGAAATAAAACAAAAAGAAATAGAATATGATAATACGTTTGTGATGAATGATTTTGATACTGAATCAAAACCTATAATGAATAATGTGGAAGAAACTCATGAAGAAGCAGAGCATGTAGAAGCATCAGCAGAGGAAACTCATGAAGAAGCAGAACATGTGGAAGCATCAGCAGAGGAAACTCATGAAGAAGCAGAACATGTAGAAGAACCAGCAGAGGAAACTCATGAAGAAGCAGAACATGTAGAAGAACCAGCAGAGGAATCTCATGAAGAAGCAGAGCATGTAGAAGTATCAGCAGAGGAAACTCATGAAGAAGCAGAACATGTGGAAGCATCAGTAGAGGAATCTCGTGAAGAAGCAGAGTATGTAGAAGCACCAGTAGAGCAAACTAATGAAGAAGTGGGTGTGGTTGATGTAGAAAAAACTGAAAATAACGGTCAGGAAGAAATAGATCCTCTTTCTCTACTCGGTTCATCTAAAAACAAACAAAATATAAACAAGGATATTAATAAACATTATTCTGATGAGGATATGAAAATTATTAATGTTATGGATAGTTCAGAAGATCCTGAAATAGCAGAAATTTTCATGGAAGAAGTTGAATATATATTTGAAGAAATAAAAGAAAATTTAAAACATTTAAAAGTAGATCCGTCTAACAAAGAATATATTTTAACTATAAGAAGACAATATCATACTTTAAAAGGCAGTGGAAGAATGGCTGACTTTAAAGTAATAGGTGAGGTTGCATGGAGAATAGAAGAATATTTCAATCAAGTCAGAGATGATGAAAATCTATCCTGGGATGCCCATAAAGAGAAATTAGTTCAAGTATCTTTAGTTTCATTTGGAAAGTGGTTTGATGAAATAAAAGAAAAAGGAAGTGCTTTAATTGATGCAAGAGATATTTTAGATGCATTATATGAGATTAAAGAAAATTCTTACATTGAAGAGCAAGAAGAAAAAACATTGTTAATTCCTGAGCCAACCACTATAGATGATATATTAAAAATAACCGAAGGTGCTGATGGTGAAATGGCAGATTCAGAAGAAGCTCATAATGAAGTTGAAACTGAACAGGAAAGCTTTGAATTGCCAGAGCATACTGAAACAGAAGAAGCTCATAATGAAGTTGAAACTGAACAGGAAAGCTTTGAATTGCCAGAGCATACTGAAACAGAAGAAGCTCATAATGAAGTTGAAACTGAACAGGAAAGCTTTGAATTGCCAGAGCATACTGAAACAGAAGAAACTCATAATGAAGTTGAAACTGAACAGGAAAGCTTTGAATTGCCAGAGCATACTGAAACAGAAGAAACTCATAATGAAGTTGAAACTGAACAGGAAAACTTTGAATTACCAGAGCATACTGAAACAGAAGAAACTCATAATGAAGTTGAAACTGAACAGGAAAACTTTGAATTACCAGAGCATACTGAAACAGAACAAGCTCATAATGAAGTTGAAACTGAACAGGAAAGCTTTGAATTGCCAGAGCATACTGAAACAGAAGAAGCTCATAATGAAGTTGAAATTGAACAGGAAAACTTTGAATTACCAGAGCATACTGAAACAGAACAAGCTCATAATGAAGTTGAAACTGAACAGGAAATTTCTGATACAAGAGAAGTGCTTGCTGAAGAAGAACTCATTAATGGAGATATAGTAGAAAATACTTCAAATAGTAAAGACCATAATATATCAGATAGAGAAGTTATTGACGAAATAAATAATCCAGATATATTAGAAAAAGAAAATGAAGCTATTGAAGATGATGAAGAAATTTTGTGGGATAATGCAATAGAAACATTAGGAATAATGTCAGAGCAAATAAGAAAACTACAAGAAATATTTGTTAAACTTTCTACTAAATAATAAAAATGGCTCGGAAGAGCCATTTTATAAGGATTTTTATGAACCCAATAATTAAAGAAAAAATTGGTGGCTCTTTAAATGAATTAGGTCAAACAATAGATGGATTAATCTCATTAGTAAAAAATATGAAAGAGAAGAAAATCCATTTTAAAAAGAATTTGATTTCAGAGCAAATGAATGAATTAGCCAAAACAATAAACGAAGTATCGTCACAACTTGTGTTCCCTGTAATGGAACACGAGCAATATGTTATATCCAGAGAAAAAGATAAAAAGAATGTTGATATTCAACCAGATGTTATTTCACAAAAAGAAGAAGAAATAACATTAACTCCTGTTACTTTAATTGAAAAACAAATAAATATTAAACCTGTATTTGAACAAAATGAAATAATGGTTGGTTTCTTAGATATAGCACCAGAATTAGTAAGTAATATAATAGAAGATATTGAAGAATTAAAATCAGGAAATACAGATTCCTTATCTAATATTCATAGAGATCTACATAAATTAAAAGGCTCTGCTGGTTCAATAAATAAAAGTTTTAGAGATGAAATCCATAGTATTGAAATGCTAATAGAAAATTCGGCAGGAAAAGATATTGTAGAAAATTTAAGTTTAAGATTTTTGCCAATAAAAGAATATGTTCAAAATCTGTTAGATGGTAATATGGAATATAATTTTAAAGCATATGTTCCTGCTGCTATTGTAGAACAAAATATTTCACTGGCAGAAATAGAAAATAAAGATGATGAATATTTAAATTACCTTATAGAAGAAGATGATACGGTAGATGAAATAGATCATGATATAATGCCTATTTTTCTTGAAGAAGCTGCTGATATTAATGGAGTTATAATTCAACAACTTGAATCTTTTAAAATGGGTGATAGAGAAATCATTCCCGAATTAAAAAGAAATCTACATACTTTAAAAGGTAACGTAGGTATGGTTGGTGCTTTAAGAGCAAGAAAAGAATTGCATGAAATAGAAGCTGTAATGGCCAAACTCATTGAAAATAATTTTAAAGATCTTGAGAAAGTGGGGAATGAATTACAAGATAGATTTGAAGAAATAGATAATTTACTGGAAGCTTATCAAAATGGAAATTACGATTATCACGTAGAGAATTATGAAATTAAAGTATTAAAAAGACAACAAAAAAATAATACAGAAGATTCGTCGCCTACACAAGATATAGAAATTTTAAATGTAGTTAGTGAAAAGTTCATTACACCCAATGATAAACCAAAAGATGAGCCGAAAACAAATACAAGTAATAATCAATTAATAAAAAGTATTAAAGTTAAAGTTGATATATTAAGCAGATTAATAAACGAAGCTAATGAGACTAAACTTGCAAGAGTAGGTTTGTTAAATAATGCAACTACGATGAAAGAAGATTTGGCTGATTTAGAGGATAATATTGCTCGTTTCAGTAAAATGCTAAGAGAGTTGGAGATTCATGCTGAAAGCCAAATCCAATCCAGAAGAAGTCAGATAGAAGAGAAAGGGGAAGATTTTGATCCACTGGAGTTAGATAGATATACAAGATTACAAGAACTAACAAGGTTCTTAGGCGAAGTTATAAATGATATATTTGATTTGCAACAAAATATGAGTAAAGCATCTTCAGAACAAGAAACTTTACTTGCTTATCAAGAGCGTTCAGTTAATGAGATTCATGAAACTTTAACTAAAATTCGTCAAGTCCCATTTAGTAGTTATACAGGAAGATTTGATAAAACTGTTAAGCAGACTCAAAAAGAATTAGGTAAAGATATCAACTTTAGAGTTGATGGTGAGAATATAGAATTGGATAGCTTCTTACTTGATAAGTTATTAGCACCAATGGGTCATATAATAAGAAATGCAATATCTCACGGAATTGAAAGTAAAGAAGATAGAATAAAAGCAGGAAAAAACCCTAAAGGCAATTTAGTTATAAGCGTAAAACAAGATGCTAGTAAAATATATATATCCGTTGAAGATGATGGTGGTGGTATAAATATAGGAAAAGTTAGAGCTAAAGCGATAGAAAAAGGTTTATGGGATGCTAATAAAAAAATGAATGATCAGCAAGCGGCTGATATGATCTGTTTACCAAGCTTCTCTACTGCTGAAACGGTATCCGAAATTTCAGGTAGAGGTGTTGGTATGGACGTAGTAAGAAATGAAATAATTTCATTAGGTGGAAACTTTGATCTTCATTCCGTAGAAGGAAAAGGTTTAGTTGTAAATATTCAAGTTCCAACAACTATATCTACTATTTGGGTTCTGTCCATGAAAGTTGGAAATGAAGAAATAGCAATGCCTGTTGATATAGTAGATAAAGTTTTTGTTGAAAAAACAAATATTGTTTCTGAATATCATAAAAAAGGTTTTATACGTTATAAAGTTGATGAAGATACGACCAAAGAAATAGATTTCAGAAATCTCTCTGATGTAATGGAATTACAACCAGAAAATAAAGAAGCTAAACCCTTTACACATATGGTTGTTGTGAAAAGTGATGAGCAATATATGGCAGTAGCAGTGGATGAAATATTAGGTGTAAGAGAAGCACCGTTGAGACCTGCTGGAAAAGCGTTATCTGGTCTTCCAGGAGTTGTAGGGGTAACTATATTGTCAAATGGTAGAGCATCCTTTGTTTTGGATATAATTAGAGCGAGAAATATGATAACTAAGCATCATGGAATAAATTATAATACATCTGAACTATTGCCTTTATCTATAATGAATTCAGGTAATATCTTTATAAATGAAAATATTAAAAATACAGTTCCTTTAATAATGGTAGTGGATGATTCGATTACAGTAAGAAAAACTACTGCCAGATTCTTACAGAAAGTTGGATTTGATTCAATTATGGCAAAAGATGGTCAAGATGCTTTAGAAAAACTTGCAGATGTTAACCCTGATCTTATTTTACTTGATGTAGAAATGCCTAGAATGAATGGTTTTGATTTTGCAAAACATGTAAGAGAACATCAAAGGCATAATGTAGTTCCTATTATAATGATAACCTCAAGAATTGCAGATAAACATCGTTCGAATGCAAAAGCAATAGGCGTTAATGAATATGTAGGAAAACCATTTAAAGAACATGAAATGTTAGAATTATTAAATAAATATATAAAGAAATAAATGATTGTTAAAATATAAAAGAGAATGCTTGCATTCTCTTTTTTTTATAGTATTTATTTATAAATGCTTGCCTAGTTAGCTTTTTTGTAGCAATTTAAAATTGTACAAATAAATAAAATAAGAAGGTATATATAATGACTGATATGTGGGATGAGAATAATGGTAACGTTTGGGAATTACTTGTTAATAGTAAGCGAAAATTAAGTATAAATGAAATTGTATCAGAACTCGGTATAGAAGATCAAGATGCAAGAATATGCATATCTAAATTAATAAATAATAAATTAGCTTTGAAAGAAAAAAATCGTGAGGGAAAATTCTTTTATAGCCCTATAACTATATTGGATGCATTGCATTGGGCTAAAGCTGTTGAAATAGGGATTCCAATTGAGGTTCTGGAAAATTTAGGTCAATTAGATGCCGGAAGTATGGATGATGTTCTTTCTATTAGTTCTGATGGAACATTAGAGAAACATTATGAAGAAATAAAAGAGAATAAAATAAAAGAAAGACATAACTATTTACATGGAAAAGCCGCAAGTGAAGCAGCTAAAACTGATCTATTTAGAATAGTAGACGATACTAAAAAAGCTTATGAAAAAGCAAAATTATCTGGAAATGAAGTTATGATAGTTATTCTTTATAATGTTTATATAGAAACAGAAAATGCCTATAATTCTTTAATAAATAAATATATGAAAGGACGTAATTAATAATTACAGTCTAAAAAGAGGTATTTAAATAAAATGAGTGCAGAAAATATAGAAAGAAAAAAAAGAAGAAGAAAAGAAAAAAAAGAAAAGAGTTCTGGTTTTGATTACAGCAAAATGACTTTAAAAGAACTTCAACAAGTAGGTGTAATAAAAGAAGAAAAAAGTTTCGAAAAAAGAGCAGGTGAAAGAATAGATCTCGCAATTAAATATAGCCCAATATTAATTAAATTATTTAATTTCTTTAATATAATAACAGCAATCTCTTTTGCATTAGCTTTTTATTTTTACTTAGTATTACCACCACCAATGCTTTTATTATCTTCACCTAATGGTGATGTTGAATGTGCTGCATTACCGATAGATATAAATACAGGAAAGACTTTGGCAAGAAGCTCTAAACAAGAGCAAGAATTATGTGATGCTCTTGAGAGATACAATAAAGGGGATGAATAATGAGTTTATTTAAATCTTTATCTAATTTGTTAGATAGTCAGAATAAGAAAGATGATTATCTGGAAAAATATGATAAAAATTTCGGGAAAGTAAGAAGCAGGTTTGGTTTGTTATTTATATTAAGTTTAATTTCATTACTCATACCTGGGTATTTATATTATATCGATACACACAGAAAAGCTCCTGAGTTTTTTTTAGTGAATGAACATAAAAAAGAAATTCAAAAGTTAGATGTGCTTGATTTGCCAGTAATGTCCAGTCATAAAGTAGAAACATGGACTTCAAGAGCAATAAAAAGTTCTTACTCATTTGACTTTTATAATATGAATCAAAAATTTGCCAGGAATCAAAATTTTTTTACAAATGATGGCTGGAATGCATTTTATAAAGCTTTGGAAAAAGCTGATGTTATAAAAAATGTAAGAGATAATAAATTGCAGGTATGGTTAACTCCTACTTCCCCTGCTTTAATAGTAGATATTGGTAGATATGGTAATTTTGTATTATGGCGTGTAGAAATGCCAGCAGTAATTACTTATACAGGTGCTGCACCACCAGCAAACCAAAAAGTATTAGTATCAGTCGTAGTATTACAAGTACCTACAACTGAAAGCCCATTTGGAATCCAAATATCTCAATTTAATATAATTTAATATAATAGGAAAAATTATGTCTACAGAAAATGAAAAAGAATTAGCGAGAAAGAAAAAAAGAAGAAGTTCTTCATCTACATCTAGTTCTAAAAATACAGAAGATTCATCAAAAACTAAAAATAGCTCATCTAAAGAAGATGATGTCAGCTTAACTGGTGCAGAGAATGTAGTTGTCAGAAACGAAGTTTCTTACAGTATATACAGGAAATTATTAGGAAGTGTATTTATTTCTTTCATAGTTATGGTTGTCGGAATAATGTCTGCATATTACTTTAGCACAAAGAAAGTTGCTCCCAAATATACGCCAGTAGATGAAGATTCCCGTTTTGTTCCTCTCGTTCCACTAAATAAACCTAATGCCAATAACGGCACAATTGGTGAAATAGCATTAAAAACAATCAAAGCGGTAAATACTTATGATTACAAAAATTACTTAGACCAATTACAACAAGCAGAGAAATATTTTACCCCCTCTGGTTGGAATGATTATATAAAACAATTCCAGGCTACTCAGACTATGAATACCGTAAAAGAGAATAGAGCAATAGTATCTGTTGAACCTCTTGGAAATGTTTCTATAGTAAGTCAAGATGTTGCAGCTAATGGTGTATATGCATGGAAAGTAGAAGTGCCAATTAAAGTGTCCTATACCGCTCACAAATCGGGATTGTCAGGTAATAGTAATCAAATCGGTATAGTAACTCTTTATCTAATAAGAGTTCCTACAACAGTAAATCCAGAAGGGGTTAGTGTTCAGATATACCAATTTGATACAACAAGTAAAAAAGCTCAAGAAAGGCAATAAATTAAAAATAAAAAGATTTCTTCGGAAATCTTTTTATTTAATTTGCATTTTAATATTGATTTATATTATTTCGTGTTGTAAACCTATATAAGTATAAAAATTTTAAATTAGATTTTAAATTTTGATTTAAAAAAAATAATATTATAAACTCGACAAACTCATTATATGTATTAATATGCTTTTTAATGATAACTATAAATAAAACGTTTTAATGGAGATTAATAATGATAAATAAAAAACGTTGGATACCAAATGCCATTATGTCTGCATTCCTTGTTGCAGGTATATCAACATCGGCACAGGCAGCTAATGAAAATTTACCACAGGTTCAAACTGGAAATCCGGGTTCTTTTTATAATCAAGGTGGTGGTCCATCTGTTCCTTCGGCACCTGCTGATGGTGGTTTATATCAAGCAGCCCCGCAACAACAAGGTCAGCAACAGCAACAGCAGCAAACAACAGTTCAGCAAAATACTACTGGTATGCCAATAGGTGCTCCTGGTGAAATAAATTCTGCTCCACAAGCGGCACCACAGAATTTACCTCCATTGCCTGGCAATATGGTAGATCCAAATGCCAATAGTTTTAATATGGTTAAAGATGGTTATTTAAGTGTAACTCCTTCACAAATTCGTCAATTAAGACAAGATGTAGATGAAAGACAAAGAGCTGCTTCTGAATTACCTGGAACTGCTCCTAAACCAGTAACAGGTTCTGTAACTGTATCATTATCTCCTGGTTCAGTGCCTTCGGTAATAAGACCTTATATGAACCATACAACTTCATTTGTAGTTGTTGACAGAACTGGTGCGCCTTGGCCTGTAGAAAACTTTAAAGTAGGTAATAAGAATGCATTTACAGTGGAAAGACTTGATGCTGATTCAACAGAAGGTAGTTCTTTTACAATTGATACAAAAGGAATGTATGTAACAAGTAATTTAATATTAAAATTAAAAGGAGTCCCAACTCCTGTAGTTATAGATTTAATTTCTGGTCAGAAATTTAGAGATGAAAGAGTCGAAGTTCGAGTAGCAAGCCGTGGTCCAAATGCATCTATAGCTGCAACAGGTTCAGTAGCAGAAGCTACCGATAGTAGATTGTTGCCTGTTCTTGATGGTATCGCACCAGAACGTGGAAAACAACTAAAAGTAGTCGGTGGTGAAGGAACAAAAGCATGGTTAGTAGCTGGTAAAATGGTAGTAAGAACACCATATAAAATAATATCGCCAGCAAGTCGTTCTTTCGTTAGTAGTTCTGACGGTACAAACGTTTATGTTTTCACTCCAAGTGCTCAGCTTGTAGCAAGTGCAGGAAGTGAATTTATAAATATCTCAATTCAGGGCTGGTAATTAATATTACCTAAATAAAAAAGGATTCAAAATGTCAAAAGCAAATAACTATAAAGCATTATTCGCAAACCCTAAAACGAGAGTTGTTATAATAGTAACTTGTTCCGTTTTAGTTGGTGTTGTTGGATATACATTTATGTCAAGTAAATCCAGAACAGTATCAGGGGATGCAGCAGGTGCAGCATCTGTGCCTAATACTCCTACTGTAAATTCATTGCCTGGAACAAGTACTTCTCCTACATATAATGAGCTTCAGAATAAATCTAATGCCGAAAAAGTAGAAAAAGATAAACAGGAAGGAAATACAAGTCTTCCAGTATTAACAAATAATACAAATATAGATAAGACTGATCCATTTGATGCATTAAATAGCGGAGATGTAAAACCTAAAGAAGTTACAGCGGCACCAGAGCCTGTTGCTCCACCTGTTGTTCAGGTTCAACCTATACAACAGCCTGCTATACAACAACCAGTTCAACAACAAAGAACTACTGCTCAGGCAAGTCCTAACAACATTCAACGTGTAGAGCAACAAGTGTTGGGTTATATGAAACTATGGGGGCCTCAAGATAGTTTCCAGGAATATAATTATACAGCTCAAAAGAAAAATACTGGTGAAAATAATAATGTTCAAAATACAAATGGAACAGTAAATACTGCGGGTCAGTCTCAGGTTGCAGCTAATGTATCTCAAAATAATACTAACAAACCTCAAGGTGGTGCTACTGGCCCAGCTTTTGTTAGAGCAGGGACTATAGTTCCAGCGGTTATGTTAACTTCTATAAACTCTGATGAACCAGGTCCAGTAGTAGCTGAAATTGTAACCGGTCCGTTAAAAGGTGCGCGTGTTATAGGTCAAATGAAATCTTCTGATCAAAAAGTAGTTGTTCAGTTTAATACACTAAGTATGCCTGGTGCTCCTAAAAGTTATCGCATAGATACCTTTGCAGTAGATCCTGAATCTAGCAGGACAGCTATAGCATCTGATGTTAATAACCATTATTTCTTAAGATATGGTCTTCAGTTAGCAGCCGCTTTTATAACAGGTTATGGTCAAGCTGTATCAAATATGGGTTCAACCACTACAACTAATGCTTTTGGTGGAACCACTACAACTTATGATCAGTTAAATCATAAACAAATTACGGAATCTGCATTTGGTAAAGTAGGTGAAACATTAGGACAAAATATCAAGCAAGATGCTAACAGAGCACCAACTGTAACAGTTGATGGTGGAACAGCTATAGGTTTATTGTTCATGTCTGATTTTTAATATAAAGGTGGTTAACACCACCTTTTATAAAGATTAGTTGATAATTGCTATTGACAAACAAGTTAATATTTAGCAAAACAATAAAGATTATTTAATTTATTTGAAGGAAATAATAATAATGAGTAAAAATACTGAAAATACAGAAACTGAATACACTGAAACTGATTCAAATACTGATTATGAAGCTGATACAGCAATGACTTCAACAGAGGATGAAGATGGTCCTATAGGTGAAAAACCAGTTGAAAAGAAAAAGAGTAATAAAATTTTACTGGTAGGTATTGCTGTTTTTGTAGGTGTCGCTGGATGGTTAGGATATAACACTTTCTTAAAATCACCAGAGCAACCAGTTCAACAACAACCTGTTCAACAACCTAAACCAGTTGAAGTGCAGCCAGTTCAACCAGTTGAACCACCAAAACCAGTTGAATCGGTCAAAGTTCAAGAGGGTCCTGATGTCTTACCAGATCTTGGAAATAAAGTTGAACCGAATGTAGCTCCTGTTGAACAACCAGTTCCAGTTCAGCAAGTTGCTCCAGAAGTTCCACCAGCACCTGTTCAAGAATCAGTTCCAGTTGCACAAGAAAATAACCCAATGGCACCTGTAGCACCTGCTACGCCAACAGAAGTAGCTCCATTGCCAGTAGAGCCAGTTTCTCCTGTAGAAAATTCTCAACCAGCATTAAGTGAAAGTAGTATGAATTCTATAGATAAGTTGATAGACCGTATTGACAGTATGGAAGAAAATATCAATGAAACTATGAATTCTGTAAAAGACATGGTAACAGAACAGAAAGGTAAAGTTGAAAAGAATACTGTTGATATAAAAGATTTGCAGGAAAGAGTTGCTTTACTGGAAAAACAAAAAACTGTAGTTCAGGAAACAAAACCAGTAGTTAAAAAAGCAGTGTCGTCAAAAAAAGCTACAGTAAAAAAATCTTATAAACCTAAAAATTCTGTAAGATTAGTTTCTGATGATAGTTATGGTGATAGAGTAGGAGCAAGAAGCTCTTCAAGTAAATCTGTAAGAAGTAGTTCTCATAAAGCATCTTCTACAGCCCCATCTGGATATACTTTACAGGCTGTTCTCCCTGGAAGAGCTTGGGTTAAAAAATCAGATGGAACAACTGTTACTTATAGTGTAGGTGATACATTACCTAATGGAAATAAAGTTGGTAAAATAGATCCAGACGGTGGTATTTTTGATAGCAGTAATAAGTCTTGGTTAAATCATTAATATAAATAAATAAAAAAGACTCTTCGGAGTCTTTTTTTTATTTTGTATATTGGCAAAATAAATGAGTGATTTATAATTAAATTATATTTATTAACTTGAAAATTTTTTAAATTCATTTACAAGTAATAAATAAATATAAATTAATTGGTAGCCAACTATTAAAGGAGAATCGGAAATTGGATTACATTTTATAAATAAATGTAATAGCTACCCCACATATATTATGAAATTTCCGAAATAATATGAATAAGATACACAAAGAAGAACAGAAAAAAAATAATATAATATTATTTATGAGCACTTTTTTTATATTTATGTTTTTTACACAAAATGCTTATGCCGCTGGTGAAAATATAGGAACTATGTTTGAGAATTCACAATCAACTTGGGTTGCCTTCATGAATCTTGCTCGTGGTATAGCATGGTTATCAGGAGTTATAATTAGCTGTGCTGCCTTATTTAAATTAAAATATGTAAATGAAGGCAAGATAGGAATGAAAACTCCATTAATGTGGGCTTTTGTTGGTGCGGCATTAATAGCATTACCTGGGATGATTAGCACTGCCACTCAAACTTTAAGCTTAGGTGATAATACTGCAACATCTTTATTGTCAAGAGATCATGGAACATCAATGATACCTGGCTCTCAGGAAGCTGTTAATGGCGTTCTTTTATTCATAAAATTAGTAGGACATGTAGCATTTATTAGAGGATTCTTCTTACTTAAAGATTTTGGTTCTGGAAAGGAAGGAACCCTGGGAAGGGCTTTAACAATGATCTTTGGTGGTGCGGCTTGTATAAATATAGAAGCCTTTGTTGGAATTTTAGCAGCTACATTCTTCCCTGGAACAGGATGGGGTATTTAAAGAAATATTTGATATTTAAAAATAATAAAGCACCTTCGGGTGCTTTATTATTTATATTTATAAGAAAAATGCTTTGTGGTTAAATAAAATATGGAGAAATGGTGAAAAGTTATGTATTTATGATAAAAGGTCAACCGTTTATCTAAAATCACCAACTACTTAACGTAAAAGTATTCCATTATTTAAAAAATTAGGTAATTTATATATAGACATACTAATGATGTATGTAAAAGAACAAAAATTATATATTATTATCTAAATAGGAGTAGTTATGAAATTAAATAAGAAACATCTTAAGTTAGGCGCGATCATCTCTGCTTCCGTCGCTGCTGTAACTATGACTGACATTGCGGTAGCTCGTGATGCTGGTGAAATGGCTAAAGGTATTTTCGGACAGCTTGGCGACTTCGCTGACTTGGTTACTGGTGGTATGTTCCTTGCTGGTCTTGCTGTTGGTGGTATGTCTGCACTTAAATTTAAAGAGCATAACGAAAACCCAAACCAGACTAAATTGTCTAAACCAATAACTTGGGCTTTGGTGTCTGCTGCATTAATCGGACTTCCAACTTACCTTAAAACCATGTCCAGCACCATAAATGGTGATGCAGACAGTAATAACTCATTGAACAATAACGTATATAGCCGTATCGGTGGTTCCTAATACTTAGTTGAAATAGTTATTTATAAATAAAGCCCTTCATGGGCTTTATTTTTATTTGTTTTTTAACATTTTATATTTTATGTTTATTCAATATTATTGATTTTTTTATATTAGCGTATAATATAAAAAATGTTTAAAATCTTATTTATATAGCTAATGGGAGTTCGAGTATGGGATGCTATACCACCAATTTTTTAATTGGGACTCGATAATAATAAAATGAGTGAAAAAGAAAAACAAAAAAAATCGCCATTATTACTATCTTCTGTAAAATCAGCTTGGTTAACACCTGTCAATCATGGAACAGAGTTAGATAATAATAAAAAAATGAAAGAAATGCGCCCTAAAATATTAAAAAGAGATAATGATACTTGCCAATATTGCGGTTGGCAATCTGATAGATTTCAAGAAATACATCACGTAAATCATAATCATAAAGATTTTTCTGAAAAAAATCTCAAAACAATTTGCCCTCTGTGTCACCAAGTGTTTCACTTATCAACAGCTTCTATAACTGATGGTGGGGAAATAATTTGGTTGCCAGAAATATCACAAGAAGTTCTTAATCAAATATGTTTTGCAATATTCATTGCAGAAAAGTCAGGTAATAAAAAATGGGAAGCTCCTGCTAAGAGGCTATTTAATAGCTTTAACAGTAGAGCTGATTTCGTAAATGGGAACTTAGTCAATGGAGCCAGCGATCCTGCTGTGTTAGCAGAAGTTCTATTGGATATCTCAAAAGAAGAGTATGAAAATAGAGAAAATCTTGTAGGTTCTCTGAGACTATTACCATTTTCTAACAGATTTAAATCACAAATAGAATATTGGTCTGCTACTCAATATAAAAAATTACCATTAGGCGATGATTGGCTTAAATTGGTTCCAAAGGATTTAAATATATAACAAGTAGTGAGAAAATATGAATAATGAAAATACAATTAATAGACCAGATTCTTTTGAATCAACTATTTCAGACAAACATGGTTGTATCTGGTTTAATGAAAATGAATTAGGTATCAGAGACGCAAATAATTGTGGTGGCTGGGCTTGTATTGGCGGTGGAGAGCCATTTAGTTTTAAAAAGTATAATGAGCTACCTTTAGACGTTATTTGGTGGACTAATTTGAATAAAGCTGAAAGCTGGAGGTTTGGAAAAGTAAAAAGATTTAAAGAAAACACTGTTTTCGGTATAGAATGGATGTCATTAATAAATGAAGCTGGATTAGCTAAAGATACCAAAGCTATGATCGTAAAATATTGGAGTGAAGTTTTTGGAAGATCTGCTGAATGGCTTAGTAGATGGGCGAAAAGTATAGATGAAGAAACACCGTGGGATTGGGGTGAGGGTGAGTTACTAGATGTTTTAAAAGACAGAATGATTATAGTTGAACCATCAGAAACTTTAGAAGTAAATCATGTATTATCTAAAGCATATTATGAAGTTGTTGAATGTGAAGTAAGTTCAGAAATTCTTGAGGGAAAAAGGAATATAACTCTATCAATTCCTCGATTAAAACATGCTGAAAATATATTAAGCTCTAAATATCCAGCAGGTAATTGGAACTTAATAAAAGAAAACGATTGGCCTTATTCATTTACAGATAAAATAAAATGGATAAAAGATCATAATCTACCAATGCTGATTGAAATAGATAATCTTGAGTTTACTGAAAACAATCAGTATGACTTTTCTATTGGCGAAATGTGGCTTGGAAAAAGAGGTTCAAAATTAAACTCAACTTTTTTGGAACCAATATGGTTAACAGAAAAAGAAGTAATGGAACTATCGGGAATAGCATCATTTGAGATTATTTCAGCATATATATGTAATGAATGGCAATATTTAAATTATCCGAAAGAATTATTAAATAATAATGAAGGTCCTTTAATTCATTGGTCTATGACTAAGGGGTTATTAGCAAACGCTACATGGCAAGCATTGTCTTCACCTGGAAGAGATCCAAGAACCAGAAGAAAAGGTAGTTATAATGCGAGAACTGTATGGTTCAGAGCCGTTGATAGAGAAATATCATTTAAAGCTGCTATAAAAATGAAATTAGCTGGATATACTGTATTATCCTATGGAAATGGTCAAATAAAAATAGCTTTTGATCCAAAAGGAGATGCAACTAAATTAGCCGTAGCTGCAAAAGATGCGGGTTTAATTATTCCGACAATTTTATCTGATAAACTACCTGATATAAATGAAAATATAAATAGTAATACAGCTAATTCAATGAAAGGCATAGCAGAAATAGATCAGTGGATAAAATATAAATGGTCTTTAAAGAAAAAAGAAATCGAAAATTTAAAACCCTTATATATAGATATAGATAGATTAGTTCTTCCTTGGCCGGGAAGTTCAAATAATTCAGAAAGGCTAAAAAATACTGCTATGCGCTTAATTTCTTTTGAAAATAGAAATAATAAAACTCAATCAGATGATTGGTGGGTAAAAACATTGAAAGAACAAGCAAGTATATCAGTACAAACAATAAAAAAATTGCAAAATAAAAGTTAAAATAATCTTACCTTTATTTGACAATATATATTAAGTGAAATAAAACAAAATAGAACAGAATAATTATTATAAATAGGAGTTAGAAATAATGATTTCATCTTTCGTAAATAGTGTGGATGGATTACTGGATTTTTTCAGTACTAAATTAAAATCCTCTATTTCAGATTATTGTGATATAGAAACAGTTGATAGCGAGAGCACTTTAGTATCTAAAGATGGTTCTCTTTTATCTATTATAAAAATTCAAGGTGTTAAAAACTTAATTAACTCTGATAGTTTAGTTCAAGATATTGTTCTACCACTCAATACTGCTATTCAATCTAACTTTGATAATAAAGGACATATGATTCAAATGTGGTTTCAGGTAGATCCTGATAACACTCAAAGAGAATTACAAAAAATTCTAAATCCAGCTCGAATTACTGCTGAAAAATTAAGAATGGATATGGATGACTTATTAAGTGAAAGAGAGAGTAACCTTACTAACTGGACAGCTTCTGAAAGCTGTTTTATGGTGCTTTGGACAAAATCTGATTTATTAACAAAATCAGACAGAAAACGCAGCAATGCAAGAGTAAAAAAAGAAAGATTAAATATAAGTGCGAATACCTCTAATGGTCAAGATCCTGTCCGTAGTATAAAAGAATTAAGAGATAGTCATCAATCATTTGTAGAATCTTTTAGATCTCAATTATCAGCAAGTGGAATAAATACAGATATCCTCAATGTTCATGCAGCTATGAGAGAAATGAGAAAGTCTGTTGACACTCATTTCACTGATGAAGAATGGATGGCTAGTCTTCCTGGTGATAAAATTTTACCAAGCGTTAGGAAAAAAACTCCTAATAAAGAAGAATACGATATTGTTTGGCCTAAAATAGGATGGCAATTATGTCCTCGTGATGGAAATATAGTAGGAGATAACGTAGTAAAAATTGGTGATAGGATTTATAGTCCTATATACATTGATTTATTCCCTCGTGAAATACAAACTTTTGCCCATTTATTTGAAAGAACAAAAGAAAAGAAATTACCTTGGAGAATTTCCTTTTTATTAGAAGGTGATGGATTATCTTCATTTGGATTTAAAGGTTTAGCTGCTCAATTATTAGGATTTGCTAACTCTGGTAATAAAATGATTCATAAAGGTGTAGAAGAGCTAAAATCATTAAAAGATGATAGTGGCGAAACTATTGTAAGAATTAGAGCTGCATTGTCTACATGGGCACCTAAAAATGAACCGGAATTATTATCTAAAAGAGTTTCTGAGCTTGCTAAATGTGTGGAAAGTTGGGGTTCTTGTCAAGTATCAGAGGTGACGGGCGATCCAATGGCAGGTGTAGCATCTTCTTCTCTTGCTTTCACGCAAGGGAATATAGGAACTAAAACAGCAATACCTTTGGTTGAAGCTTTAACTATGATGCCTTGGGCAAGACCTTCTTCACCTTGGCCTACAGGTGCTGTTACTTTTAGAACTCCTGATGGTAAACTTATGCCTTACCAACCTTATTCATCTTTACAAACTACATGGATAAATCTAATATTTGCTAAACCAGGTTCCGGTAAATCAGTATTGATGAACATGTTTAATTTAGCATTATGTTTATCTCCTGGACTTGAAAGATTGCCAAGAATATCAATTATTGATATAGGTCCATCATCATCTGGATTAATATCATTATTAAAAGAAGCATTACCTCCTGAAATGAGAGAGCTTGTAATGCACCATAGATTACAAATGGTAGAAAGGGATGCAATAAATCCATTTGATACTCAATTAGGTTGCCGTTATCCAACTCCATTAGAAGAAAGTTTCTTGAGAAACTTTATGACTTTATTAGTAACAGATGTAAGCACTGATAAACCAGAAAAATCTATGGCAGCGTTAGTTACAGATGTAATTAAAGAAATGTATAGTAAATACTCTGACAGAAATGAGCCACACCCATATTCTGTAGGAACATCTTTAAGAACAGATGCTGCTATTAAAAAATATAATATAAAAATAGATAGTAAAACAAGTTGGTGGGAAGTAGTTGATGAATTATTCAATGCAGGGGATATTTCAGAAGCCAAAATAGCACAACGTCATGCAGTTCCTTTATTATCTGATGCAACATCATGTGCAAAAAGTGAAAAGTTAAGAAGAATATATGATGGAACAAGTGTAGAAGGAACGGGTGAGAGTTTAATAGAATATTTCAGCCGTTCAATAGCAACTGCATTAAATATGTATCCAATTATGGCAAGACCTACTGCATTTGATGTCGGCGTAGCAAGAATAGTAGCTCTTGACCTTGATGATGTTGCCAAATCTGGTGGTGCTGTTTCTGACAGAATGACTGCTGTTATGTATATGTTAGCTCGTCAAGTATTGGCAAAGGATTATTATATAAATGAGGAAGTTGTTCAGGATATGCCAGCACCTGCTGATATACCATTAAGAGAAAGCGTACCAGTAAAAAAATATAAAGCTTATCATTATGAACAGATTAGAAATATTAAAGAAGATCCAAAAAGGATTTGTTATGACGAATTCCACAGAACTTCTAAAGCTATTCAGGTAAGAGAACAAGTTGTATTAGATATGAGGGAGGGTCGTAAATTCTCTGTTGACGTTATGCTTTCATCTCAAGAATTATCTGACTTTGATTCAAGTATGAAATCTTTTGCAACTGGAATATTTATAATGGACAGTGGTAACGCGGCTGACCAAGAAAAAATTGCAGAATCTTTTGGTTTGACTGATGTAGAAAGATCAGTATTGAAACATAAAGTACATCCTCCAAGAAGAGGAGGTGGGACATTCTTAACAAAATTCTCTACCACCTCTGGTTGGTATACAATGTTATTATCTGCTACATTAGGACCAATAGAACTATGGGCTTTTTCTACTACAACCGAAGACGTTGCGATACGAAATAGAATGTATAAAGAAATTGGTCCTAAATTAGCAAGAAGGGTTCTTGCAGCTAAATACCCTAATGGTTCTGCTAAATCAGAAATTGAAGATAGAAGAGAAAAGCAAAGAAACAGTAGAACTTCTATAATGGACGAAGATGATGATGAAAATATCTATGACAAAATTGTTAGAGAATTAATTCAATATGCAGAAGATAAAAATATAATAGATTAAGTTAATTAGTATCCCCTACTATTCATAGTGGGGGATACAGGAGTAAATATTAATGAAAGATCAGGATCAAGAACACAATAATTTAATAAAAAATATATTAAATAACAGCGATATTGAAAATCAAAATAAAATTCCATTTACTCATTATGAATTTTGTATATTAGGTGTTGTCAAAAATACAAAAAGTAAATTAACTAAAATAGTTATAGTTAATCGCTGGTTATGGATGACAGATGATAGTTATTTAAGAGAACTTTTTCTACCGTTAAAAAATAAACTTGAAAATGAAGGATTTGTAGAATATTCACCATCAATACTTTATTCTACTAAAAATAAAAAAGAAACGATAAATTATTTAAAAGGTCTGGGTATCAGACATAATGAAAATTTATCAAGATCTTTATCAATAATGAGCCATATAGTTAATTGATTAATTAACCTTCCTTAAAAAATAAAAGTACGAACTTTTATTTTTCTTTATTTTGATAATATACAAAAAAAATGCTACAATAAATAATTATTTTATTTGTTTAAACGAGGAGCGTTGTATGGCATTCCAATCTAATAATGTTGGAGTAAAACACTCAATAGAAAGTGATTTAGAAAAAGAAGATATAAAATACGAAACTATATCATTAGTAGTGAAAAATATAAGAACTGCAAATAAAGATACTGGTTTTTTTGTATTTGAGGGTGAATTTCCTAAAGGAACTATGCCACCAAGAATAATAATAGATGGTGAAGTTCATCTATGCAAAACTTTTACAGTTCAGGGAGTGTCAAATACATTTACTGAAACAGATAGAGTTGGACAAATAATTAACTGCGTAGGAAAATGGCAAAATCATCCAACATATGGTTTGCAATTTCAAACATTATTTATAAATGAAAAAATCCCAAGATCAGGCGATGATTCAATTAACACTTTAGAAACTTATTTATCATCAGGTAGAATTAAATTCATTGGTAAGTCAACTGCAAAACTAATGATCTCTAAATGGGGTAAAGAATGCTTTGAAATATTGGACAAAGATTTTTATAGATTAACTGAATTACCAACAATAAATGAAGAGAAAGCTTTAAAGATTCATGAAGAATGGTTAGAAAAAAATGCAGTTTATGAAATAGTTTCCTACCTTGGTTTACATGGTGTGGGAGAATCTCTTGCAAACAAAGTATTTAATTATTTTAAAGAAAAACAAAAAAATAATGATGAAGAATATATTTATGATGATGAAAATGATACAACTAAAAATGTATTAGATATGATTAAAAAGAATCCTTATATATTAACTAACGTTGATGGAATAGGCTTTTCT
>Ga0308160_10001691_pt1 | contig 29482 bp, 29 predicted proteins | sample PhyFR1_FD_201036 | JGI IMG/M metagenome (GOLD analysis project Ga0308160, IMG submission 201036) | Phyllosphere microbial communities from UC Gill Tract Community Farm, Albany, California, United States - DLSLF.R1 | ecosystem: Host-associated > Plants > Phyllosphere > Unclassified | place: USA... | reverse complement strand
CTCCCTCGGCTACGAAGTTGAGTTCGATCCGATTGCCGACATCCGGCGCCGCTTCGGCCCGGACGGGCTGAGGGACTTCGCTGCCGTTTCCGGCAGCACCCACATCTCCGACGATACGCAGATGACCCTGTACACCGTGGACGGCCTGGTTGAAGCGCTGGAGTGGGCCAACTCGGGAGTCGGCGCCGACGTCAACGCGTGCCTGTGGCTGGCCTACCTGCGGTGGCTCGCCACCCAGGGCGAGGATGCCGGGCCCGCGGCACCGGCCCCGCAGGCCCGCTGGATCGACGGGCAGGCTGTCCTGCACCAGCGCCGCCACCCCGGCCGGGCCTGCATTTCCGGATTGGTAACCGGAGAAATGGGAACTTCCTTCCGGCCCGTGAATCCGGACTCCAAAGGCTGCGGAACCGTCATGCGTTCGGCACCTTTCGGGCTGGTGCCACACGTGACGCACGACGCCGTCTACAAGTTGAGTGCCGACGCCGCCTCCCTGACGCACGGGCATCCTTCCGCGCGGCAGAGCGCCGGGGTGTTCAGCCTCCTGATCCACCGCCTCATCTCAGGCGAAGCTTTGCACGATGCGGCTGCTGCGGTAACTGCCCACGCCGCCGGCATCACCGGCGTGGCGCCCGAACTGCCCCAGCGTCTTGAGGTGGCGCTGCGGCTGGCGGCCAAGGGCATTGTCCCGCCCGAGGAACTCGTGGCCGAACTTGGCGAGGGCTGGGTTGCGGAGGAGGCGCTCGCCGTCGGACTTTACGCCGTCCTGGCCACCCGCCCCGCCGATGACGCAGCCGCGGACACTCCGGTGCGGCACTTCCGCGACGCCGTGGCACTGGCCGTGAACCACAGCGGCGACAGCGACTCCACGGGATCCGTGGCGGGCAACATCCTGGGCGCCTACTACGGCGAGGCTTGCCTGCCGGAAGAGTGGCTTGACGTGCTCGAGGCCCCGGAAGTAATCCGGGGCATGGCGGACCTCCTGGTGAAAGTCACAACCGGCGAAGGCTGATGTTGTTGCACGCTTCGCAGACGTCCGCCGGAATCAACCCGCGGCGCTGAAGCCAGCCGAAGATCACGCAGCCCAGGCAGAACGCCAGGAATGCCTCCAGCGAGGCCGCCACGATCAGGACGCCCAGGACAGCCCACGACGCCGGTACGGCACCGGCGATGAACAGGATAAGCGCCGCGGTTGACACCACCGCGCCCATCCCCTGGGCGAACCGTTTAGGCGGTCCGGCCACGAGCTTGACCTTGCCCAGCCGCGGCGTGATGACCTTCACAGACAGCAAGGCCAGCGGCGAGATCCGCGGGCCGAACAGCAGCCTCAGCCAGAACCCCGCGGCGATGGCCGCCAGCCCCCAGACGGAACCGCTCAACGCTGTGCCAATCGCCGCGAGCACCACCAGGCCTGCAGTGACGCGGGCCGCGTACTCGTTAACGGGGTTGGGGAAGGCGAAGAGACTCATGGTGCAAGGCTAGGATCGGGCCGCTGCCGGGGGAAAGGATTGTTGCTTCCCGTGAACTCCATGCGGTGGGGAAACGCCGCTTGGCCTGCCTGCGGTGGCAACTTGGCGTGCAGGGAGGCTACGCGGTTGCTGCGCCCGCCATGCTCCCCACCATCTGCAGGAACTCCCCCTCAGACAGCACCTCAATGGCCTGCCCGCGGTCGTGGAGCTCAAGCACCCTGCGGGCCTTGCCCGTCAGCCGCCCGGAACGGAGGTCCGCGGCTACGAATCCGTCACCGACCACCAGGACTGTGGTCCTGCCGGTCACCCGGCTTTCCGTCCGGGCGCCGGCCTCGGCCGAACGGACCTTCGCCTCCGGCCGCCCGATGGACAACTGACCGGTGAAGACCACTGTCTGCCCGTAGAGGGGATGGCCGGGCTCCGCATCCGGGTTGGGCTCCGGGTTGGGGCCCTCGTCCGGCCAGCCGGACTGGAAGGGCCGGACCAGCGCGGCCCCGTTCCCCGACCCGCCGGCAAGGGCGGTCAGGCTTTGCTTGGACAACTGGTCCACCGCCGGATCGAACGCGTGCTGCCGGGGCATCACGAGCCCCAGTGAAAGATAGAGCTCGGCCAGGCTGTTGGCCCCGTTGCGCCGGGCGATGTCGATCAGGATACCGGCGCAGGCACGGGCATCCTCCGCGGCGTCGTGGTGCCGGAGCAACGGGACGCCGGCCTCCTCCGCAGCGAACGGCAGGGAGTTGGACACCAGGGAGTAGCACCGGCGGGACAGCATCACGGTGCAGACGTAGTCGTACGCGGGGCCGGGAAGTCCGGAGACCTCCAGGGCCGAGCGGATCACACCCAGGTCGAAGGCGGCATTGTGGGCTGCCAGCACGTCGTCGCCGATGAAGGCCCCAATTTCAGGAAACAGGTCACCGAAGCGGGGCCGGCCCGCAACGTCCGCGGCGGTGATGCCGTGGATCCGCACGTTGTGGTACTCGAAATGGTCATGGTCCGCAGGTGGCCGCATCAGCCACGCCGCTTCCTCCACCACCCGGCCGCCGCGGACTTTCGTCAGGCCCACTGCACAGGGAGAGCCCCTGAAGCCGTTCGCCGTTTCAAAGTCAATCGCCGTAAAGTCCAAACCCACGCCAGCAACCTTACCGCCGGAAGGCGCCCGGACCAGACAGGCTGCCGGCCAGTCCGGACCGCCCGGCGCAGGCCCGTCAAGTACCCTTGAAGGGTGAACTTTCCCCTGATGAACCACCTTGCTGTGTCCATGCTGGGCGGTGCAGGACCGGTCCAGCCGCAGCTGGCTTCCTTCCTCCCCGACTGGCTGAACCCCCAGATCTTCCTGGCAGATCCTGCCCTGGCGCCATGGGTGGTCCTGCTGGTGTGCGGCATCGTCTTCGCGGAGACCGGCCTGCTGGTGGGCTTCTTCCTCCCCGGCGATTCCATGCTGTTCACGGCGGGCCTGCTGGTTGCCACGGACACCATCAAGTTCAACGTGTGGCTGCTTGCCCTGCTGATTGTGATTTCGGCCATCATCGGCAACCAGACCGGCTACTTCATCGGGTCCAAGGCGGGCCCTGCCATCTTCAACAAGCCGAATTCGCGGCTGTTCAAGCGGGAAAACGTGGAGAACGCCCACGCGTTCTTCGAAAAGCACGGCGGCAAGGCACTGATCCTGGCCCGCTTCGTCCCCATCATCCGGACTTTCGTGCCGGTCATCGTGGGCGTGGCGCAGATGGACCGCAAGAAGTTCTTCCTCTACAACGTCATCGGTGCGGTGCTCTGGGGTGGCGGCGTGACGCTGCTCGGCTTCCTCCTCGGTGACAAGGTCCCGTGGGTGCGGGACAACCTGGACGTCATCTTCATCGCCATCGTGCTGGTATCTGTGCTGCCCATCGGCATTGAGGTCCTGCGCGGCATGTCCGCCAAGCGGCAGGCCCGGGCCTACGGTACCGACGCCGTGGACGAGTTCATTGAGGAACACACTCCGGAGGACGAACACAAGACTCCCCGCCACCCCTAGGGGGCGGATGGCGAAAGGCGCGGTCCCCCTTGACGGGGACCGCGCCTTTTTTCATGTATCTTTCCGGGTCAGCCCGGCCTCAGGCGGGCTGCGCTTCCAGTGCCGCCACGATGGACGGCAGCAGGGCACGGAAAGCCTTGCCGCGGTGGCTGATGGCGTTCTTCTCCGCGGCCGACAGTTCGGCACAGCTGCGGTCGTGGCCGGCCGGCTGCAGGATGGGGTCATAACCGAAACCGCCGGCCCCGCGGGGCTCGCGCAGCAGGACGCCCTCGAGCTGCCCGTACTCCACCACCTCGCGCGTGTCCTCCCCCTCGGCTGCCGGGACAGCCAGGGCCGCCGCACAGACGAACGCGGCACCGCGGTGCTGGTCCGGCACATCGGAGAGCTGGCCCAGGAGGAGATTGAGGTTGGCTTCGTCGTCGCCGTGCCTGCCGGACCACCGCGCGGAGAAGATGCCCGGCGCGCCGCCCATGACATCGACGGCGAGGCCCGAGTCATCGGCTATGGCCACCAGGCCCGTTGCTTCGGCGACGGCGCGGGCCTTCAGCAGCGAGTTTTCGGCAAAGGTGACGCCCGTTTCGACGACGTCCGGCGCACCCGCCGCAGCCGCATCCACCACCTGGGTGTCGACGTCGAGCCCCGGCACCTGGCCGCGCAGGAGCTCGCGCAGCTCCCGCAGCTTGCCCTTGTTGTGCGTGGCAAGGACCAGCCGCGGGGTGGCCGCAGCACTCACAGGGTGTCCGCCAGCGTCTCGCGCTGGATGGCGGCGAGCTGGGTGGTGCCCAGCAGCGCCAGGTCCAGGAGCTGGTTCAGTTCGTCCCGGTCGAAGGGCGCGCCCTCGGCGGTGCCCTGGACCTCCACGAATTTGCCGGAACCGGTGACTACAACGTTCATGTCCGTCTCAGCCCGGACGTCCTCGACGTAGGGCAGGTCCAGCATTGGAACGCCGTCGATGATACCGACGGAGACGGCAGCGATGGTGTCAGTCAGCGGCTGGGCGTTCCGCGCGATCAGCTTGTTGTCGCGGGCGAAGCGGATGGCGTCGGCGAGGGCCACGTATGCGCCGGTGATCGCCGCGGTCCGGGTGCCGCCATCGGCCTGGAGGACGTCGCAGTCCAGGACGATGGTGTTCTCACCGAGGGCCTTGGTGTCGATGATCGAGCGCAGGGACCGGCCGATGAGCCGGGAGATCTCGTGGGTGCGGCCTCCGATCTTGCCCTTGACGGACTCCCGGTCGGAGCGGGTGTTGGTGGCGCGCGGGAGCATGGCGTATTCGGCGGTGACCCAGCCCCTGCCCTCCCCCTTGAGCCAGCGCGGGACCCCGGCGGTCAGGGAAGCGGTGCACAGGACCCTGGTGTTGCCGAATTCGATCAGCGCCGAACCTTCAGCCTGGTTGGACCATCCGCGGGTGATGCTGATGGGCCGGAGCTGGTCGGGGGCGCGGCCGTCGGCGCGCACAATGGGCACTGCAGTTGCTTCAGAAGTCATGCCTTTAGCTTATCGAGTGCCAGGGCCCGGTCCGCCCCGGCAGCCGGGCTAGTTGAACGGGCTGCTAGATGGTGTAGTGCACTCCGGCCACGGCCACGGCAACATCACCCGGGAAAACCGGGCGCGCTTCAGCCATGACGGTGGTCTGCGAGGTCCAGACAGGAATGTGGGTCAGCAGGAGCCTGCGGGCGTTCGCAGCCGCTGCTGCTTCGCCGGCGCGCTTGCCGGTGAGGTGGACATCCTTGATCCCGTCATCGCGGCCTTCCTCGAAGGCCGCCTCGCACAGGAACAGGTCGGCGTTTTTCGCTGCCTCTTCCAGGCCGGGGCAGGAGTCCGTATCCCCGGAGTAGGTGAGCGTCCGGGCCACCGGGTTGCCGTCCTTGTCCGGTTCCACCACCTCTACCCGGAGTGCGTACGCCTCCTCCACGGGATGGTTCACGGCGTAAGGCGTCACCGTGAAGGGGCCAACCGTAACGGGCCGGCGTTCGCTCCAGTTGGTGAAGTCGAATTCCTCGTGCATCCCGGGGTCCAGGTCCAGCCCGTACGCGGTGGCCATCCTGTCGGCGGTGGCGGCCGGCCCCCAGACGGGAATGCGGCCGCGATCCCAGCCGCCGGGCTTCCAGCGGACGGCGACGTGCAGTCCGCACAGGTCCATGCAATGGTCCGGGTGCAGGTGGGTGAGGAAGATCGCGTCGATGTCCTCCAGGTCCGTGTAGCGCTGGATGGCGCCGAGCGCACCGCTGCCGAGGTCCATGACCACTTTCCAGGTCCGCTCCCCGTCGGTGGCCGTCAGGAGGTAGCACGATGCCGGGGACCCGGGGCCGGGGAACGAGCCGGTGCAGCCGACGATGGTGAGCTTCACAGGCCGGTCCCCCCGGTGCTGCCGGCGGGGCCGGTGTCCGCAAGAGCGCGGTCCACGAAGTTGGAGATCCGTGGCCGGGTCCGCGCGCTCTGGGCGGCGGCGATCATCTCGGGCGTGATGCGGGCCAGGCTGCCCGTGGGGTACTGGGCGGCAACGTGGTCCACGTGGCGGACGGACAGCACCTCGGGCCCGAGGAACCGCCTGGCCAGTGTCTCGAACTGCGCGGCATCGCCGGTGGCCACGAAATGGTGCTCCGGCGGGGCGGCCGCCGTGCGCTGCAGGTTGTTGGTTGCCAAGGCCCGGTACACGTCCTTGGCGGTTTCCTCGGCGCTGGAGACGAGGGTGACATCCGCCCCCATGACGTAGGAGATGACGCCGGTCAGCAGCGGGTAGTGGGTGCAGCCCAGCACCACGGTGTCCACGCCCGAGGCCTTCAGGGGTGCCAGGTATTCCTCGGCAACGGCAAGCAACTCCGGCCCGGTGGTGATGCCGGCCTCGACGTAGCTGACGAACTCAGGACAGGCCACGGAGGTGATGTGCAGGTCCGGGGCTGCGGCGAAGGTGTCCTCGTAGGCACGGGAGCCGACAGTGGCGGAGGTGCCGATGACGCCCACCCGCCCGGAGCGGGTGGCCGCCACGGCTCGGCGGACCGCGGGCTGGATGACTTCAATGACAGGGATGCCGTACTTGGCCGTGTACCGTTCGCGGGCGTCCCGGAGCACCGCGGCCGACGCCGAGTTGCAGGCTATGGTGAGCAGCTTGACGCCGGAGTCCACCAGTTCGTCCATGACGCCGAGGGCATTGGCGCGGACTTCGGCGATGGGCAGCGGCCCGTAAGGCCCGTGCGCCGTATCTCCCACGTAAAGGATGGACTCATTGGGCAGCTGGTCGATGATGGAGCGGGCCACCGTGAGGCCGCCTACGCCGGAGTCGAAAACGCCGATGGGCCGGGTTTCCAGCGCCGCTGCGGGAAGGGCGCTGGCTGCGGACGCCTGTGCAGCGACCGCTGACGGCTCCTTGCTCGAGGCTGTTGTCATGATTATTCGAGGATAGGTCTTCCCTGAAGCCTCAGCCATCATGTTGTGGCCTGGAACTCGTGTCTGATGTGTCACAGGCCCGGCTGCCGGCGTGGCGGCGGCCGCTCACCGGCGGGTTTCCATCGACTGCAGCATGGCCTGCACCAGTGATTCCTGCAGCCAGGTGGTGAAGTTGTAGACCAGCGCCAGGTAGCTTTCCACGTCTTCGGCCTGGGACCAGTCCTGCATCAGGTGGACGTGTTCGGCGTCCTGTTCGTCGCGGATGTCCAGCCGTTCGGCCAGCACCAGGCGGACGTCGTTCAGCGCGGCGGACCAGTGCTTCGCGCCCTCGGTGGTCAGGACGATCTCGTCCTTGTCCAGGTCCAGCGCCGCGGCCCGCAACGCTCCGATCTTGGTTTCCCGCAGCGAGCGCTCGGTGAGCTGGCGGAACTCCAGCGAGGCGGCGCCGTCGTCCTTGACTACGTTCGGCAGCAACCGCCTGACCGCACGGTCGGTGGGCTCCACCACGTCCATGTCCAGCCCGATAAGTGCCGCCAGCGGGTCCTGGCCTTCGCGTTCCTCCGGCTGCAGCATGGAGATGACATCGGCAATCAGGCTCCGCAGGAGTTCGCGCTCGGTTGGTTCCAGGAATCCGGTGATGCCCTTGAGTCCGTACTTGAATGCCTTAGCCACGTTTCCCCTTGCCCTGGCCGGAGTTGCCGGACGTGCCGCTTGCCTTTTCCACGGTGGCCCACAGCCCGAAGCCGTGCATGGCCACCGCGTGGCGCTCCACCTGTTCCTTGCTGCCGTGCGTCACGATGGACCGGCCCTTCTTGTGGACCTCCATCATGAGCTTGTTCGCCTTGGTCTCCGAATATCCGAAATAGCTTTGGAAAACGTAGCTGACGTAGCTCATGAGGTTGACGGGATCGTTCCAGATCACCAGGTTCCAGGGGATGTCCGGGGCGGCCAGGGTGTCTGTGGACTCCGCTGTTCCGGTCCGGGTGCCCTCCTGCGTGTCAGGGCCGGGCGCAACGCTAATGGTCATCTGTCCATTCTATGGGGCTGGCTACTAGAGTGATTTTCGTGAGTACCTCTGCCGGCTGGGACCATCCCCGCACGTCCTTTTATACAGACCACTACGAGCTGACCATGCTGCAGGCTTCGCTCCATTCCGGCGCGGCCCACCGCAAGTCGGTGTTCGAGGCCTTTGCCCGGCGGCTCCCGGACGGCCGCAGGTACGGCATCGTGGCAGGCACGGGCCGGCTGCTGGAGGGCATCGCCAACTTCCGCTTCGGCGAGGCGGAGCTGGATTTCCTGGCCCGCACCAAGGTGGTGGATGACACCACGCTGGAGTACCTTGCCTCCTACCGGTTCTCCGGTGACATCTGGGGCTACGCGGAGGGTGAGGCCTACTTCCCCAATTCCCCCATCCTGATCGTCGAGGGTACGTTCGCCGAAGCCTGCATGCTGGAGACGTACATCCTGTCCGTCCTCAACCACGACAGCGCCATCGCTTCTGCCGCGTCGCGCATGGTCAGCGCGGCCGGCGGCCGCCCCTGCATTGAGATGGGATCGCGGCGCACCCACGAGGAAGCGGCTGCTTCGGCCGCGCGTGCCGCCGTGATCGCCGGCTTCGGCAGCACCTCCAACCTTGAGGCCGGCATCCGGTACGGCATCAAGACGGTGGGCACCGCCGCGCACTCGTTTACGCTGCTTCATGACACCGAACGCGAAGCCTTCGAGGCGCAGATCGCTTCCCTCGGCGAGGGCACCTCCCTCCTGGTGGACACGTACGACGTCGAACAGGCCGTCCGCACGGCCGTGGACATTGCCGGTCCCCGGCTGGGTGCGGTGCGGCTGGACTCGGGTGACCTCGTGGCCCAGGCCCAGTGGGTCCGCCGGCTCCTGGACGACCTCGGCAACGAGAACACCAAGATCATGGTCACGTCCGATCTCGACGAGTACGCCATCGCCGCCCTGCAGTCCGCTCCGGTGGACGCCTACGGTGTGGGCACGTCGCTGGTCACCGGTTCCGGCGCCCCCACCGCCAGCATGGTCTACAAGCTGGTCAGCCGGACGGGCGATGACGGCGCGTATGTGTCCGTGGCCAAGGCCGCCAAGAACAAGGCCAGCGTGGGTGGGCGCAAGTATGCGCTGCGCAAGCTGGACAGCCGTGGAACGGCAACGGCGGAGGTGGTGGGCGTGGGCCACCGCCCTGAAGACGACGGGAACGACCGCGTCCTGCTGCAGCAGTTCATGAAAAACGGCGAGCTCCTCCCGGGGTGGACCGGGCACGAAGGAGTAGTGCGGGCGGCCCGGCGGCACGCCGATTCCATGGCCGAACTGCCGCCGGTGGTCAACCGGCTGCAGCGCGGCGAGGCAGCAATCCCCACCATCTATGAAGAGAACTGAGGAGGACTGATGTCACGCGCACTGATTATTGTCGACGTCCAGAACGACTTCTGCGAGGGCGGCTCACTTGCCGTTGACGGCGGCGCTGCCGTGGCAGGCGCCATCAGCGAATACGTCGACGCCCACCACAACGAGTTCGACCACATTGTCGCCACGCAGGACTGGCACATCGATCCGGGCGGACACTTTTCCGAGACCCCTGATTTCAAAGACAGCTGGCCGGCGCACTGCGTGGCGGGAACCCGCGGCGCGGACCTCCATCCGGACCTGGACACCGAATACATCGAGGCGTATTTCCGGAAGGGCCAATATGCTGCCGCGTACTCGGGCTTCGAGGGACTGCTGGCACCCGAGGACGCGGTCCCCACCGGGGAGCGCCAGGCCGGTTCAGCAGCAGACGCTCTTGAGCCCGACGGGGACGCCGTTGGCCTCGACGACTGGCTGCAAAGCCATGACGTCGAGGACGTTGTGGTGGTGGGGATCGCCACCGACTACTGCGTGCTGGCCACCTCACTCGACGCCGTCCAGGCAGGATACTCGGTCACCGTGGTCCGTTCCCTCACGGCAGGCATTGCCGAGGACCTTGAAGAAACCCTCGCAGAGATGGAACTCGGCGGCGTGGACGTCGCCTGAAAGCAGGAACCAAGAGGAATGGCCGGGCCTTAGGGCCCGGCCATTCCTCTTGGTTCAGCGGCTACTTGCGGCCGACGAACCAGTCCTGAAGCTTCCGCAACCGCGCCTGCAGCTGTTCCTCGTTGGCCTGGGCCACAGCGGGACCGCCGCAGACGGTGCGCAGCTTCGTGTGCACCATGCCGTGCGGAGTGCCGGTCCGGGCAGCCCATGCCGCCACATTCTTCGCAAGCTCGTTCCGCAGGTCCATCAGCATCCTGTGGTCCGGTACCGCGGGGATGACGGTTTCCGCCGCTGCCGGCCCCTTCCGGTTCTTCCGGTTCAGCTGCTCATGCTGGCGCTGCCGCAACAGCGTGCCCACCTGCTCGGCGTCCAGGAGCCCGGGAATGCCCAGGAAGTCCATCTCGTCGTCGGACCCTACCTCGCCGCCGGTGCCGAACTCGCCGCCGTCGAACAGGACCCTGTCGAAGGACGCCTGCGAGTCCAGCGCCTCGAACTTGCCCTTGGTGAGGCTGTCCGAAGCTTTCTCCTCCCGGTTGGCCTCGGCCATCAGCGAGTCCTCGGGGTTGAACAGGCCGTCGCCGTCTTCTTTCTCCGGCCGGTCCAGGGCGTGGTCCCGCTCCATTTCCATGGAGTTGGCCAGCGCCATCAGCGTGGGGACGGACGGCAGGAACACCGAGGCAGTTTCGCCTCGCTTGCGGGCACGCACGAAACGCCCCACAGCCTGGGCAAAGAACAGCGGCGTGGACGTTGAGGTTGCGTACACACCAACGGACAGACGCGGCACGTCAACGCCTTCGGACACCATCCGGACAGCCACCATCCACCGCTTTTCGCTGGCGGTAAACTCCTCGATCTTGCTCGAGGCCTTGGCGTCGTCGGAGAGGATCACCGTGGGCGACTCCCCCGTGATCCGCTTCAGCTGCCCGGCGTAGGCCCGGGCGTCCTCGTGGTCCGTGGCGATCACCAGGCCGCCGGCGTCGGGCACCGTGCGGCGCACCTCGCTGAGCCGCCTGTCCGCGCCGGCGAGGACGGCGGGGATCCACTCACCGGCCGGGTTCAGTGCGGTCCGCCAGGCGTGCGAAGTGATGTCTTTCGTGACGGCAGCCTCGCCCAGCGACGCCGCCATCTCCTCGCCGGCACTGGTACGCCAGCGCATCTGGCCCGAATACGCCATGAACATGACGGGCCGGACCACATGGTCCCGCAGGGCGTTGCCATAGCCGTAGGTGTAATCAGCCCGGGAGCGGCGGATGCCGTCGCGGTCCTCGGCGTATTCCACGAACGGGATGGGCGAGGTGTCCGAACGGAACGGTGTTCCGGTCAGCGCGAGCCGGCGGATCGCGGGGTCGAAGGCCTCCCGCAGCCCGTCGCCCCAGGACAGGGCCTCGCCACCGTGGTGGATCTCGTCCAGGATCACCAGGGTGCGGGCGGCCTCGGTCTTGGCGCGGTGCAGCATCGGTTTGCTGGCCACCTGGGCGTACGTGACGGCGACACCGATGAATCCGCGGCCGTGCTGGCCGTCCGAGTTCTTGAAGTTGGGGTCGATCGCGATGCCCACCTTGGCCGCGGCGTCAGCCCACTGCCGTTTGAGGTGGTCGGTGGGCGCCACGATGGTCACGCGGTTTACCGCACCGGAATCGATGAGCGTTGAGGCGATGCGCAGGGCGAAGGTGGTCTTACCGGCGCCGGGCGTTGCGACCGCGAGGAAATCCCGGGGGCTTTTGGCCAGGTAGAGGTCAAGTGCTTCCTGCTGCCAGGCACGGAGTTTCGGGGCGGTTCCCCAGGCTGCGCGTTCCGGATAGGCCGGGGGCAGGGTGGGGCCGCCAAAGAGCGTCTCCGTCACTACTTGTTGCTGCCTGAGTCCCCTCCGGGACCCTTGCCGCCGTCATTGCCCGGGCGGAGCCCTTCGTAGACCTCTTTGCACGTGGGGCACACAGGGAACTTCTTCGGATCCCGGCCCGGCGTCCAGACCTTGCCGCACAGCGCGATGACGGGCTCACCGCTCAGCGCCGACTCCATGATCTTTTCCTTGCGGACGTAGTGCGAAAAGCGCTCCCGGTCCCCCGGTTCGACCTCCTGGCGCAGTTCTTCGCGCTCAATGGTGGCCGTGGACGTTCCAGCCCCGGAAAGCTCGCGCATCGGGTCGTTTTCGAGAGGGTCCGTCATGCTAGTCATGCCAACCATCTTAGCCTTTCCGGCAGTGCTGCGTCCGACGGCGGCGCGGCGCCCGGGGGCAGGGCCGCGGGGGCAGGACGCACCCCGGCGATGCCCGCCGTCGTACGTTCCCGGGACGCGCCCGCGTGCCGGAGGTGCCGCTAAATGCCCTGCCAGGAGGGCTTGTTGTCATAGGTATGCCGGTAGAAATCGGCGAGTTTCAGGGCCGAAGCGGCGGCCTCGTCCACCAGGACGGTGGCATGCGGGTGGAACTGCAGGACCGAGGCCGGGCAGATCGCAGCAACGGGGCCCTCCACGAAGTCCCGGACCGCCTGTGCCTTCTGGGCTCCGGTTGCGATCAGGATCACGTGCCGGGCGTCCATGATGGTGCCCAGGCCCTGCGTGATCACATGGTGCGGAACGTCGGCCAGGCTGGTGAAGAACCGCGCGTTGTCCTTGCGGGTCTGTTCGATCAGGCTCTTGATCCGGGTGCGCGAGGCGAAGGAGGAACCGGGCTCGTTGAACCCAATGTGACCGTCGGTCCCAACGCCCAGCAGCTGCAGGTCCACGCCCCCGGCCGAGGCGATGGCGGCTTCATAGGCATCGCAGGCTGCCGGGATGTCGGCGGCGGAGCCGTCCGGCGAATGGACGTTGGCGGGGTCGATATTGATCCGGTCGGTGAATTCGCGGCGGATTACGTTCCGGTATTGCTCCGGGTGCCCTTCCGGAAGTCCCACGTATTCATCCAAGGCGAAGCCTGACGCCCGGCTGAAATCCACCCCTGCTGCATGGCGCCCGGCCAGTTCCTCGTAGACGGGCAGGGGCGAGGAGCCGGTGGCCAGCCCCAGCACAGCGTCCGGTTTGCGCCGCAACAGCTGTTCGATGGCGTCAGCCGCAAGCTTCCCGATGGGACGGCTGCCGCCAAGGATTACAACTTCCACGTCAGGCCGTCCTTCGGAGGTGGTGGATCAACGGTTCACAGTGAGCTGGGCCAGCATTTCCGGACCGCGGGCTTCCAGCCAGCGGCCGCCAATCCTGACGCCCACCACAAAAAGTACCAGCCCCAGGGCCAGGCCTACGCCAAGGTTCAGCCACCCGAAGAACGGATTCCCGGTGACGCTCTGCACGATGAGCAGCGCGGCCTCCGGAATGACCAGGAGGGCCAGCACCCCCATGCCGCCGAACTGCACCAGCATGGTCTGGCCAACATTTCCCGGTGGCTTCTTGAACGGGCTGTCGCCCGGCAGCGGAACGGCGATGTTGTACCGGGCGGACACCACCGATGACAGTCCCAGCCCGCTGAGCAGCATGCCCAGCGACAGGCCCAGCACGCCCGGCAACCACTCCCAGGACCCGGTGAAGGCAAACGGCACCACCGTGAACGCCAGCACCACCGGGACGGAAAGGATCAGGCACGCCAGTGCCCGGCCCAGGCGGTCTGCGGTGCCCCGGACCCCGGTGGCCAGGTGGAGGGCGAAGGCGGTGTTGTCGTAAGAAATGTCGGCCGAAATGGACCAGGCCATAAGGAAAGCCGTGAGCGGCCCGAGCACCGAAAGTACGCCCAGGCTGTCGCCCTGGCTGGCCTGGAAGAACAGCACCACGGCCAGCAGCGGAATGACAATAAGCGATCCGCCGTAGCGGGGGTCCCGCAGCCAGTACGTGAGTGAACGGGCGGCTACGGCTCCGGTGGGCGTTGGCGGCAGCAGGGCGAACATTCCCAGCTTTCCGCCCTTCCGGCTCCCACCGCCTGCGTAGGGAGGGTTGACCAGCGCACGCTCCAGGAGGACTTTCCAGCACCAGGTAAGGCCCGCCAGCGTTGCGGCGGCAATCAGCAGTTTCAGGCCGGCGGCGCCGGGTTGCCCGGCGTCAACATCTCCGCCCAGGGACCAGGCCGCACCCAGCGGTGTCCAGGCAAGGGCACGGGCGAAGTCCGGCAGGAACCCCGCGGAAGCGGTAATCCCCTGTGCCACGCCTGCCACGATGGGTCCCAGCAAAATCAGCGGAATCATGAAGACCACGCCGCTGATGTCCTTGAAGCGCCGGGACGAGGCGAGGCTGGCCGTAGCCGTGGTCACTACCTTGGACAGGAGAATGCAGGTCAGGATTCCCAGGACGGCCCCCACAAGTGCGGCGCCGGCCGAAAGGATGCCCCGTGACCAGGTTGCCACGGTGGCGAGGCCCACCAGAGCGGTGGCCACCCCGGGGATCCCAATCAGGCCGCCCAGTGCGAGGCCGGCCAGCAGCTGCCGCATGGGGACAGCGAAGGTGGTGAACCGCAACGGGTCCAGGGTCATGTCGGCAGAGGATACTGCCACCGGGATGAGCCCCCACCCAAGAATGGCGAGCGATCCGCCCAGCACCACGGCAGTCTGTGCAATTTCGTGGCTTTCGCGGCCCAGCATGATCAGCGCCACAACCAGCGCCCCCACGATTCCCACGGCATAGAGGGCGCCGAAGGCGATACCCACGATCTGCCACGGGCTGCGCTTGAGTCCGTTGCGCAGCAGTGTCAGCTTGAGCCTTAGGAGGTGCGCAACCATTCCAGCCCTTCCGTGTGGCTTCGGCCGCCCACCAGCTGGACGAACCGGTCTTCCAGGGAGGCCCCGGCGCGTACTTCGTCAACGGTTCCGGCGGCCAGCAGGCGGCCACCGGCCACCACTGCCACGTGGTCGCACATGCGCTGCACCAGGTCCATCACATGGCTGGAGACAATGACTGTCCCGCCCGAGGCGACGTAGCTGTCCAGGATTGACCGGATGTTCGATGCCGAGACCGGGTCCACAGCTTCAAAGGGTTCATCGAGGACCAGGAGCCGCGGGGCGTGGATCAGTGCGGAGGCAAGGGCGATCTTCTTGGTCATGCCGGCCGAGTAGTCCACCACCAGGGTGCCGGCGTCCTGGGCCAGGTCCATGGCAGCGAGCAGCTCGCCCACCCGGGAAGCCACCACCCCGCGGTCCATGCCACGCAGCAGCCCGGCATAGGTGATGAGCTGTTCTCCGGTGAGGCGGTCGAAGAGCCGGACGCCGTCCGGGAGGATGCCCATCAGCCGTTTGGCCTCCAGTGGATTCGCCCACACATCCACGCCATGCACCAGGGCTGTGCCGAAGTCCGGGCGGAGAAGCCCCGTCGCCATCGACAGGGTGGTGGTCTTGCCGGCGCCGTTGGGACCCACGATGCCGTAGAAGGAGCCGGCCGGGACATCGAGGCTGATTCCGTCGACGGCGATCTTGGTGCCAAAACGCTTGGCCAGCCCCCGGATGGAAAGGGCCGGAACGGCCCCGCCCGGGGGTGGGCCGGCAGGGGTGGGTGGAAGCGCCGGGTGCGGTTGCGGAGCAGTCATGAAGCCAGACTAGCCCGCGGGTGCCGCCCCTGGGGTCCTCCCGGAGGAGTAGCGACAAAGGCGTACGACGGCGTCCGCGGACGGGCCCCTAACGGACCTTGCGGATGCGGATGGGGCCCTTGGCAGTGGCCGGATCCACCACGGAACCGCCTTGGGTGACTTCGGCGTCGCCAGCGTCAACCAGCCGGCGGGCGGCTTGGCGGACCGGCTCCATCAGAGCCCGCCAGTGCTCCCCGCCCACGGCGCGGGCGGCATCGGACGGGCAAATGGTGGACGTGGCTGCCCGGGCGGCCAGCAGCTTCAGGATGGCAGCCTCCAGCTCCCGGCCCGTGGGCTCGGAGGGGGAAGAGCCTGACGCGGAGTTGCCCGACGGGACGGCGCCGCGGGGTGCTGCGTCATCGGATGGCTTCGGACCGGACTGCCCGTTCAAGGACTGTCTCCTCAGAACGAGCGCCGCGGAATGGCGCGCTCATACTGCGGAACCCAGGGCAGGTCATGGCCCAGCTCGAAGGCCGCCCGAAGCCACCAGTGCGGGTCGCGGAGCGCCGCCCTGGCAATCAGCACCGCATCCGCCTGGCCTGTGGCCACGGCATGCTCCGCCTGCCCGGCGGAGGTCAGGAGTCCCACGGTGCCAGTGGGCACTCCGGCTTCCTCCCGGATGGCGGCGGCGAAACCGGTCTGGTAACCCGGTCCCACGGTGATTTCCTGATGGGCCACCGCTCCCCCGCTGGAAACGTCGATCAGGTCCACGCCATGCTCCGCGGCCTCGCGCGCCAGGCGGACAGACTCCGGCAGGCCGATACCGCCCGGCGCCCAGTCGCTGGCGGAAATCCGCAGCAGGAGCGGCATCGAGTCCGGGATGGAGGCCCGGACGGCATCGATGACGGCGAGCATCAGGCGGTTCCGCCGCTTCTCGTCGCCGCCCCATTCGTCGTCACGGGTGTTGCTCAAGGGGCTCTGGAACTGGTGCAGCAGGTAGCCGTGGGCACCGTGGATCTCCACTGTGTCGAAGCCGGCGTCGACCGCCCGCGCCGCAGCAGTTGCGAAATCCGCGATCACTGCCTGGATCTGGTTCCCGGTCATGGCCGCGGGAACGTCATACCCCTCGAAGGCGAGCGCCGACGGGCCCACCGTGGACCAGCCGCCCTCGGCTTCGGGCACGGTCCCGCGCCTGCCGGAAAACGGCCAGAACGTGGAGGCCTTCCGGCCGGCGTGGGCCAACTGGACGCCGATCCTGGCCCCGCCGGTACCGTGCTGGTGAACGAACGTGGTGATCCGCCGCCAGGCCTGCACCTGATCGTCGTTCCAGATGCCTGCGTCGCGCGGGCTGATGCGGCCTTCGGGGTTCACGGCTGCTGCCTCGGTGAGGATCAGCGCGGCCCCGCCGGCGGCAAAGGAGCCCAAATGCATCAGGTGCCAGTCGTTGGGAACTCCCGGGCCGGCGTCGGGGTCGCAGCTGTACTGGCACATGGGCGATACCCAGCCCCGGTGCGGCAGTTCCAGCGACCTCAACTTCAGCGGCTCAAAGAGCGCCGGCACTAGAAGAGCACCCTCGCCAGGGCCTGGCGCGCCTTGGCCACGCGTTCGTCCGAGGCTCCTACGACGTCGAACAGCTCCAGCAGCCGCACCCGTGCGGTCTCGCGCTCCGGGCCGAAGTTCCGGCCGATGAACGCCACCACGCGGTTCAGCCCATCTTCCACATGGCCCCCGGCGACATCCAGGTCCGCGACTCCCAGCTGCGCTTCAATGTTGTCCGGCTCGTTGGCTGCGAGGGCCCGGACGGCTTCGCTGTCCTGGGCGGACACCACCTGGAGCCTGGCCATCAGCTCCACCTGTGCCAGGCCGGCCTTGGCCTCATGATCGGACGGCATCTCGTTAAGGGCCTGCCGGTACGCTTCGGCTGCTGACTCATAGTCCCCGGCCTCGATGGCGTCGTACGCGGCCTGGTGCAGCGGCGGCAAGGGCGCTTCTTCCGGTTCGCCGCCGTCCCCGGCGTTCAGGCTGCCGGTGACACCGTTGGCGGCGGCAACTTTCAGCAGCTCGTCGAAGAGGCTCCGAACCTGCTCTTCCTCGGCATGGCCCTGGAAGAGGGGAACCGGCTGCCCCTTCAGGACGGCCACTGCGGTGGGCACGGCCTGGACCTGGAAGGCCTGGGCAAGCTGCGGGAACGCTTCGATGTCCGCGGCGCCCAGGACCAGCCGGCCGCCGTAGCCGGCCACCACACGGTCAAGGACCTCAAGGGCCGCAGCGGATTCCGGGGAGTACGGAGCCCACAGGGCAAAGACCACAGGCACCTGCGCGGAGAGCTCCACGAGCTGCTGGAAGTTCTGCTCCGTCACGTCGACCCTCAGCTCGGGGCCATTTCCGGGCCCGCCCGGCGCACCGGCAGCCGGGGTGCCCGCCGGTCCGTCAAGTGCCGGCGGGGCCGCTGACGGCGACGGCGACGGAGCGGCGGGGCGTTGCTTCAGGCTGGAAAGATCGACGGCGCCGCGAAGGTTAAGCAGGTTGGCAGCGGCCGGAGGGACTGGACGGGAAGCAGGCGAACTCATGCTTCCCACTCTAGCCACTGCGGCCGCTGCCGGTGGTACTGCGGTAATGGGACTACTTGGTGCGGGCGGTTACTTGAAGCTGGCGCCCACGAGCCCGCGGGTTGCTGCCACAAGCTTCATGGGATCGGAGGAACCCGCCGGCGGCACATAGACCGCTACCGACTCGGCGAAGCTCAGGACCATGCCCGTGGTGGTTTCCTTGCCTCCGGCCAGGGCTGCAGCGTCGTCACCAATGGAGAGCTTGTCCCCGGCGGCCTTCGGGGTTCCTTCGAAGCCAAAGTTGATGCGGCCCAGCACCAGTGCGCCGCCATCTTCGGTGCGGAACACCACTGTGCCTTCGGGGGCCACCTTGTGGGTGAACGAGAAGTTCCCGTTTTCGCCGGCCTTGACCACTTCGGCCTGGTAGGACAGGGTGTCGGCAATGTACGGCGAGGATTCGCCTTCCACGATCTTGTCCTTGAACGCCGAATCGGCATTGCCAAGCCGGTCGGCCAGGCCCGACAGGGCCTCTTCTCCCGTGTACAGCAGGCCGGTCTTGTCCTTCGCTTCCACGGTTTCCGTGCCATTCCGGCTGATGGCGGGGAACGTGGTGCCCGGCTGGAGCGGCGTGGTCTCCATCAGCTTGTAGTTTTCCCGCGGGGACTTCTGGACGAGGGTCAGCAGCTGGGGAACCACGTTGCCGTCGCCCTGGGAAACGGCGAGGACCGAGCGCGGCCATCCGCGGTCCGTGGTGACCGCCGTCGTCAGGAGCTTGGTGGAACGGACCGGCATGCGGGCCTCATAGGAGCCCACCTGCGAGCGGATCTTGTAGTTCGAGGTACGGACTTCCAGCTCCGTGCCGCCCACCCGGTCGGCCAGCTTGGCAGCATCCTTGGCGGCGTCGCCGGCGTCGGCGGCACTGGATACCTGCTCCAGGATGCGGCGGAACTGCACGTCCAGCAGGACGGGAGCGGCGTTGCCGCCCTGGGCGGCCGGCGCGGAGGCCGAGCCTGTGGGCGCGGGGGCAGGCGACGTAGCGGCGGTGGCGGCAGTTCCTGTGCCGGCGAGCACCGCGGCTGCCACGCCGGCGGCCGCCATGGTGACCCTGGAGGAGGTGCGGGCCTGCTTGCGGGCACGGGCACGCTGGGCGAATCCGCTGCCCTCGCCGTCGCCGTCACCGTCGCGCCGGCGGGCAGAGAGCACTGCGAGGACAATTCCGCCAAGGATGAGCAGTGCGCCGAGGACCATCAGCGGGATGGCCCAGGGGGTGGCGGTGTCGTTGGGGAAGGTCATCGAGACCGTCGCGGGAGCAGCCTTTGTTCCGTCGGCGGCCAGCAGCAACGTCCAGTCGCCGTCTGCAGGAGGGGTCCAGGAGTACTCGAGCTCACCGCTGGCATTCTCCGTGGTGACCCAAAGGTCGGATCCTGCAGGGTTGGGTGCCGCAGCCTCGCCGTCGGTGTGTTCAACCTGCAGGGACTTGCCATCCTCCGACGTTCCCGTGATGGTGTTGTGGGCAGCGGTGCCCACCCAGGCCTCGACGTCGTCGGGCCGGCCCGCGGCGAGCATGAAATTGCCGTCGCCCTGCACATCGATCTTGACGGTTCCGCCGTGGAGTGTCCGCAGCTTCTGGTCGAAGACGGTCAGCGGAGCTGCCGCAGTGTCGGCCGGCGCGGACGCCGTAAAGGTCTCGGAAGGGGCCCAGATGGTCTTCTGGCCGATACCGGCCAGAAGTGTCAGGAGGCCGAGCAGCACAAGTGCGGCTGCAGTCTTTAAACGCAAGGGAACACCTATCATCAGCGGGGTTTAGCTTCAATAGTAACCATTTTGTTACCACGAGCCCCAGTTCAGGCCCGTTTAATCGCATTTCGGCTCACCGCGCAAAGCGTCGCCGCGGGGCTCCTCCGCAGGTGTTGACAAGCCTGCTGATAGTGTTTGCGATGATCATCACACCGGCCCGCCAAGGCGGTGCCATGCACGGAACAGGCGCCAAAAACCAGTGACTGACAAGACGGACGGGTCCTCCCAGGCAGCAGGCGATCCACGGGACGTTGGGCCGTCGCCCTCGGTCCCCCAGGATTCCGGAACTGCCGGCCGGAAGGGCGCCGCCGCAGCAGCGCTGGGCTTCCTCGCCCGCCGCCTCCGGCAGCCGCTTCCCGGCGCGCAGCCGCGGCTCCGCTTCGAGATGCCGCCGGAATACTCCCAGCAGGACCAGACCACCGAGGACCCCGACGGCGTAGCGCGTCCCCAGTTCGGCGCGCCCGGGCCACGGATGTCCCCGCAGCACCCGCTCTACATGGGCTTCATGGGGACAGTCGGCGTCGGTGTGGCGCTGCTGGTCTACTGGATCGGGTCCCACACCACCCAACTTCTCCTGTGGATCGTTGCGGCGCTCTTCATCGCGCTGGGCCTGGAGCCTGTGGTCAAGTGGCTCGAGAACCGGAAGATCCCCCGGCCGGCCGGAATCCTGATGTCAGTCTCGGTGCTGGTTATCGCCGTCGTGGGCTTCTTTGCCACCCTGATTCCCACGATCATTCAGCAGGTCACCGAAATAGTGGAGCAGGCGCCCACGTGGGTGCGCGACTTCATGAATTCGGACCTTTTCCGCACCCTTGATGACCAGTTCGGTGTCCGGGACCGGATCGCCGAAGAGCTGAATAAGTTCGTCAACGATCCCAACGCCGTGGGCGGAATCGCCGGCGGCGTCGTGGGGTTCGGCTCCACGGTGGCCAATGGCCTCTTCGGTGCCCTGATTGTCCTGGTGCTGAGCCTCTACTTCCTGGCCGCCCTGCCGGCGATGAAGAAATGGGGTTACCGGCTGGCACCGCGTTCCCGCCGGCACCGGGTGGAGGCGTTGTCGGACGCTATCACCAAGTCCGTGGGCAACTACGTCATCGGCCAGGCCTGCGTTGCGCTGCTCAATGCCACCTTTGCCTTCATCGTTATGTCGATCGTGGGTATCCCGTTCGCCCTGCTGCTCGCGTTCGTCGTGGCATTGCTTGCCTTCATCCCGCTGGTGGGTGCCATGATCGCCGGAGTCGTCGTGGTCCTGATCGCCCTGACGGTGGGCTGGCAGACGGCCGCCATCTACGCCATCTGCTACTTTGCCTACCTCCAGTTCGAGGCCTACTTCATCTCGCCGCGCATCATGCAGAAGGCTGTGGCCGTTCCCGGTGCCGTCGCCGTCATTTCAGTGATCGCCGGCGGCAGCCTGCTGGGGGTCCTCGGCGCACTCATCGCGATTCCCACCGCGGCCGCCATCCTGTTGCTGATCAAGGAGATCTACATCGTCCGGCAGGACCAGCACTAGCCTGACAACCGCAGGGATGCCCTATTAAGGGACGGGTCAGGAGGCGGCAGTCGCCGTAGGCCCGTCCCACTCCGTCGGCAGCGCAGCGGCGTTCCCGCCCGCGGCGGACACCCGCCCTACAATCTCGTTCAGGACCCGTGCAGCGTACTTCTCGCCCACCCACAGATGCTTTGCGCCGTCCACGCCCAGCACGTGCGCTTGGGGAACCAGGCTGAAGCGGGCTGCCGCCTCGGCGGGCTGGAGGAAGTCATCGTGCTCCGGCACCAGGACCGTCAGCGGTTTGCCCGATTCGGCCCACAGCTGCAGGTGTTTGTCCGTGGCCCGGTGCAGCGGCGGGGACAGCAGGACAGCACCCTCCACCTGCGAAGCGACAGGTTCGGTGGCCCCGTACATCAGGGCCAGTTCCGTGCCGAAGGACCAGCCCACCAGCCACCGGTTGGGCAGTCCGCGTTCGACGGCGAAGCGGACCGCCGCTTCCACGTCGTGGCGTTCACCGATGCCTTCCTCGAACGCACCTGTGCTGGTGCCCCGGGGGGAGCCGGTGCCGCGCGTGTTGAAACGCAGCACGGCGATGCCGGCCAGCGCCGGCAGCCGGTAGGACGCCTTGCGGTAGACGTGCGAGTCCATGAAGCCGCCGTGCGTGGGAAGCGGGTGCAGCGTGATCAGCGTGGCCCGGACCTCGCCGGATTCCGGCAGGGCGAGCTCGCCCACCAGCGTGTGCCCGTCCGCTGTCTGCAGCTCGACGTTCTCGCGCCTGGCCGGCAGCACGGTGGAGGCACGGATGGGAACGGGGCCAGCGGCCTGGCTGAATTCGTACGACGCCGGATCAAAAGTCATGCCTGCCAGCTTAGCGACAGGGGGCGGCTTCCCGGGCCGGGTCTCCCCCGCGCCGGCCGTTCAGTGCCGCGTCACCGGTACCGGTAGCTGCGTGAATTCCAGCAGTTCGTGTGCCAGTGGCGGCGTTCGGCGAGGCCGGCGGCGGCACCGAACAGGTGGTCGTCCTTCCAAACCACCAGGTGCGCCACCCCGGGCAGCACGGCGGTGGAACATTCGGGGCAGATGTAGGTCTTCGCCGCGTTCCGCGCTGTCATGCTGCGGACCATCCATTCCCCGTCCGGGGCGCTCTCCCGGCGGGCGATACCTGCCCGGGCCCGTTCGAGGTCCAGCTCGGGAATGTCACCGTTCCCCTTTTTCCCGGTTCCCCGTCCGGTTGCCGCAGCCTTCCCGGACACGGGACGGCGGGGACGGTTGGAGCGCGGCATGCCTCCATTCTGCCCCAACGGGACGGGACGCCACTGCAGCCTCTCCGCGACGGGTGATGCACTGCCGCCGGCGTCCACGTCGGTCTTCCCGCGCCGGTACCCGGTAGTGTGTACGGCGTGCGACTTGTGATTGCCCGATGCTCCGTTGATTATGTTGGCCGGCTCAAAGCCCATCTGCCCCTCGCCACCAGGCTCCTGCTGGTCAAGGCGGACGGCTCTGTCCTTGTGCATTCAGACGGTGGCTCGTACAAGCCCCTGAACTGGATGAGCCCGCCGGCCACGCTCCGTGTTTCGTCACCGGAGGACGTAGACCTGGAGCTGGGAGTCGCGGAGCAATGGACGGTCCAGTCCGCCAAGACGGATGACCGGCTGATCATCAATATCCATGAAAAGCTCAGCGAAACCTCGCACGACCTCGGCGTGGACCCGGGCCTGATCAAGGACGGCGTGGAAGCGGACCTCCAGCGGCTCCTGGCCGACCAGATCGAAACGCTGGGAACAGGCTATTCACTGATCCGGCGCGAATACTTCACGGCCATCGGCCCGGTGGACATTCTGGCCCGGGACGGCGACGGCGCAACGGTGGCCATCGAACTCAAGCGGCGCGGGGACATCGACGGCGTGGAGCAACTCACCCGCTACCTCGAGCTGTTGAACCGCGACCCCCTCCTGGCACCGGTGCGCGGCATTTTCGCTGCCCAGCAGATCAAGCCGCAGGCCAAGGTACTCGCCAACGACCGCGGGATTGATTGCGTCACCCTGGATTACGACGCACTGCGCGGTGTCGACGACAGTGAATCCCGGCTCTTCTAACGCCATTTGTCCTTCCGGCATTGGCCAATTGTGTTCGCAGAAGGCACGCAACCCGGTTTTTACCTAAAATTTGTCCGATTCCGCCGCCGAAGCGTTGACCTGCGGGAACGGGCATGAAATTCTTAAGTCAGTCTTTGTGTAGGTGTTTTTCATGCTCGCAAGACATGTTGCGAGCGCGAAGCTCCTGCAGGGCCAGTTCCTATTCCGGACGGCTATTCAGGATTCTTCTCGCGGAGTGACCAAGGCCGGTACGAAGTGTGCCGATCTTAAGAAAGTTCCACAATGAGGAGAAATAAATGGCACAGGGAACTGTGAAGTGGTTCAACGCTGAAAAGGGCTTCGGCTTCATCACCCCGGACGACTCCGATGGCGATGTCTTCGTTCACTACTCCGAGATCCAGACCGGCGGTTTCAAGACCCTCGACGAGAACCAGCGCGTTCAGTTCGAGATCGGCCAGGGCGCCAAGGGCCCGCAGGCCACCGGCGTTACGCTCGTCTAGTCTGCGGACAGACTGCTAAGCCTCATCAGCAAAGAATGGTCCCCGGCACACGTGCCGGGGACCATTCTTTTGCCCGCCGCATTGTTTGGGTGGCCTTTGGCCTTTGCTTTATGCCGGCCCGGTCCGGGCGTTTATGTGGCAGCGGACGCCGTCTTTGTCAGACTAAATTCCGGACCAGTCTCGCGCCCTGGGGCAGTGACAGGCCAGGCAGGTAGGCCCGGGTGAGGGCGCGGCCGATTGCCGGCAGCTGCAGGGGGTCCTGGTAGTAGAGGTACAACGCCCGGTACTCCGGCTTGAAACGGGACTTGAAGGCCGCCAATGACCGGAAACCGTAGACGGGCTCCAGCGCGTGTCCCACCAGATCCAGGATGCGGACCAGGTTCTTGGCTCCCCCCTGGGCAGTGTCCTCGGCAGCGCCGTCATTCGCGAGCGGTGAGCCGGACAGCGAAATTACCTCCACGGAGTCGCGCAGTTCCAGGACAGCGGAGGCGATCAGGAATTCCATCACGCCGGGGAAACCCTCGGCGCCCCGGCGCATCACGTCCAGCGTCCGGCTGACGAGGCGGCCGTCGTCGTACACGGGCAGCCAACTGGTGAATCCATGGACCCTGCCCTCACCGTCAACGGCGAGGCAGCACAGCACCTCATCGTCGTCGAGCCCGTCCACGCTGCCAAGGGTGAACCCCATTTCCGGAACAGACTTTCCGGCGGCCCATTCCTCGGACACTTCGCTCAGCCGGGTGCGCAAGGCAACCGGCAGCCCGCTGTAGGGACCCCAGACGGCATGGACTCCCAGCTTGGCTGCCCGGTTCAGCGCAGTCCGGACGTTCTGCCACTCCTTGCCCTTGAATTCCAGCTCCCGGATGGCCAGCCGGGTTTCCTGGGCCACCGATACCCGGGAGAAGCCGCGCTCACGCAGGAACGGCCAGACGGTGTCGTCGCAGGAATACAGTGCCGGAATCAGCGCCTCGCGCCGGCAATGGGAGAGGAATCCCTCCGTGACGGCAAGCTGGGATCCGGCGGGGCCGATGGCACATCCGAGGGTGAGGGCCACACTGCCGTGCCGCTGGTAGGCCATGGCGCCCTGGCCGTCCGGGCTGAACCAATAGGTATTCGGTTCCCACAGGGCCATCCAGGACAGCGGGCCGCCGCCCTGGTGGAGCAGCGTCCGCGCCCGTGCCCTGTCCTGCCGGCCGGAGTCGTGGCCATGGTTTCCACCCAGCAGCGCCCACCATACGGCTGCCAGCGCAATGAGCCAGAACACCGGTCCGGAATAGGCGAAGAGGACGGCCTCCACAGTGTTGCGGTCCGCGAAGACACGGTGGTAATGCTGCGGAATCGGCACCGGTACGTACTGCCTGGCCAACTCGGCAAACAGGCCCAGCATGCCGCCGTCGCGGGACATCCCGCCAGAGGCGAACCATGCGGTGGCGTACGCGGCAGCCAGCACCCCCCAGGAGCCGCCCACCAGGACGGTAAGCGTGCGCCGGGCGGTGGGGAGGGTCTGCACCCGGAACTGCCTCCGGTTCAGCCACAGGATGACGGACAGCAGCAGCGGCACCACTACCAGCGGAAGCACATGGGCAAAGGCGGACCCCATGGGCGCTGCGTGGGGGCCCTGCGGCCGGGAGGGAACGAGGGCGAACAGTGCAAGGTACACGGCGGCCAGGGCCGTCACGGCCAGCTGGATCGCCAACGCAATGTTCAGCGCCATCCTGCGTCCCCGGCGCATCCCGTCGGCGCAAATCAGCAGCAGGACCACCGGGACCACTGCCAGCGCCAGGCCGAACGGACCGGCGAAACCTGCCCTTCCCGCTTCAAGGCAGGACGCTTCCACGGTGGCCCCGCAATTGAAAGCCAGTTGGCCCAACGTGGGCAGCGGGTTCAGGACAACGTCCCGGAGCAGCGCCAGCGGCCCGGTGGGCGCCCGGGTGATCCCGGTGAGGATGGGCCCGACGGCGAACACGGCCACCATCAGGGCCAGCAGGTTTCGGGCTTCCCTTCCGGTGGAGCGGTGCCGGTGGAGCCTGCCTTCGTCCCCTTGGATCCACCAGCCCACCAGCAGCCCCAGCAGTGCGCCCAGGAGCCCGATCACCGTCTCGGCATGGCCCACGTACAGGACCAGCAGGAGCGAGATCGAGAGTGCCGCCGTCCGCAGGCGCCGCTGCCAGAGCACCGGCAGCCGGGCGCTGCCTGCCATGCCTGCGGCGAGCACCGGGGCGTAGGGGCCAATCAGGATGACGTCGGTCATGGTGTCGAGCCAGCCGTCCCCCACGTAGGCCGCGAGCTGGGTGACCAGGAGGAACAGCGTGACGGCCGCGAACTGGCCGCCCAGGAACAGTGCAGCGGCAGCCCGGAATCCGAGTTTTCGTTCGGCCAGGCCCAGCAGCACAATGATCATCAATGCCGCCACCACATAAGCGGTGGGGTTGGTGGCGAAGAAGAGGCTGGTGAACAGCGACCACCAGCGGCCCTCGCGCAGTCCGGGACCGCTGACGCCGGCCACATCCAGCAACTGCTCGGAGGGACCGGCCAGGAAGCTGTCCGTCGCCGCGCCGGTCCCCACAAACAGGGCAAGGACGGCAAGCGTGAACGGCATGGCCTTCAGCCCCGCTGCTGCCCTGCCCAGCGCTGGGCGGACCACGGTGTCCCAGGCCAAAGCCATGGTCCGGGTGTCCTGTCCGCCGCTCATCCGCCGGCCGCCCACTGGTCTGCGAGGAACTGCAGGGCATCGCCGAACCGCTTGGACGACGTGTCCCAGGAGTGCCCGGTGTGCTCCACCTCGTAGGCGCGCACGGTGAATCCGGCGTCCTGGGCGGCGGCGGCCAGGGTCCTGAGGTAGCCCACGAACTCAGTATCGTTCTGCCCTGCTGTCAGGTACAGGCCGTGGCCGTCAAAACGCTTGTCCGCCATGATGGCCAGCGGCGTCTGCCGCAGGAACGCCTCGGGGTCCCCCGGGAAGGCGGTGTCGATGGTCTTCTGGCGTTCCTTGGCGATGGCGGGCTCGGCTTCCGCAGAGAATGCGAGGACCTCGGGGAACAGGTCCGGGTGGCGGGTTCCCAGCTGGATGGCGCAGGTGCCGCCGAATGAGAATCCCCCTACCGCCCAGTGCGCATTGTTCGTGTCCACGGCAAGGGTGGAGCTGATCCACCGCGGCACATCCTGCGACAGATAGGTATCAGCGTGGGCGATCTGGCTGTCCATGCACATGGTGTTGGCGTTCTGCGACCCGTTGGCGTCGGGGACCACCACCACGGGAGCCACGCCGCCATGCGCGGCAGCAAAGGAGTCCATGTGGCCGCGGAGGGCACCGCCGGTCAGCCAGTCGGCCGGACCACCGGGCTGGCCGGCGATGAGGACCAAAACGGGCAACGCCGGACGGTTCTGTGCAAAGTACGCCGGAGGAAGGTAGATGAAGGCGTCCCGGGTATCCATGCCGGAGATGGGGCCCGGAATGGCGGCCTTGCGCAGGACTCCCCCGTCCGGGATGTCCCCTTGCGGGCGCCAGCCCTGCAGCGCCACGCCGTCGGGCGTTCCCGCCGGCCTAACGAGGTTTTGTTCCAGGGCAGGAATGCGGGCAAGGGCGGTGCCCATCAGGTCGCTCACCGTGCGGTTGAGGCCGAAGTAGGCGTTGATTTGCACGCTCGACAGGGCAATCACCAGCAGTACGGCCGCCAGGCCACCGCCACGGCGGCGCCAGGAGTTGCGCGGCAGGAGGAACAGCCACAGGAGGACCGCGGCCACAGCGGGCACCAGCCACAGGAGGACCGGGTCCGGGATGTTTTCCGGGAAGACGGAATACAGGTTGATCAGCGCCCAGTGGACAGAGGCCACCAGCGCAAAGGCCACGGCAACGGCGGCAATGACCCGGTAGAGCCAGTGCAGCGGACCGTGGGGCGGCGGCGGCAGCAGGAGGAACGCGGCTCCGGCGAGGCCCAGGATCAGCGAGGCCCAGTAAAGGGGGCCGTCGGTCAGCCGGACATCAAAGATCCAGTCCACTCGGCTAACGCCAGGTGCCGACGCCGATGACCGGGCCGGCTTCCAGCCACGAAGACAGGCCCGTGTAGGCATCGAACTTCATGGCGAGCCGGAGGTCCTGGCCCTCGTAGCGCAGCTCCACGATGACGACGTCCGGCTGTACCTTGACGGCTTCGGCTTCGGTGGGCTTGCGGCGGCCAAGGAGTTCAAGGGAATGCCGCTTGAACTTGTGTTTTGGGCGGACACTGAGCGAGAGCAGCCGGAACCACTCAAGGTCGTTGTCCTGATAACGACAAACCCCCATCTGCCAGCTGTTTCCAGCCATGCAAATGGAGGCGTCCACCGTGCCGAGGGCACGCCGCAGGTTAAAGCGGCGCACCCCCGAAAGGCACAGTGCAAAAATCAGCAATCCGAAGGCGACTGCCAGTGCGATGAACGAAATACCCGGTGCGTCCATCAAGGTCGTGCTAGCGGATCCCAGCGGTAGCCGAGCCGCCCAGCTGGGCGTTGTCAGCAACAATGACTACCCGGTTGTTGTCGACGGAGAAGAACCCGCCGTCAACATCGACCGCAATACGGTCCCCGGACACCGGCTGAATCGCGAGTTCACCTTCGGCCAGGATCGCCAGCAGGGGCGAGTGGCCGGGCAGGATTCCGATCTCACCATCACTGGTGCGGGCCTTGACCATCGTGGCCGCTCCGGACCACACAAAGTGGTCCGCTGCGACAATCTCAACCTCAAGCTCAGCCATATTACTTGGTCTGTTCCTGGATCTTGGCCCACTGGCGCTCAACGTCATCGAGGCCGCCGACGTTGAAGAACGCCTGCTCCGCAATGTGGTCGAGCTCGCCGTCGCAGATGGCGGTGAAGCCTTCGACGGTGTCCTTGATGGAAACCGTGGAGCCTTCGACGCCGGTGAACTGCTTGGCGGTGTAGGTGTTCTGCGAAAGGAACTGCTGGATACGGCGTGCACGCGACACGACGATCTTGTCCTCTTCGGAGAGTTCGTCAACGCCGAGGATGGCGATGATGTCCTGGAGTTCCTTGTTCTTCTGCAGGATCTGCTTCACACGGACAGCCGTGTTGTAGTGGTCCTTGCCGATGTACTGCGGGTCCAGGATTCGTGACGTGGACGTCAGCGGATCCACGGCCGGGTACAGGCCACGGGATGCGATTTCACGGGAAAGTTCCGTGGTGGCGTCCAGGTGCGCGAACGTGGTGGCCGGGGCCGGGTCGGTGTAGTCATCTGCGGGAACGTAGATGGCCTGCATCGAGGTGATGGAGTGGCCCTTGGTGGAGGTAATGCGCTCCTGCAGGAGACCCATTTCGTCGGCCAGGTTGGGCTGGTAGCCCACGGCGGACGGCATGCGGCCGAGCAGGGTGGAAACCTCGGAACCTGCCTGCGTGAAGCGGAAGATGTTGTCGATGAACAGCAGCACGTCCTGGTTCTGGACATCGCGGAAGTACTCCGCCATGGTCAGGGCGGACAGGGCTACGCGGAGGCGCGTTCCCGGCGGCTCATCCATCTGGCCGAATACAAGGGCGGTGTCCTTGAGGACGCCTGCCTCTTCCATTTCCACCCAGAGGTCGTTGCCCTCACGGGTACGCTCGCCAACACCGGCGAACACGGAAGTACCACCGAAGTTGCGGGCAACACGGGTGATCATTTCCTGGATCAGAACGGTCTTGCCCACGCCGGCGCCGC
>Ga0308160_10001690_pt1 | contig 29519 bp, 46 predicted proteins | sample PhyFR1_FD_201036 | JGI IMG/M metagenome (GOLD analysis project Ga0308160, IMG submission 201036) | Phyllosphere microbial communities from UC Gill Tract Community Farm, Albany, California, United States - DLSLF.R1 | ecosystem: Host-associated > Plants > Phyllosphere > Unclassified | place: USA... | reverse complement strand
GGGATCGGAGAATCGTCGTGGCGATGCGAGATCGATGATGGCGTGACGGCGTGAAGGCGTGAGACGGGGCGTGAGGGAGACGGCTCAATCATCGCCGAGCTGTTGTACCCGCAAATGATTGTACGCGACCAAAGGCGACTCGGGTCATTTGCCTTGGCTTGGCTGAACCGAAGACTGGCGGCGCTCCGAGACTGATCCGAGCGCAAGGGCTCGCTTGATAGCTCGGTGATCCGAAGCCAGGGCCAGGTGATGAATCCATATCGTTGTCTTGTTCCTCCTCTGCGATAGTCGGTCCTTGTCGACGGCCGACTGCTGCGGACGCCGCAGCGAAGGCAAGCGGTGGACACGGCGGAGCGAGACGTGAGCCAATCTGCGAATGCGTTGGTTGCAGCTGCTGTTGCGTCTCGCCGTAGGTAAAGGACTTTGTCCGTGCAAATTTGCGGAAATCGTGCAAGTCCACATTGCGACGTTGAAAGTGACGGGGATCATCCATGGGTACGTAGCCTTGAGGATCACATCGAGACTGGTTGTTAGAATAACCCTTCGCACCACGAAAACTACTCACAGAGTGAGAGCCATAGAAGCCACAATAGCCCCCTTCCAGAATGTACACTTCGGGGTAGAATATCTTGGGGTAAACGTTACCATTCAGTCCTCGATCACGGGATCGCAGGTGTTTGGCACTAGAAATGAGTTACGTCCTTGGTGCAGATGAGATCCACTTACAATGTGGGGGCACGTTTCGCGCTGAACTCGCAATGAAACACCAAGACGACCTGCTCGCCATCGCCGAGCTCACCGCTCCTGCTAGGAACCGGCAAATCGTCTCCATTCAAGTGCACGCCCTGTGCGGCGGAAAGCAACAGCTCATCGAGGCAGTCCATCGACTTGACGTTGATAGCGCCGGCGATATGTCCTCCCTCGAACTCGTAGTCGAATCGGCAGTCAAGAATGTGAAACCTCTTCACCCTTTCCTTGTATTGACCCTCAATCAAGCCGTCAAGCTAAGAATTAGCATGATTGCAATATGACTGCGATCTGACTCACTGTTTGAGAACTGATTCGGACCAATCCGTCTTCTTTCACTTTGTGGCAAGGTAAGATCTTGCCGTCCATCTCGTTGTCGCCAAACCCTGGCAGACCGCCCGAGCCATATGGGCTTGCCTTCTTGCACTTGCCCGAAGGACTGGCAGCAGTTGGCGCAGCGTAGCTAGATCGCATAGGTTTGAAGCCGGGCGAACCGTCAACGCGCGGAACAAACTTCTGTCCGTGCCGTTTAGCATATTCAGCGTGTACCGTCGTCGAAGGCGAATCCTCAAACTCGCTCTCGTCGTCCTCGTTCTGACCAGGGGTCATCATGCCCATTTGCGGCTGATCGCAGACAGAGTAGGCTCTGCGCATACTGGTGCCGGGAAATTTGGCCACAAGTGTTGGTTGCGAAGTGCCGACGAGGATAGGATATGCCGACGCGGCCGAAGCAGTACGTTGCGAGATCGACGACTCCATCGAACCAGCTGGCGGTACAACAGGCATCAGAGCGGGCCGTTTATAGGGTCCGGTCCTTCGTGCAGCAAGGTTTACCGGTCGGCCGGCGGTGCTACCGAACAGCATGGCTGAAGAGCTCGCAGCCTTGTCCATCTCTCGTTTGCCATATGATGCGCGTTTGGCAGAAGGAGAGGAAGGCGAAGACGGCGAGCCGTTGATCAGACTTCGTCGCTTCGCTGGTGGGAGGGCTGTCGGTGCACTGGGCGAGTCACAAAAGAATGACCCCAGACCAGGAGATCCGGAAAAGGACGAAGCACCAGAGAAAGATGGGGAGGCGACTGACGGACGTCGCGAGGCAAGTTGCGGTGAGTCGACATCCATATCTGAGTGTGCTGTGGGAATTGGGGAGATGGGATTGGGCTCAGTCTATCGGTCAGCAGACAATCGGGAAAGGACCTGTCACGCACCTCGTGTCTCGCCAAGGCGGGCTTGAAGGTCAATTTTGGCAGGTCGGCCTCTTCGTTGGAAGACGACCATCTCATTGGGATACCACCGCGCTGCTTGCTGGCTGGAGACTTGGCGCCAGGGAATGCTGGGGGACCCATGTTGCTTTTCAGACCTCTTGCAGTGGCGGGACCCATTGAACGCTGAGCGTTGGTAGACAGTTCCCTTCCGAACGTCCGCTTCGATGCGAGCGGCTGCATCATCGTCCGTATCTCTGAGCCAATAGAGCTTCCCTGGATAGGCACCGGATCTGGGCGTCGGAGCTTGGTCTTGCCCAACATGGGCGTTGGCGACAAGAACTCCGGTGACGGAATGGGGACCGCTTTGCCGAAGGCGGCAGACGGTGACAAAAAGTGGTCCGACGGCGTCGGCGAGACGTCGCCGGCACATGATATTGACATTGACGAGTTGAAGGATTGATCTACATCGAGCGGCAAGTCGGTCTCGGTGCGGGTGGGCGATGGTGCTGGCGAAGTGAATCGAGATGAGGGGAAAGACTCCATGAGCGGAGACGAGGAAAGCATGTCCATGTTGGGCAGGTTGAGCAGTCACCTATGCGAGCGAACAGTATCGATGCAATGCTGGTGTCTATATATGTCGTTCAACGAATATTGATGTGTTGCGAAGGGAATGCTGATAAGTCGAGCTGAATGCCGAGAAAGGGGGTTGAACGAGTGTGGGTCTGCTGTCACATGCGAGATAGGCTAAGGCATCAGTCTTGCTGGTCATCGCATGGTGCGTGGATTGCGAGAGATGAATGTCAAGGCGACAAAGAGGATGGTGATGCTGGGCGATAAAGCGTAGAAACAAGCTGGCACGGGCAGAGTGCGATTCACACAAAGAGCAGGTGGGGTTGGTTGATTATGTGACTCACGCCTCGAACCACGACTTGCTCCGTATCCTTTTGCTGGTCCCCCACCCTTCGAGATGTCTCGCTTGCGTGACCTTTGATGCAGTCTAAGATCAGGCAAGATGGTCTGTATGTATGCACACAATGTCGGAAGATTGAGAGATAGTCGGATAGTCGGAGAAGTGGCTGGATTGAGAATCGGCCTGAACGAGGTCCTGGGCTAGCTCGGTTATGAGACACAGGGTGTATTCCTGAAATGTGGCAGTTGAAGAGGTGAAATGAGTGTGTTGCGGCTGTCGACTGTCGGTGCTGTCGAGCCTTTTGGAGATTGGCAGAGTCGGAGGGAGATTGGTAGGAAGGAAAGGGCAATGAAGGTGTCTATCCAATGTCGGCCTGGCTCGAAGTGGACGTCGGATCTGCGTGAGGCTGGTCTCCGCACGGAAAACGGCGGCGTACTTCTTTCCAGGGACTCGTAGTGAACAATGAAGACAGGCGAGAATGGCTCCGGTCCGACGCGAGCTACCGAAAGTAACGGAGGAGAGCGGACTGTGAGATGGACACTGGATAAGGATGAGCAAGTCGAAGGTAAGCTTTCACGGGCGAGGCGTCGGGCTCTGCGATCCTTGATGCAACTGTCGGTAGTGTCAAATGAGGTAATGACGACTCTGGGTGGCTAACAAGTGCGGGTTCTACGAAACAGATGCGAACAAGGGAATATGCGATATGGATGGATGGACGGGTTGATTCAACCGCACACATTCACGCGACTGGTTTCTTTTCGACAAGTTTCCCCTTACCTGTTCCTGAGCTCTTCACAGAGACTCCCTGAATATCCCATCTCGGTCAAGTCAATTGATCGGTGACTGGCGTGCTGCAAAGAGTACGAACGTAGTGGTCAGATGATACGCTGCAACTCGCTACAATGCGGGAGTGAGGCGTCGACGACCTCTTCATCAGTCACCTTTGACAGCGGGAGTGCGGGTCGTTGGTCGCGAAATTTTGACGGCCAAGCACAAACACTGCTTCACAGCCTCTCTGCATCATGCATGCATTGCCTTGCTCAGCCGACAGTTAGCGTTGTCTTGTGCAAAGTTGCCTCCTTATGACGAGAGGTGGACGAAAACCCGTATTGTGACAGCCCCTTCCGGGCGGTGACCCGTCAGTTGACTGATATCGATTTGTAAGATCTGGGCGCCGCAAGCCTTTCCGCCGGCTTGCATTACGCGCACAACAGTTCATCGCCTGCTTGAATACGCGCTGGCTGACAGCTCAAGGTTTGACGCCGAGCGTGCAACAGTTGATCGAGAGCATACTTGCGCCATACAGCCAGTCCCATTAGGCTGGTTCGGTGTGACACCATCTCGGAGCGGAGCACTGCGGAATAAAGCGGCACCATTCGGCGAAGACGGCGGATGGACACGCGTGTTCTTTCGTGGCTTCTGACAGCGTCGTCCGGTCTATCTGCACCGACTCGAGCCAAGCAAGGTGTAAACAATGGCCACGCCTTACGTCAAGACATCAGCAGTGATGCGCATCCGTTTCATGTCCTGATGACGAGGTGCACAGACAACAGGACCTGACTCGAGACATGACGGTATGAAAGATGCCGGGGGCGCCTCGTGACGTCGTGCCGAAGTGTCAACATTGCTTCTGGTCCTGTCAACGCCCGGAAACCTATGTTTATCGACCGCTCGACGCGTTCTGGACGCGAAATATGCTGCGACTTGCTTGTTTTCGGGGCGTTTCATGTGCCTTGCTCCACAATTGGGCATTGTTTTAACATGACGTCACAGAAAAGGATGTCAACAAGAATGTTAGGAACGAGGTTTGTCACCTGGAAGCAGCGCTAGGGACGCGTGCGCTTTTCAAGGGGGTCACAAAGTGTAAGCGCGGTGCAGAGACGACCAGGCCCCGTGCTGGGGACTCTTAGCCTTGCGGTCAACACAATGGTCGCAAAATGTGCATCAATGTTGGAAGCTGGCCCCTTTGCCGGCGCAACCACGTCTTCAGGCCGCGATCAGTACATTTTGCCGGCTGTCCCACTCGCTCCCTGCTGACTCGGCCCCGAGATGGCGGCGGTACTGTCTGCTAATATCCGCGTCGGCCTTGATCAATTGCCGACCCGTGATTGAAAGAGTCCCGAATTGCAGTCGATATCGAATCCATCGTCTCTGGCGCTATGCCATGTTTCATGTCATCATGCCAGCTCGCGCCTCGTCTAGTGTCCAGCTACCCCGAAGATTCTCTCCACTGTCTCGGGTGCGGCTTGCGATGCAGCGGGCGAGCGGACGCGTAGTCAGGTGTATCGGGTCGCAGTTTATCGCTCGCCCACACGCGCGCTCCGCAAAGCTCAAAAGCTCACACGAAGTGCAGTATCACAACGCACTACAATCATGCGCGTCCTTTGTGCCAGCACAAATAAACCACATCTCACCCGTGACTCCCTCGCGGGTGGGTTGAGCGGGTCAGTTGGCGGGTCAACTCACCCGCATCTCCGACTTTTGGCTGTGTCGGCGATACCCGATCAAGCTGCTTCGCCGGTTAAGATCCGCCTTATCATCCCGCCCGAGCCATGTTGCGCGACTCATCTTGCTGTTGAGGATTGCACTCTCGTACTATTTATCACCTAGACCAGATTTCTTTTGAAGAGTCGAAAAGTCGAAATCGTCAAACCGCGGACTGCATTTACTTTCTCTCTCCTACGCGTCACACACTCCTCCACCGCTTCAAGTTGATCATCACGCACGGTCCTTTCACTGCTTGCTTCTGGCTTCCCCGAGTTGACACACACTCCACCATACTCGACTCTGATACTCGACTCTTTGAACCAATATCCAGAGTCCTTGACATTGTATCACTGCGCACTTCACCAAACCCCTCTAAGTACTCCACATTCCGACTACCACCATGACCACACCCCAACTAGTCACCTACCTCAGATCTCTCGACGCGGTTCGGGACCGATCGAAGCAAGTCTTCGATCTGATCGTCGCCGGCAAAGCAGACCATTGGGACTGGCACGAAGACAAGCTTGACGACGTTGTCGACTATTGCCTGAATATCATCAAGGTGAGCTGCTCGTCTTCCGCCCCGAGCAGAGCTGACCGTAGCGCGACTTTGGACAAGATTATTCCAAGGTAAGCTCGAGCGGAGATATTGCTGCTCAGCGTGATGCTAATGTCTAGATCCCTCGTACGCCCTTCTCTCAGCTCCCCCTTCCCAACTAACAACCAGCCCACTGCAGGAAGAACCACTTCATCACCCCGGGCAATGACCGTATCCAGACTCTGCTGTCCTCGCCCTCGTTCCCCAAAGACCCTCTGGCAAAGGCGGCCACCCTCATCGACCTCTACATCGTATCTGTCCTCCTTGATGCGGGGGCAGGCCCCGACTGGGAATACACGGAGAAGGACAAGAACGGAGAGATCATCTGGAAAGGAGGCCGAAGCGAGGGTCTAGCCGTGGCGAGCTGGCACATCTTCGCTGACGGCGTTTTCTCCTCGGACAAGTCCTCCCCACTTCAGGTTGATGGTGAGTGTGAAGCCTGCGAACGGTACCGGGCTGATGTTTAGCCGGTGGACTGAAGAGTCTGACGGCGGACATTCTCGCCAAGCACCTTCAAGTGTCCGAGAGCAACCCCATGGCTGGTCTTGATGGACGCTGCAACCTGCTGATCCAGCTCGGGTCGGCGTTGCAGGCTAGAAAGGACATCTGTCCAAATGGACGTCCTGGTGATATGCTCGGTAAGCCCAAGTCAGCTACGCGCAGAGATCAAGCTAACGCCCAGCCTACTTCAAGTCACAGCTGCCGGAAGGGGCCGACGCTCTACCCCTCAGCATGCTCTGGTCGACCCTGTTCCAACTGCTCCTCCCCATCTGGCCCGCACGTACTTCTCTTCCATCAGAACCGTCTCATCCTCTTGGCGATGTCTGGCCCTGTCCGTCTCTCGACAGAGCCATCGCAGAGTCAGGCAAAGAACGACAAGAGGGCGACAACCTCGTCGCGTTCCACAAACTGTCGCAGTGGCTATGCTATTCCCTCGTGGAGGCGATTGAGAGCGCAGCCGGCTGGAAAGTCGACCGTGGTACCGGGCAGACTGGCTTGCCAGAGGTGAGTAACTTCTCTCATCGGCCTCATTTGGCTAACCGACAGTACCGAAATGGCGGACTATTGATGGATATCGGTTTGATCACAATCCGACCCGACTCGCTCCCTTCAGACGCTTACCGAAATGGAAACGACAAGCCGCCTGTGCTGCAGCCATCGCACCCTGCCGTCGTCGAATGGAGAGCTACGACCGTCATGACGCTGTGAGCTGCATTACATCGCTGTGTTTTAACGAGACTGATCCCAGCGACAAGATCCACCAAAAGATCTGCGAGAAGCTCAGTATCGGCCCGGACGTGCTTTCTCTCGCGCAGGTGCTCGAGGCAGCGACGTGGAAGGGCGGACGTGAGATTGCAAAGGAGAAGCGAGCAGGCGGTGGCCGTAAGTCGCTGATAGGGTCCGTCGCCAAGCTGACGAATAGCACCGATCGACATTATCAGTGACGGCACGGTTTTCTGAGCGGGTACAGACCGCGAAGAGGTCTCGCGTGACGACGGCTCGTTGACATAGGCGCCTTGTATACAGTGAAGCAGAAAGACGAAGCGGTACCATGTGAATATGCACCAATCCATAACCAGCATATCATCCGATGCATCTGCGCAACCTCTTCTCTCTCTATCTGCCATGCCCCACCGTCTAGTGACCGTGCGGGTCCTGCTCCTCCCTCTGCTCCGGGGCGACTTGTATGCTATCGTCAATTCTCAGCAAACTCGTCGCCGCCTCCAGAGCACTCTTCAACGACTTGATCTTCGAGATGGTCGGCTCGAGGACACCCGCACTTCGGTTATCGATGACCTCTCCGTTGATCAGGTCCAGCCCGTAGAACATGAGGCCGCGCTTTGGGTCGTCGACGGCGGCGTTTTGCGCGGCGTTGTGATAAGCTCGGAGCTTCGCAACCAGGTCTGTGGAGTCTTTTGCGGCATTGATCGATAGAGTCTTCGGGATAGTGAGCAAGGCTTGGGCGAATTCGGCGATAGCCAATTGTTCCCGCGAGCCCTGGGCATCAGCTATGAACAACGAGAGCAGACGTCTAGCTCACAAGGGTAGTAGCAAAGTTTTCGAGGTAGATGGACAGAGCAGTCTCAACAGCTCCACCACCCGGTACGACGCTGCCGCTCTCCAGCGTCCTCTTGACGATGGACAAAGCGTCGTGCAAGGCCCTCTCCATCTCGTCCAGCATGTACTCGTTGGCTCCTCGCAGGATGATGGAGCTCGAGCTGACAATTTTCGTTCCCTTGACCAGGATCAACTCGTCGTCGGAAATTCGTTCTTGGACGACCTCATCCGCGTGTCCCAAGCTCGACGCCTCGAACGTTTCGTCACCTTCCAAGTTGGCAAGCGATGAAACAAGGGTAGCACCGGTTGCTTTGGCGATCCGGCGCAGATCCTCTTTTCGGCATCGTCGCACAGCCATGGCACCGGCTTCGACAAACTCCTTCAGGCACAAGTCGTCGATTCCCTTTGTGGTGAGGATGACGTTGGCGCCAGTCGCAAGAATCTTTCGGACTCGCTCGAGGACGATGTCGGATTCCCTGGCTCGAATAGCCTCGAGCTGCTCCGGGTCATCGATGGTGATGTGGACACCAAGGTGCATACGTTGCTTGGCGAGGTTGATGTCGAGACAAGCGATCTTTGCATTGGTCACTCGTGTCTTCATAGCTTCGCTGTCAGCTGATTGTACTTTTCGGTCGTTCTGTTGAGAGGCTCACCTTGACTGGCAACGGTGCAGTTGAGGGCGTAACCGTTAACCATGAAACTCTCCCTTGCACTCTTTCCGTGTGCTTTCAAGACGTTGACCGCCTTGACCGGGTATTTCTTCTCTCCTCGTCCGTTGACAGTTTTGACCGCAAGCATGGCGTCGACTGCGAGGGGCGCAAAGATATCGTCGTCACTAAGGGTCAGACTGCTCACAATCGCTTGACTTGGTGTGACTCACGCAGAAAGGATCTTGGAAGACATGGACGTCTTGGCGACGTTGACCAGACAATCCCGCCCGAGCTTGTCAACCTTGGTAGAAAGCTGCTCCGCCATGAATCGACACGCCTCCTTGCAGGCTAATCGGTATCCGGTGATCACTGTCGTCGGGTGGATCTTGTTTCGAACGAGTTCGTTTGCGCGGCGCAAGAGTTCCGAAGCGAGCAAAACGACCGAGGTGGTTCCGTCTCCGACTTCCTTGTCTTGCTGCGTGGCGAGCGAGACGAGGATTCGGGACTGAGATTAGTATGTGTCGTGAAATGCAGGTAGGTTGCTGGAATCGAAGGCGAAAGCGACACTTACAGCTGGGTGGGTGACTTCAAGCAGCGACAGAATGGTAGCTCCATCGTTGGTGATAGTCACATCTCCGACGTTGTCAACCAACATCTTGTCAAGACTACCATCAGCTCCGCACTGCCTAGACTGGACACCTCGCGGAAATTGTTGGAAGATAATGCTTACCCGACCGGACCAAGAGACGACTTGAGGATGTTCGACACGGTCTGGCAAGCCATGACTGTACCATTAGCTGTCTGTCACAAGTCAACTACTCCTGCAGACTCACCGTTGGCGTCCCTAACCTCGGCGCCGCTGGTTCTTGAACCTCCGAGGAACAGACCCTACGCATGAGCTCCGTCACCAATCCCAAGAAGCGCGACTCACCGACCGAGGGTCGCGTTGATACATCGAAGCTGCCATCTTGAATACTGGGGTAGGTTCAGATGGGATGAAAGATGTGCGTGTAGAAGACGATGGTAGAACACGGTAGAGACGACGCGCTTTGACGGTTGAATTGACATTTCGAAGAATCCGCCTCCGCCGAACGGGATCAATTTAAAACACACCTCGGTCCACCCTCCACGCCGGACCACTCCCGCTTTTGCTGGGTCACGTTGGTGTTGTCCGTGACCGTTGTCTCCTTCCCACACCTCCCGAGCAGAGATCAAGATGGGTCGAAATGGATTCTTTGGGTCGTTCCAGGGCTTGGATGCTTTTGGCAAGGTAGATCAACAGCTCGCGAATTGGGTCACCGGCTAATGACAGACAATGGAAGATGTAAAGATCAAGACACGTACTGGTGCTCTCTGTACGGCGACCAGCGTTGGTCAGGAGAGCCCGACTGACTATCAGTGACATTCATCTCCTTTTCCATCATCCTCACCTCTATGATGATCGAGTTCATCGACTACCGACGGATACACCTCGAGCCCAGCATAGAGGTCGACCGGTCAAGAGGGGAAAAGTTGGTGATCGACCTAGACATGACATTCCCGCGGGTTCCTTGTTATTGTGAGCGGGATCCTTCCAGCTTCCCGGAGCTCTGCAAGGATAGCAGGGCCCCGACGCCGGTTGGACAGAGCTAATCGCAGTGTTGTCGATGGACGTGATGGATATTTCCGGCGAACACCAGACTGATCTTGAACACGACATTACCAGAACCCGAATAGGCAAAGAAGGCCAGGTCCTCGGAAGCCGAAAAGCAGGCAGTACGTTCACTTGCGACGCGCGGACTCAAAAACAATATGTGGAACTGCAGAGCTAATGGGAGGTCTCTCAGGAGATGTCGAGCGGGCGAACTTGAATCGCGACCCGAATTACTGCGGATCATGCTACGGTGCTTCTCCGCCCGAGAATGGGTCCGTAATTGTCCCGTTGACCGACATCAGAACTGATATCAGTAGATGCTGCAACACGTGCGAAGAGGTCCGAGAAGCGTATGTCCGGAAAGGATGGTCGTTTACCGACCCAAACGGTATTGAGCAGTGTGTAGAAGAAGGCTGGGTGGACAAGATGCAGGAGCAGAACACGGAGGGATGTCGTATCGACGGCAGGATCCGCGTGAATAAGGTAGGTGTTTGCCCAACTTGCGCTCTGCGTCGTGCGCTTTGTGCCAACTCTACAGGTCATTGGAAATCTGCACTTTTCGCCGGGTCGCTCGTTCCAGAACAACATGCTGCAAATACAGGAGATCGTCCCGTATCTTCGCGACAGCAATCACCACGACTTCGGGCACATTATCACCAAATTCAGATTCGGCACGGACGTCGAGGCAGAGAGCGAGGCCGCGGTCTTGCCGCAGGAGATGGCTTACAGGAAGAAATTGGGCATGAAGGACCCGCTGCAAAACATCGGAGCACACACCGAGGAGTGTGAGTAGCCTATGACTTGTTCTGGCCACACGTGCTGACCACTCAGCCGACTACATGTTCCAGTGTGAGCAATTGCGACACGTCAGGGGAGACGCGCTGATTTTTAGATTTCCTCAAAGTCGTCTCGACTAACTTCATCAACCTTCGTGGAGATGCCATAGGCTCGCATCAATACTCTGTCACGCAGTATGAGCGCGATCTGCGCCAAGGCAACGCTCCAGGTCGAGACGGACATGCCCGTGAGTATCGCGACGTCGAGCATGGCAACGCTGACAGCGGCAGACATGACTTCGCACGGCGTCAACGGTGTTCCAGGAGTGTTCTTCAAGTACGTTATCATGCGCCACCAGGACCCTGCTTATGCAAGCTACGAGATCTCGCCGATGAAGGTTATCCACACGGAAACACGACAATCCTTCGCCCACTTCGTCACATCGTAAGCTATCTTCGTGGAAGCACACTCAGAGCTAATACAAGATCCTGTGCTATCATCGGAGGAGTACTGACCGTGGCGGGTCTGATCGATTCCGTCATTCACAACAGCTCAAAACGGTTGAAGGGGGAGAACGACCAGTACATTGGCGGGCCCAGCGGGAAGATGGTGCGTTGATGGCGGGAAACGATGAACACGCTAACGAACAGATGTAAGGAGAGTTTCCTTGAGTAGTCGCACGACAACAATTCAATGCATTATCTCTGCTGTAGTGTGCTCTTGCGCTGGCTGACTTGCCTTCGGAGCGCAACACAATTGTGTCGGACTTCGATGCGTGACTGTAATGTGCAATAAGTCTCTCAAGTGATACAACATACGCCGCATGTGGCTGTTCTGCCTTTGCAAATCGCCTTGAGCCGATTGGTAAGGATGTTTCCTCTGTTGATTGCAGACCCAGCCAAGTCGCCTAGCTCCCTTCGCCCTTCTTTGCCGCGTCGGCGGCCGCCGCCTTCTCCTCAAGCTTGCGCTTTTTCCGTTGTAACTTCATATGGACCAAGCCCTGGTATCAGCGCGGTCCGCGAGGGCTTTTTCACGACCATGACCCAGCGGCTTTGCTTCTCCGCGACAAAGCGTAGCCTGGAGACAAGAGATCCAGCCGCCAGCGCATGAGCATGACACGGTCGTTTCTCGCTGTTCGCTTCTCCGCCTACGGTCACCAAATCACTTACGCAGGCATTACACAGCGTTCGCGGACCCAGAGGCCCTCTTCTCCATTCCGGCGTTTCCGTCGCGCCGCATCCTAGGCATTTCGTTGGGTGACTCTTCTTCCCGTCGGGATGGGCTCGTTTGGCAGAATTCGGTGTCGAGTTGATCGAGGATGGTTTGGGGTGGATAGACTCCGTGCTGGTCGATGCAGGTGGGTTGGGCTGGACCAAAGTCGACGGCCGGCCCGAGACGATCGCGACGCCTTCTTGGGATAGACGGAGCAAAGTTTCAAAGTCCTGTCCATGGGTGAGAGGTGTTGGGGAGGTGATCGGTCGGATGTGGGGGATGGCCGCGAGAAGATGCTCGTATAGCTCCATTGCCTTTGGTCAGTTCTGTTGGACCTCTTTACGCGTTGAATTTCCGCTCACCTTGGAATAGTCATCCGAAGTGACCTTTGCGACGTCTGGACTCCAAGGTGGAGGTGGGGCTAGCACGCTTTCTGGTAGACCCAAATTACCGAACATGGTCCCAGGGTAGCCTACACTATTCGGCGTGGGATCTGTCAATGCTTGTGATGTTGGATTGGACCCGTTGCCGGAATATGCGGGCGTGTTAACGTCAGTGAACGTAGGATACCGCGATGAAGGTTGCGATTGATCGGATCGGCCATTGCTGGGTGCACCGGTATAACTCGCCAACGAAGAAACAGTCGCCCGGGGGCCAGTCGAATACCCGTACCCGCCTGCACTGCTTGCGCCTGGACTGTCCTCAAACGGATCTCCAAAGGGCGAAGAACGCCATTCGGACCGTTGACGGACAGACGCCGGGTCGAACGATGACAATCCGGGAGCATACTCGATAATCCCTGTGGGGTATATCGGGGTGGAAGCGCTGGGTCGTGCGGCTCTGGGAGGAGAGACTGCTACTCCTTCGAGCAGATGTCGTTGAGAAGGACCAGACGCGGAGACTCGATCGACGTCCGCAGGTCCGCGAGTGAACCTCCGTTCAGAGCTTTGAGACGGTAGTGCTGGTAAGCTATCCCTCGAGTCGGGGTAATATGATGGGAGGAACGTAGAAGGAACGGGGCCGGCGGGCGGTAATTCTAACGAATCCAGAGGGAAGTGAGCGGGTTGAGGTGTAGGTACGGCCGAGCCGGATGTGACGGATGATGAAGGGGTCGATGATTCGGCGAACATGGTGTTCGGCATCGAGGCGTGCATGAGCGGGGTGTTGAAGTTGTTCATGTTGTTGCAGATGAGTTTTAGTGGGCTATCGATTTGTCGGGTCGTGCGACAGGCTCGAGGTGAGGTTTACGGCGTATACGAGCCAAGCTCAGATAGTTGTACGACACCCTTGATCCTCGTTCGGCTCGTGGTCCTGGTTCTCCGTGTTGCACTGCGCTATAATGTGCGATACCCAAATCCCTGTCGCATCGGGTCGACCGGGGCGTTCGTTATGCCCAAGTGATCGTCTGACGGAGTCTTCGAGGTTGGAAAGGGGTGGTTTGGCGTACTAGTTACGACGGACAAGATGGCAAATGTGAAAGATAGCGAGACCAAGTCATGAGATGTGTGACACAGCCGTTTAGCGCGGGATGTGATCAATAGGGTCGAACTAGGCACTTGGCTCTAACCCCGCCACCGTGGAGCATAACAATCACGTGACGACGACGCTCCCTCTTATGGTCGATCAACTGCAGCCCATATTATTCATTACACCTTCCTAGGGCAGCCCAGCATGTACACTCGACAGCCGCATCAGCTCGTCTCTAACCGTGCGGGACCAAATACCCGCTGTCAGGTGGGTGACATCCGATCTAAGTCACGCGGAAGCTCATCTCAGAAATGCCTCAAACTAGGCCATCACACCTACGAGTGCACCAACGCCCGACCATACGTGCCCCGTCCTTCGCACACCAAGCAACTCACATCCGGGTCAAAACGCGATCAGCCGTCTGTGGAGGTTCCAGAGGAGTTCAAGCAAGGTCTCGGCGGCAGAGAGGGTCTGGCAGACCGGATCCTCAAGGCGAAAGAGAAAGAGCGGGAGCGGATCAGGCTAGAGGACGAGAAGAGGAGAGCGAAGGAAGTCAAAGCGGCTAAAAAGGCTGGGAAAGGGAGATCAAAGAGGTATGCTTGGGACGCGAACACAGGGAGTGGGTCGCTGACAGAAGGGACGGGAAGGACCACAGCGACAGCGAGTCCGACTCGGACGCTTCGGTGGATTCGCGTAGACGGAAAAGACGCGACTCGTATTCGTCCTCAGACTCTGATTCTACGTCTTCGCGATCACCAGCAAGACGTAGAAGGTATTCGTCCGGCACCGAATCACCTCGGCCAAATCGACGCGCGAGCCCAGCGAGGTCGAGGTCTCCGGCTGGTCGGAAGGACTCTCGTCCAGACGATCACCCTCGTCGCCGACCGGACACGCCGCCTCCGCGAAAATAGCCACAGTACGGGTTGTCGAGAGGAAGGTATGCCTTTTACCAGTCTCGTCCGCAGCTGCAATCGAGATGAGGCAAGGCGATATCAACCACGCCGTCTTAATGCATACATACAACATGTCCGGTTTCAGATTCTACCAGATGTCCCCCAGATACTTCCATCAGATCACCTACGATCCGTCGGGCGATCGAATCTCCTCGGGCGTATCAGCCCTGTCTCCCGATTCGGCGACCACTGTCCCTTCGGCGCTATTGTCTTGTTCGACTTTTTCCTTCTCGGAATCTCTACTCTTTTCCTTCTCCTTCTCCTTCTCCCTCTCCTTGTCCACATCTCCCGGCTTCTCCGCGCTCCCCGCCTCGCCCGGGTCTCCCTCTAACAGACTTGGCGGTGGCGGAGTGATCTCGTCGTAAAACGCCTGAAGCGCTTCAGGGTTGTTACAAAACGCTTCAAATTCGTCTCGCAGTGCTCTGGCCTCTTCTTGCTTTGTCAACTTCGCCGGTACAGGCATGTTTGGGTAAGCTTCGCTGCTTGCTCCGCCTCTGGATTTTGTCGGAGCAGCGATGAACAGCCGATTATCGCACCACAAGTACCCTTCCTGTCCGCCCACGCACTGCACCATAGCCAGACCCGACCGGTGGCAGAACTGTGAATGTTCAAAGGTCGTTTTGCCGCGGTAAGAGTATTCCACCTGGACATTCTCCGGATACCGGTTGGACGCCTCGACATCGAGGACGAAGCCGAATTTATGGGTGAGAATGGCGTATTCGAACCAGTTGGACACTTGGCCCGAATACCCTTGTTCCGCCAATCGCAAGTGGAGATCGGGGATGGTGGGCGGCGGAAGAGCGAGTGGTACGGGAATGGCAGATCGGAATGCGCATTTGAGCGAGGTGTCTTTGATTTGCTCGACGGGCACTTCGACAAGACGCAGCCCGTATCGCTCGGCCTGGGCGGCGCATTTCGAGCGCAGCTCGTCCAGCAGACCGGCTGTCACGCCGAGCCAGTTCAGCTCAAAGTGGAACCTGTCATCAGTCGAATCCGCACATCAATCAGAGTTGACTCACGCGTTACGAGCGTTGTGGATGATATCCGCGTGCAAGACCGCGACTTCGGCTCGGTCGCTCCGCCTGAACGGGTCTAGATCCACCACCACTGTCTGACTCATCTTGATCTTCCTCTTCTTCTCGACGCTTCCGCCCAGACTTCCCATGTTACCCGCCAATATCCCGCCGAGTTTGCCCAGCGGAGCTGTTGACGTGAGATTAGGCAGCGCGGCGTGCCTTTCGAGCAGGTCTCGAGGATCCTGAGCGGGTTTCCCGCCGAACCATGACTTTGCAGGCTTTTTCCGTTTGGATCGATTCACATCATATTCCCGGCGAAGGCGGTAGAAGAAGTGTCCATAATTGAAGAATCCATGGGCGGCCGTGACGTGCTCAATGAGCCCCTTGTCGAACAGAGATCGACCCCACTCGTTTGCTTCGTCCAGTGACTTGACATCGGTGTACGTGTTGAGCAGCCAATTGCAGAACTGTTCGCCGGTAAACGAATCTTCGTGTACGTTGACTGACAATCAGCGCTCATCCTTCAGTCGCTTTGGCAGGAAGTCTCACAATTCCACCACCGGTCTCTGATGACCAGTCCGTTGTTGGGCTGGCACATCATCTCTGCGACGGTTTGAAGCGTCATGCCTTCCAAGGCTTTACCCGCGGGGTGTTGCTCTTCTCCCTTGTTCAATCTGTCCAGTTCGATCATCAACCCATCGTCGAGGACACAGGCGCTGGGATCAAACGTTGTCGGCAGCAGTCTGAGCGGGACGTCCGTCTGACCGGACGGTTTCCACTGGTTCTTGCCTATGATCTCAAGTACCTTGAACGCGCCGGAAATGAGAATCTCGGCCTGGTTGAACTGCTCGCCTTTAGGTACGACACCTGCGACTGGATCTCTCCCGGATGGGATGAGGATAAAGCGGGTCCGCCAGTATCTTAAGTTCGAGGTGAGATCCTCCTCCTCCCCAGCTATGAGCCGATCGAGATAGTTGAAGTTGAGCTTTGCATCGAGGTTCTGACATTCAGCGGTGCAAATTCGATCGGAAGCACAAGCACTCACTGGGTATTTGAATGTCGCCGTGGCACCTTGAAACCCTTTCATCTGGGCTGGCCATACGAGACAGGTGTACTTTGCGGGCTCGACCGAGTATCGCAATTTTCTCACAAAGCGCTGCACTGTGACGCTCTGCTTACTGGAGTTGAAAGCAAGTCGGTGGATATGGTTCGACCAAAGCAGGTAGATCGCACCTTTCGCGTTTCGAAGGACTTCCGACGCGCCTCCGACTCGCAGACCGTCTTTGGTCGAATCACCAGGTAAGAGCACTTTTCGCGTGGCGGATGGCTTCCCCTCTTCGTCTTCGGCCGGGTTGTGGTCATGTGGCAGCGTAATGAATTGGAAGTTCTCTAGGTCATCAGCGGCGGTAATGGGAGAAATATGGCAGCTCACGAGACAAGCGTTGCGATGCCATTTCGCGCATGACGGCGAGGGGCAGATTTGTGGTCGCGGCATCCGACCGTACAAGAAACGACACTTGGTCCGGGTAACATGCAATGTCGTAAGAGTTGAACTCGTAAAAGTCTTGAATCTCTTGCGTTGTAGGCATGAAATCGGTGGTCAGGGGCAAACAAGCCGGAGCCGTGAGCGCTGTCCACTTGACGAGATGCGTCGTTTCTTTCAATGGCTTAGGCCGGACATGCTGCCACCGCCTGCCCTCTCCGAACGTGTTGTCGTCGTTATCTTTCGGGTTGCAAGGGTTGACCGTGACGTGAGTGTTGCTCCGGTTGTAATGTGTAGCAGCAACTCTCGACCAAGAGTCCAGGGGCGAACGGCTGGCTTTGAACGAGTTTTTGAACGATCGTATAGGCTCGTCGTCAGATGGCAAGTGATGCCGCCGTGAAGCGATGGGGACTGGCTGTGTGGTCTTCTCGGGCGGAGGCGCGTGGCTGATTTTGGAAGGAGAGGGCGTGGAGGGCGTCACGAGCGGTGCACCCGGCACAGCGCGAGGCAACACCATGTGCGGTCGAGGAGTGACGGGAGAATTGGGCTGATTGCCCGCGACTGATGACACATCAGTCCTCGTCACAGTCTCGACCGCTGCAGTTGGGAAACTGGGCTGTGATCGTGCAGAGGTCAACATGGACATGAGCCAGTTACCGCCCAGACGGCTCGTCATTGAGCTCTTGCTAGATTTGTTTTTGAGCTTTTTCGACGGTGTGAGCTTTGGCGTGCTTTGCCCGGAGGAACCTTCAACGGTATGTTCCGATACTCGAGACTGCGAGCGATCACGATCCGCCTTGCCAAGGCTGAGCCTCGAGGGTGCGGGCGAACCAGCACCAACGTCTGTGCGCCCCAGATCCAGCGGTTCAAATTGTGGCAGATCACGCAATCGATTGAAGGGCGAGCGAGATGCCGCTGAACCGGAACGGATAGTCTTGCGAAACGGAGGAGAGGCGATTTCTAGGTTGTTGGTTGTATCTATGAGCCCCAGACCGATCTTACGAGCGTTTTCGAGGCTTTCCTGTGGAGACCTTTTGACGGGCGTGGTGTCTTGAGATGAGAGTGGTCTCTGTTCCGCGACTTTGACTGCTAGCAATCTGGCGGATTGGTAGCTGGCGATGTTACTGTTGGTGCCGCCAGAATCTCTGCTCCTCGTTCGAGCCATTTCCACCTTTTCTGAAACCACTGCCGACTGGAATATAGACGCGTCGAATGCGTCTCGCATGCCGCGTCGTCGGTCTGGTGACGGTTCCTTGCGGAGTTTGGTCTGCACTTCGATCTCGAGCAGAGGTACTGTAACCGTGGTGAGATTGTGATCAAGGATACCCAGCATCTGAATCTCGTACATCTTACACCGAGGGACGAAGCGATCTTTCCGAAACGGCTTGTCGTGTGTTTTGGAATAGAAAGATGAGTTGACCCATTTCGGAATCGAGTAGCAATCCGCTAATTCACAGTTTGTTGCGCTGGAGAGGTGCGCGTCGAAGTATAACAAGTCTGGTGTAGACGGTTTGGTTTTGACGCCGGAATTTGACGTTTCAGACACCCGATGTTTCGGCCGCTTCGATACGTAGCTGAATAACGGCACGCTATGCAGCGGCATTTTTGTCAAGCAGACCAGTTCCAGGCAGATCCCGTGGTCAATCATCCGTTCTGTCGTCATTCGCAGGAGGTTCTTGTCCACAGCAAAGTGACCGGTGCCGGGCGAGATGACGGTGATAGTCAGACCGGTTCGAGACAGATCGCGATCGATGTAATGTTCGTCAAAGGGATTCAAGGCGAGGTTGACCGCTTCGAGAACGTTTCCTTCGTATGCCTGACATTAGAGAGGGGCTGCGGTAGAGTTGAAAACGTACAAAGCTCCATTTGCCGACGACTCTTTTCTGCGCTGTGCTGTCCGGATGCTGCTTTTCCATTTCTGCTAGGTTGACATCGAGCAAAATCTCTCGCTCGCTCCTCTCGATTCTCCGCTTAATCTCGGCTAGAGCGAGATTCCAGTCGGTGCGTCTCTCAAAGTCGATGATCACACGGAAGAAATCCTTGCACCACCTTCCGGCGTAGTCTTTGATAAGGCCCAAGGTCAGGTCGTTTTCCTCCAAATACCCGACCTCTTCGTCGGTATAGTGCACCCGCGCGAACAGTACGATCGTGACCAGATGCGTCGCGCCTTTGTCATTCCATCGCGCAAAAACCTCCGGTAAGAAGCCTGTCGTCAGTGTCGACCATGATCTGAACACAACAAGAGCTGCTTACCGTGTACGACCTTTTCGTAGTATCTCTCGCCGTCCTCGTCAAACTCCCAGGTCTCTTGACATAGCTGGATGAACAAGTAAACCTGTGCACTTTTACTCCGGTAGATCGTTTTCGTTTTCGCCGTGAGGATGCCGCTGGAGTGCCGGTGTTGAGATCGCCAGACCGCTTGTACTTCGGCTCGCACTGCTCCTCCGGCCAGACTGAGTTTCTCGCCCACATGCACCGTCGTGCCTTCCAACGACATGGCAAGTCGCCACATGTCGGCTCTACCGAGGTATTGTGAGAAGCGCAATTCGATAAAGTCGATGTGATTGAAACATGGGTCGGACACCTACGCGATGTCAGAGGTATCATGGTGATGTGCAGCGGACTCACCTTCATCACCTCTACATCAAGACGATGTTGGAAACGGAATGCGGAAGCCACAGACTCTGGGACCTGAATCTGGCTGATGGGAACGTTGGCATTATCCTCTCCGACCCGGAAGATGTAGGCATCCCGGCCCGAATTGGGTGCCAGGTTCTTCAGCGCCTCCCCACCCGCCGACTTTTCCGCTGCAGGACCAGACAGAGTCGATCCCATCGTCCTGCTAAAAGTCCCGGTTGGCAATTCTGGCCGGTCTATCCGACGGATCTCGAGGTAGTCGCCTGGCCGGACCTTGAACGGTAAGGCGTCGTAAGCAAAGTGGACCATGGTAGGGTGATTCACACTCGCAGGCGACACCGAGGGAAGTGGTGATGGCTGAGCCGGTTGACTTGCGGTGTTGTTGGGACGATATGTGTACAAACATAACCTGGCGCGATCTGCTCCTCCCTGATCCTCCTCCTGTTCCAGCATACGACGTGTGGGGACCACAGGAGCCGACGGCGTGCTGACGGTGGCTGGCGTAGTCGGCGCAAACTCTGGCAGCTGTTCAGGCCATGACTGGACGCGGGCATGGCTCGTTTTGCTGGTGCCTAATCTAGGCCGTCTAAGGCTCGTTGGCTCTCCCGCACCCTGCGACAACAAACCAGCAGGCGCTGTCAAGTGTGATGACAGTGCCGCCGCCGCGGCTGACGAGGTAGGTTCGGTGATATTGCGGGGTGTAGTTGCCATCTGTGACGGGCGAGGAGGGTTCAAAGGGTTCTCAGGTATGGGAGTTGGCCCTACCATTGTCGAAGACCTGTTGCGCCTGGGCGACACAGGTAGATCTGGGATGAGCTTGTGTCGGTTGTACTTTGAGCATGCTCTGCTCACCTGGCATGGTGCTAGATATATGTGCCTCCGGGCTGCTCGCGGTTCGTCCGTCGCTCACATGTACGTATAGGATGTGAGCTAATGGATGATGGCAGTCTTGATATCTGCTATCTAGGTCTCAGGCACAAGTGGGAGGTGAAATAAACAAGACTAATTCCCTCGCCCGACCCGGCCGCCGCAGCGGATAGATTACCCGACCGAGCCTGCGACGTTCTTCCTTCTCTGTTCTTTCACTACGTGTACACAAATCATGCTGTAAGGTCTATTTGCAACGATACCAGAAACCTCTTCAGCCGGTCAACACAGTGCCAAAATGACGTCTGTGGCCATGGCGTCCTCGTCTTCATCCAGTTCGCGAACCCCTCTACGACAAAGGCACGACCCAACTCCGGACCAAACGGAAACAGCGATTTCGGCGGGAGCGTACTTTGCACGGCCTCCACCAAGACGGCGGAATCACAAGGGCAAGGAGAGAGCCAGAGAGACTCTGATACCTGGGTATCGGATAGGGAGCCGAGGATGGGTGAAAGAAGGCTTCCGCTTGTTTGGCGAGCACTGCGCCCGCAACCAGGTGAGCGGATTGCAAGTGTCGGGCTCATGACGTAGATCCGGACCCTGCTCATAGATTGCTTGGTGATGACCAATCTGTTCTACCCGGCTCTGTCGATTTACCTTCAAAAACGGTTCCCTCCCTTGCATCCGCCAGCAATTCCCTCGCACACCATTCATCGAAGTCAGCCTCACTCGGATCACGCTGATTTCGTCCGGCGGAAACGGAAGGAGCATCCTTTGTCTCTACTAAGCACGCCAGTGCTGGATAGTTTCTTTCCGTATCCTCCACCCTTGTTGCCGCGGCTCAGTTGGGCAGGGTGGTGGACGGACACTGGACAGGATGAATGGCTGGCCAGTCAGGTTCGTGTCGATGAAGGCGGAGATGAGACTCGGCTAGTGAGGATAGGCTGGGCGGATGTCGGGGAGATTCTGGATCGAGACGAGGAGCGAACGGACGACTCGAGTTGGACTGAACGGGATTTCGGAGTATTGAACATTGTGCGCCAGACCGTGGAGGAATGGGAGCGCAAATATCAGGATACTGGCGAAGGATGCGTGCGCCAGCTCAAAGATGAAGATGGCGACATGAACCTGACCGGGGATTGCTACTTCCTTTCACCTAATCGCGCATCCGGTGCCACGGTCTTGTCCGACCTCACCATGCTGAACGGTTCGACGACTCATCCATGGCCGGCGACGGACGATGGTCAAATTTACCGAAGTCTGGCCGCTCTTTTCCATGTTCCAGCAAGCTCGCAGACGACATTCGATGGTCGTTGGCTGGAGGCAATGGAAGCGGTCGCGAGTCAAGTAGACGGGGAAGTCTTCCTCGAGGCGCCAAGGCCGCATTTGTCGAATGCGGATCAGAAGCAGTCTTTTCACATCTCAGTAAGTATCACCTAGTCTGCAATCTTTCACTTTCACTAACGAGCAGTATCACCGATCAGAGGCAAAGGTAGAGTCTGACGAGGATAATCGTCCAGACGGCAAGACTCCGAAAAGCGTGCTTTTCCTCTATCTTGTGTTGTTCGTCGTCCTGGGAGCACAGCTGTCGAATGCGACAAAGGTACACTCCCGCTTCGGTCTCGCTTTCACCGGCATAGTACAGCTCTGCTGTTCCGCCGTCATGTCTTTTTCAGTCTTGGCGCTCCTGGGTTGGAACGGTTGGGGTTGGAACTCTGGCGTGGAGACGAGTCTCCCGACCTATGTCTTGCCATTTGTCATTGTCGTCGTTGGTGCCGAGAATATGAGTGCTCTTGTGAGTATCGGATTATCTGCCACTACTGACAAATAGACCAAGGCGGTATTTTCGGTTCCGTTCTCTTACTCTGTCCCCGTCAGGATTGGCCTCGGGCTGAGCAAGGTCGGTACGACAATCGCATTGACCTCCCTCACGGATCTCGCGCTTCTCCTTGGGATCTGGTTCTTTGTCAACCTTCGACCAGTCAGGGAATTCTGTCTGTTCGCCTCGGTGGTGATTATCACCGATTGGTTCATGTTGCATACATTCTTCTTGACAGTGAGTTCACATTATTGGGCGTGCGGCTGTGCTGATTGGAGGTTTTGTCTATCGATGCTCAGCGATTGGAGCTTGCGGACGTGCTGGACTCGAATGGAGGTAACGTCGAAGTCCCCCAGGCGGCGGCAGAGGAATCAGATTCAGGCCATTCCACGAGCTCGGGATGGAAGAAGGTAATAAAAGCCCGAAGCAGCAAGGGCGGCAGTCTTCTCTTTGTTCGTCGTTTGCTCCACTGCTATGCCCGCGCTGACTTGCAGATTCTCATATCTGTCGGTGTCATCTACTACCTCACGGAACGGCATCGACTCCCGCTTAGCACCCCGAGCTTATACGGCTATACGCCAACGACTCCGGCCCACCCTTCCGTTCCGACGCCGTTCGCCACACTTGTTTCCGACTTTCCTTTGCTTTCCGTCGCCGAACGTTTCTGGCGATCGCTCAATCCCCTCGGCTTGTCGCACGTACGTGCACTTGTTCCTCCGGCTTCCATCTTGGTCCTTCCGCGGCTCGGTCACGCCATGCGTCCGGCAGATCTCCGCAAATTGTCACTCCCAACCAGTCGTATCGTCCTCCCGCGACTCAAGCCGCTCTTCTACCTGTTCAAAGTGGTCGTTCTTCCGGAGGCTGTGACTGCGGGTACACTATACATCATCTTGCTTTACCTCCTCAAAGATTCGGAGCTGCTCGACGCACAAAGAAACCGCCTTGGCCGCAATGAGGAGCACCGTGACTCTGACGACGAGGTCAGCCCCGCTGGAAGGGGACTCAAAGGGGTCCAAATCCATTTGCTACCTTGCAGTCACCGAACAGACATCGACGTAATCGCTTCCAGCAACGACGGCAAGGTCTTGGTGTCAGCCGGGATTGACGGTACATTGTATCTCTGGCGATTTGGCGCTTCACCAGGATCAGGTACCCGGGAGCCTTTGAGCTCAGAAAGCCTTAGTCAGGATGACGAAATCAGCTGCGTCGCCGTCAGTCCAGATGGCAAGATCGTCCTCGTCTTGACCGGCGAAGGGGTCTTGCATCGATGGGAGGTGATCAACGACGAATCGCCAGTGTCAAGGGGGTCGCACGATATCAACATTCCTGACGCCGTCGAGATAAAGCTTGTGGAAGTTCGAAACGGATCAGAGGACCCTTTCCTAGCCCGACCTTCTTCGCCAATCGCAGCAGAGACAGCCTACACTGTTCTCGTCTCGTCTTCCCGGGCATCGATGGTGTCGATCTCCCCAGCTATGGAAATTACCACCGTGGTGCCTCCCAACTCGTCTGCTGTTCGAGCACTGTTCCTCGATTGCGACGACGCCGCTAGTCTCGCGTTCCTTGTGCTTGGTCCGGACGAAGCCGTCTTGTATCGCTGTATCGGGTCAGAATGGTTCGACATTGTCATTCCAGCCATGTCCGATACCACTGTCTCGACCGCAAGTCTGACCACTACCGGCCTTGTTCTTGGGTACCGATCTGGTCTAATCGAAGTGTACGACATCAACGGCACGCCTGTGATCGCTGTCGGAGGTGGGTCTACGTCCGGGCCAGTACACCCACCGTCGCTGGAAGGAGTGGTCCGCGTGGCAATGGCCACGCCCGCCGCGTCTAGCTGTACAACTTGCGGATTGGTTAGCACCGATAGCACCTTTATCATCTCGTCAACCTCGGAGCGGGTCTTTGTGGATCGCCTGAACTCGCGCGGCAACATACCCTGTCGATGTCGACGTGGCTCACTTGTGGACGATTCGAAATATCCAGCGGCGACAGGCACGGGCAGTCCAGCGAGACTTGCCATTCCCCCAGCAGCAAACCGAGGCGGTTTCTCTCCCGGATGTTCGCCAAAGAAATCTCCAACCCTACTGCCGCCGGTGTCCAACGGCGAGTTCCCCTTGTCATCACATGGCACGCGAAGACTTTCAGCATTGCATCGCGACGAGACAATCTCTCCGTATCTTGGTTTGGGCAACGTTTCCACGGCGACAAATTCGCCTGATTCGGATCTCGAAATCCTCCCACTGGGAGCGATTCTTGCCCCAGGAGGCGGGTCGACGTGGTGCGTCACTGGCGATCTCTTGTTAGGCTTGAGAAGGGTTAGAGGAGGAATCGACGATGGGCAGTGGGAGATCTGGACGGTGGATCTCAGGGCGCCGTGGAACGGATCCTCATTGGTGGTCGAAGCTGCGCCACTAACCTCGCTCCTGCAGCGGGGTGCGACTGTCCCATTTGCGTCGGTGCGCGCTCAACGGACTGAACGGCTTTTGTCATTGAGCGGAAGGGCGGCGTTCCCGTCGGTCGGAGCGAGCGTTTCAGTCGAGACGTTCCCACCCTTGGCATATACAGAGGTCCGACCGTTTTATCCTGTGTCGACGTCTGTTGGCTCGGCGGCGACGTCGAAGGTAGTCGGCGAGGCGAAGAGCAGAATTGTGATCGGGCTAGGAAATAGGATGGGGGTGATCAGTGTGCCTGAGAGCAAGGAGCCTCGACATCAATCGTCTTCCACCCAGTCAAGCAACAAGGGCATGGGCATAGGTCTCTCTGGTATTGGGCTTGGCGTGACGCCCCCTCCGCCATCGATGCGGCGGGAGGTAGGTTATGAGAAGAAAGTGTTGTAGAATTGGACTGGGTCATGATGCATCTGCATCGTCTTGGGATGGAGGCTTGGCAATCGAGATCTCTCCACCGACGACGGCGTGAGCCATGTGGGCGAGACTGTTCACCGGATCAAATGCACAACGGTGCATCGCGATTGATTCGGGCAAGATGCCGGCTACCGGTTCGGGTCCGGCTAGCGCCCTCTCGGCGCCGGAGTTGCTCATTCGACTCGCTCGACCATGTAGACGAACAGCCTGTGATATCAGATGATATCATACGCAGATCAGGTCTCTACTTCCTCTTTGCATCTACAAAATATACTGCATGTTGGTGAACAGTGACACGCAGTCATCGGGCTCCGCAATCCCTATCCACAAGCCGGATATCGTGCTGGAACCGTTCGGACAACAAGATTCGACCGCCTTTCAAACACCTTTCCTTTTTTGTTATGCTTTGCCGGACTCCGCGGACATCGACAACATTTCGCAAAACCTTCGCAATGGGCTCTCGAAGCTGACCGCTGCCTTCCCTTGGGTCGCCGGGAATGTGATCAACGAAGACCGCAGCGAAGGGCACCCGGGTGTGTGGAAAATACGAACGACTCGCAGTACCCCAGACCTAGTCGTCAAAGACTACCGAGACGACGATGGGGTAGCAGACATGCGACGCATGCAGAGTCTGAGTTTCCCGATGTCTCTTCTGGATCAAGAAACCTTTTCGCCCCTGATGTGCCATGGCAGCCCCGACCGAATCGAGGACCGGAGTCCGGTGTTGGTCCTTCAGGTGACTTTGATCCGAGGGGGTCTGATGCTCAACTTCTCGGGACATCATCAAGCCCTAGATGGGACAGGACAGGAGCAGCTCGCGTTCCTGCTGAACAAAGCTTGCCGCGGGGAAGCGTTCACGGAGGACGAAATACGGGTTGGGAATCTCAGCCGAGTGGATATCGTCGAGCTGTTACCGGCGGATTGGCAGCCAGATCCAAACTCGATCTATCTGCAGCAAGTCAAGGCGGCTAGCAAACCTGCGCCCATTGGTGACGTTCCAGCGGAGATCGAGGAGCCGAAGAAGCCAATGAGACTGCCGTGGATAAACGTCGTATTCTCCTCGTCTGCCCTGCAACGGCTAAAGGAAGAGGCACACCGCGGTCTTCCTTCCGGCTTCGTCTCGACAGACGACGCCCTTACCGCCTTCATCTGGCAGTCTATTTCCCGCGCTCGTCGGAAACGGTGTGCTGGGGATACACGGAGTACGATCGCCCGTGCGGTGAATCCCCGACGGTATTTGGGTATCCCACCGACCTATCCGGGCTACATCAGTAACAACGCATATTCAACCTTCACACTGGACGAGCTATCCGACGCTCCGTTGTCGACCATGGCTGCGTTGCTTCGTGCAGAGGTGGATCCCGCTACGAGCCGGTTCGGTCAGGCCACACGCGAATTCGCAACGCTCATCGACCGCGCGACGGATAAAAACGCCATTGCGGCAAAGGTGGACCTTGATACGGATATCTTGCAGAGCTCATGGGCGAATATGCGGTGCAACACGTTCGATTTCGGGCTCAACCTGGGACTACCCCAAGCGTTCCGACGCACGCTTCACGCTCCGGTGCCAAGTTTAATGTTCTTCCTGCCTCGGCCGCCTAATGGCGAGATTGTGATTTCTATGTGTTTGCGGGAAGACGACTTGGAATCCCTCAAGGCGGATCCCGCCGTCAGCAAGCTGGCGAGATTCATTGGGTGATGCATGAATACCAACTGGCCTCATGAGACTGTCCACCTTGATATGCGTGTAGTAAAGTCTAATCATGCGTTGCTGCCAACCTAGGGCCTCGCGCTGGGCTCGGGGATCATCTCGGTCTTCTCCGCGGAGCTGCGAAACAGCTTCCAATGCGACTTTCCAGCGGCGTCATCCATATTCCGCTGCGTCACTTTAGTCCAATAACCCTTCACGAACTCACACATAAACAGCAAAGAAGCCAGCACAATGTCGACAGATGAGAAGGAAGACAAGCCATGCACGCTTACACTTTGCCATGGAACACACTTCGACCTCAACGCTCTGTCTTCCGCTACGGCTGATTACACCACTACGGTCGGATCAAGCACTTACAAGCTGAATGTATGCCGATCGGTCGTGAGCGAGCTATGGAAGATAGACAAGCCGGAGGAGGTCGGCGGATTCGTGAACGGTACCAATGGGGATTTCAGCATAGGGTGAGTGGAATAGCCTGGACACCGTCAACATACTATGTGATTTCCGGCTATGGGCATCATTCGGGGCGCCTCGATATTCGATTGAAGACGCTCGTAAATGTAACTAATTCCAGTCAAGCTAATACTACTCTGCATATCTCGCCGTCGACCGACGAACCGATGCTGTATCTGGACAACGGCTCTCCTTGTCCTTTGAACCCGGACGAACGGGCGTCGTCTGTCATTCGAGTGAGTGACGTCTTGCCGTCCATTGCCCGTCTCTGAAGATAGTTTGTATGCACGCCTTCAGAGTTCTCCGCGGGCAAGCCCGAACTTATCGCCGCTATCCCCCCGCTCGACACCAAGAACTCATGTCACTTCTTCTTTGAATGGAAGACGCACGTCGCTTGTCCAACGAACAAGAAGGCGGAGCTCGAAGCGGGTCACTTTATCGCCTTCGGTTCGATGTGAGTTCGCGCGTGGAGACTATGCGCACGCAGCCGTGCCCCTGCTGAGAAAGCCCACGCTGACCCCAGACTCTTCATCGCCTTCTTGACGTGGTTCGCTGGACACACGCTCTACAACCGATTTTACCTCGACCGACGAGGTCTGTCCCAGTTCCCAGTCCCACAGTCACTCCCAAAGTTCAGTCTTCCGAGCTTCAAGAAGTCGCAAGACTCCGGTCGACCAAAATGGGGCTTCGGGCGGCGGAGCCAGCGCGGAGGTGGATACGCCGCTATGAACACGGACGAGTCGCAAGGATTCGCCGCGAGGTACAGCTTGAGCGACGATGAAGACGAGCACGAGGACCTGACGGGCGGGGGCGAAGATGCGCGCGTGCTGGGTGGCGAGGCTCGGGAATGGCGCGGTGAGGCAAGGAGAGACGACAACAGGGCTGGGGGGTCAGTCGGGGTACATCAGGGCTTAGTTGACGTATAGACGTCCTGCGGCTAGACAGATCGTACAGGACTGACATGTATATAATGCTGCTTTCGCGTCGCCTGTACGGTCTCCAAGTGTCCCCTCATGCATGAGCGCGTTATGGCTGTTCAAGAGATCGCTCGACTGAAACTCCCCGACCATGTGCCACTAACGGAAGTAATTTCGGTCACCAACTCCATCGACCGCGATTTCATTGGCCATCCACTTCATCTACGATCGTCAACTCTTCGACAGTCGACACTCTCTCATACCCCTCAGCCGACCCGTCTCGCATCAAAGCAAATAGCCAAGATGCTCCGAAACCTCCGACCCCTCGTTTCGAAGCTGCCGGTCCGGCCGATCGGCTCGTCTTCGCGCCGATTCCTTGCTACGCCCTCGACTAACGACTCGCAAGGTTCACGACTTGAGGGCCGACCGAATCCCGTTCGCGCGCACTCTGTGGAGGAGTTAGTCTCACGCTTGCTGCCTGCGTATCACGCTAACATGTAGATTGCACGACTTGAGCGCTGAGGAGATTCTCAAGGAGTCTGGCGCACGCAAAGACGCCAGCATGCGACATTTCACGGGTACGTCAGATGATTCATTCGTGGATCGCGATCTGACATCTAGTCAACTTTGGTCCCCAGCACCCGGCGGCGCACGGTGTGCTGCGATTGATCCTGGAGCTCAACGGTGAAGTGCGTCAAACGTGCCGATGAGTTGGCGTCAACTAACCCCTCAGGAGATCCTGCGAGCCGATCCCCACATCGGACTGTTGCACCGAGGTACCGAAAAGCTCATCGAGTACAAGAACTACACTCAGGCTTTGCCATACTTTGACCGATTGGACTACGTATCAATGAGTGAGTGCACTGGCATTGCGTGTGCTGACACCAGTGACAAACGAATTGTGTTATTCTTTGGCCGTGGAGAAGCTGCTCAACATCGAGGTGCCAGAGCGAGCAAAGTGGATCAGGACCCTGTTCGGAGAGATCACCCGTGTTCTTAATCACTTGATGGCTATTTTGACGTGAGTTTGGCTTTGCCGCTGTATTCAACAAAAC
>Ga0308160_10001689_pt1 | contig 29526 bp, 40 predicted proteins | sample PhyFR1_FD_201036 | JGI IMG/M metagenome (GOLD analysis project Ga0308160, IMG submission 201036) | Phyllosphere microbial communities from UC Gill Tract Community Farm, Albany, California, United States - DLSLF.R1 | ecosystem: Host-associated > Plants > Phyllosphere > Unclassified | place: USA... | reverse complement strand
TTCCTTCAGGGTCTCCAGGGATCTAAGGGCTGTGCCTGTCCCTTACCTGATCTGTTGACACCTACTATTCTCGGACATAAAACAGATTCCATCAACTTGGATCATATTGGTATGCAGCATCACAATGCGCAATACAGTAATTGGGAAGGGCAAGCTATGACACTCATGTATTGTAGAGCGTGGCTAATAATCCAGCGCTGGCCCGTCCCAAGAATGGAAATTGGCAGATTTCGAAATAGGTCGACCGCTTGGCAAGGGTTCGTACTAATGTTGACAAGTGACTAACCCGATAGGTCACTTTGGGACAGTCTACTTGGCACGAGCGAAACGAGCAGAAGACTTCTTATTGGTCCTGAAATGTCTGGAGAAGAATCACATCGAAGCTTCCGGATCACAAACTCAGGTCCGAAGGGAGATTGAGGTGGGTTCATTTGGTTGATTATGCTGATTGCAGATCATGAAGCCATTAAGGTAGTCTTGAGAGACGTTCCAAAGCTGAATGGTCAGACATCCAAACATAATACGACTGTATGGCTGGTTCCACGATTCGACCCGAGTATTTATGATGATGGAGTATGCGGGACAAGGGGAGGTGTTTAAGCATCTTGCAAAGGCAGGAAAGTTTTCGGAGAAGCGAGCTAGTCGGGTGAGTTAAACCTCTTTGATACTGGGTATAGCTGACAGCTAGTATGTCAGCCAAGTCGCTGCTGGACTGGCGTATCTTCACGAACATAATGTCATTCATCGTGATATCAAGCCTGAAAATCTACTTTTAGGAATGGAGGGGGAAATCAAGATTGGTGATTTCGGCTGGAGCGTTCACTCGCCGGAGGAACGACAACGCACGATAGCAGGGACTCTGTCATATGTGTCCCCGGAGATGATACAGGGTCAACCATATGGACGAGCGGTAGATGCCTGGGTGAGTTCTTCATGTGGTCCGAGCTGATTCCAGGCGCTGGGAGTATTAACTTTTGAGCTGGTATGTGGTCAGGAGCCATTTGGATCGATGGATCAGGGCGGTACAGGTAAGCATTCATACAGGACTATCTGATGAAAGTGGTTCAATCGCGTATATGTCGCGTGGATGTCAAGTATCCGGATCACGTATCGCCAGAAGCTAAATCTTTCATGTCAAAGGTACGTCTACCATCTTATTAAATTGACAATACAGTTACTAGTCTACGACCCATCCTCTCGCTTAGTCCTCGCAGAGGTACCCTCCCAACCATGGATTCAACGATATCACAAGTCATAGATGAACTTACGAATTCCAAAGTTGTATGCATATAAGGTAAATGCCTTACTAAACACACACAGCAAGTGTATAAAACGTGGTATATCCCTCCTTTGACTTTTCAGAACTCACTCTTCTCCTCCCTCTCTCTCACTTCTTATTATCACTTATTGACTATAACGATCAATCAAGATGCCTCGCTCATTGTCAACTGGCAAGATTGTGCGGCCCAGGCCATTGGCTGTATCCCCTACTATGAACGATGGGCAGGATCACGAGCCAGTCAATCGCGAAAAATTGTTTGCTAGTGAGTCTGATCCCCCATCACAATCCATACCAAGATGATGGTTGCTCAGAGTTGTTATCAAGACGATTTCCTAATGATAGTCCTGCTTCCTCGGATTCACGCGCACGACGCGCCCCTCGTGCAGAATTTGATTTTCGCAGGAAATAGAGCCTTACATCAAGCGGCCTTAGCAGCGACCCATGAAACTCTGAAAATCGACGTGATCTTTCCTGGTAGTCCAGATATCCCGCTCAGTCCGGTCGAGAAAAAGAATAAAGATAAGCTGGAGAGGATAATGAAGTATGTCTCCAAACTTGTTTCATATTTAGATTTTTGCTGATGTACAGTCAACCTGGGTTTGCTTCTCACGTCCGGAAACTCGTTTTCAAACATCCTTCAGCTTCTGTTCATCATTCCTACACGACCCCCGATGCCTCAGTACGCGAATGCGAGAGGATTTCGACTTGGAATATTGCTGCTGTACTCCTTAGTCGGTGTAAGGGGGTAGAGACATTTGATTGGCAGCTCGCCTACGGGGTGCAAGGGGAAGTCTGGACCGTAAGTCGTTGTCCAGTTCGATACTGATCTCAGGCTCTAGCTTCCATGGAGCATTTACGGAATCTAAACATCTCGTACCCATGCCTCAACAATTATCCTAGTATCATCCAATCGGAAATCTCGTTCCCCCGAGTCTCGCCTGAACTTCAAGCTCTACCTCCTACTTCCGATACACCCCTCTGCGCGTCTGCAGGTTCAGATAATCGATCCTGGACACTGGGCAAGGGATGGAATAACTTGGCCACTCTAAAAGTCGCTGGATTGAGTCAGAATGGAGTACGTGATCCTGAATGGCAAGGCTGACGATAGGCTAAAACCTTGGCTACTCAACTTCAAATATTGGCTGCCATTCCTGCGCAAGAAGGACATACCCGACTCGTATCACTTGATTTGTCTACCCATTTCCTCGATAATGGGTTACTCTCTTCCATTGGACAATATGGGTCCCTTGGATCACTCAAGCACTTGGCTCTCGCTACTACCGGGACTAGGTTGACTGCGGATACATTACAAGGGGTGATGGAAGGTTGTACAGCTCTAGAGAGCTTTGTGCTGAATGATGGAGAAGGTATGTGTCTACGTCGAACCAGCTGACAAAAGGTCGACTCGACAAAACAACTTGGTCCCAGATCGATACCTGGCCACCCAACTTGAGGAGCTTCACAATAGAAATAGACGAATCCGCCCCTCACCACTCTTGGGTCCTCCACCACCTCGCATCAATCCATCACCTCCCATTCTCCCAATTCGATTCATTCCAAGTAAAACGACTAGTCCATCCTACCGCTCTACTCCCCTTTCCTCCAGTTAACGCGTCTGTACCTAAGATTCAGAGAGGTCATGAGCCGGAAGCTGTTCCTCCTGCACTATTGGTGGCTATTCTAGATGGGGAAGAAATGAAGATGAGGGTGCTTTGTTTGGATTGGTGGGAGATGGGACCTAATGAATTGGATGGATTGGTGAAAGGATGCACTGGTCTTGCGAAACTGCGGGTCGGGATCACTTTCCCGATTGTCAAATTGGTGAGTCATGATTTGATGGAACATGCCCCTTCCTCCAGCCTCGTACTCGCCAACTCCATTCTCACCTTACATACCTTCCTCATTCAAAAACCCCTCCACACCCTCCGGACCACGCTTGTCTCGCCCTGAGTGAAACAGAGAGCACAGGGCTGACAACAGGTCACGATGATGCAACCCACTTTTGCCTCCGTATGCGAGATGGAAGAAATGGTATTCACCTCTCTTCCCAAGTACAACCTCGACAACGCCCCCACCAAACCAAAACACGATACCATAGGCGACGACCTGCCCCCCATCCTCGCTGAAAAAGCACGAGAGCCAGACTCAGCTATACCCGATAACAAAGATCTACGAAAATTCGTCCGCCGAATGCCAAAATTACGAACTATGAAATGGACAGGAAGAGGTGGGAAAGGTGAATGGCATTTCAACAAGAAAACAACACTTGTAAATGTCTCGTTTACTTCTTCCATCTATTCGACACTTGATACTTGGTGGCAATCACAATTGGAGGCTCCGTTTTTCAATTACGAAGAACCAGAACCTACCTCTCGAACATTATTGGAACTCGCCCCTGCTATCCCGATTACGATCGCCTCGAGCCCTGTTACTGAATTCCCTTCCTTGTCGAGATCAAGTACTTCCTCTTCATTCCGATTACCTACTCCCTGCTCGCCTGTTATTTCCAAATCATTCAGTTTGAAGGATGTCGCTGGTCGACTTGATGCGCTTGCTATCATGCCGGAGGAAGAAGGGGATTTTCCATCGTTAAGGCCAAAAACTCAACATCGACGAAGTACTACTACCGAATCCACCGGGACTGGTTCTGGATCCATCTCTTCCAACATCAATGTCTATGCAAGCGCGGTCGCAGTAAAGCGGACACCCAATTTATCCAAATCGACCAAAAGGCTCAGTATCGGACACACCTCGACTTCGAGTACTAGCACCACCAAACCCGTCGCTCAGCAGATGCTTAAAACTACTTCTGCTCCCGCCAGATCGAATGATGTGGTGATTGATAAAATCGTCTCGCCAAAGGAAGGGGAGAAAGAAATGGGAGGAAAGGGAAGGAGGAACTCTAGGCAGATGAAATAAACTGGATGATCGGGTTAAGTCCGAGGAGTGCTAAAAAGGAATACCATCAAGAATTTTGTACATAGATAAAGACATGCAAAATATGCCATCTGAGTGGTTTGAGCGGAACGATGCATATTGAGCGAGGAACTTGTATGAGTGGTGATACAACAGCTTATGAGTATTGAAGAAACGCCTGAATCCCAAAACTTGAGTCCTACTTCACACCCTCCAGATCCCCAACCACACTCCTGACCTTAGTCAACACCTCTTCCCACTCCCTATCCCGATCTGATAACCAAGTAATCCCACCGCCGGAACCTATGCTCATATCTAATATTTAGCTCATTCTAACAAGTTTCCGGGATGACTTACGAGATCCTTCGACTATTATCGTTCGGATGACTACGCTTAGATCTGTTGCTCCGTCCAATGAGAAGTAGCCGAGAGCACCTGCTGTCAGTTTCCACTTCTCGTATGGGGTAGATATACTTACCAGAGTAGATACCCCTTCTGCGCTGTCCTTCGTATTCCTCCAACAATTGGACTGTCCTCAATTTGGGAGCACCCGTCATGGAACCTTTTGATTAGCCCAATTCAAGTGGAGGAGGGAACAGTATGACGAGAGGGAAGCTGGGAAGGGACATACCAGGCGGGAAACACCTCTTGACTGCATCTATCGGTCCTACATTCTCCGCTAGTAGGCCTGTCACTGTCGTTACTAGGTTATGCACCCCGTAACTCTCCAACGCAATCAATTTGGGTACCTTGACAGTTGAGGGTATACAGCAAGACAAAAGATCCGCTCTGATCAGATCGACAATCTGTACATCAGCTGGATCACGTCAAGAAGAATGGACTGACCATAAGATTCTCCGCCCTCTCCTTCCTATCATTCCTTAACCAATCTGCTCGCCTTGTATCCTCCTTCTTGCCTTCCATCGTACATTCCTCTCCACCTTTATCCAAACCCCGACATCCAGTGGTAGGTGTACAAACGCATTGACCAGCTTTAACCCTAGCCATAGTCCCCTTGATAGGCATCATCTCCACATTCCTCCTCTCGTCAATCTTCAAGAACCGTTCAGGTGATGACGAAATTATGAATATTCCCTCACCCCTGGGCGTGGACAAGGTAGGGAAAGAGATGTATGTAGAGTAATATGCTGGGTTACGAGCTCGTAATCGGAGGTAGAGGGAGTATGTTTCGTCTTGTTTATTGGAGGAGGGGAGGGTAGCGTCGAATCGAGTCGTCAAGGTGAGTTCATATGATTCACCTTGACGGATAGCTTCTCTGCATTTATCTATACTGTCGCGATGCTGATCGCCGGTAATTATCGGGTGGAAGGCGGGGAAAGATTCGGCGACTGGGTGCGAAGGTCCGGCGTGGGGTTGTGCTAATGTCGATTCCACTTTATGTGTATACTGCTTAAACTGGTCTGAGGACATGGCGAACGAGATCCCCTGCCCCTCGAGCCATTTCAGCAGTTCACTGTCCGCTGTTGTATCCTGACCAGCGTGGCCATCTTGCACGACACCCCTCACCGTCCATTCCCCCTCGTTACTCCTCTCAACAAACCGATCGACCCAGGACCAACAAGCATCCATATTCTCATCCTTTGCCCAAGCGGGGTATCCAGTACTCCACCTAGATTTATGCCCAGCAAGACTCTCTTCTTTCATCTCGTACCCGAACCATCCGACCCATCCTCCGCGGAATTTCGACTTCTCATTCCCTCTCGATGTTCTCAAGTGGGACGAGAGTTCTTCTTGGCAACGGGAGAAGAGGTCCCAGAAGCTGTTGATGGGGGAAGGGTAATGAAGTGATGGTTGAGATGGTCGGTGAAGTGTTAGGATATGTGAAGAGAGGGAGTAGGTGATTGCGAATGTCGGTGAGGCTAGAGTAGTGGTTGTAGGGCGGTTTGGCTAGACCATCAGCGATGCAACGAAGCGCGAGGACCGGTGGATGACTCACCGATTGTCCATCGAGCCATATCTGCCCAATACCACTATCCTCCTTCCTGACCAGCGCCTCAAACGCATCGGAAGTAGTCCAACCGCTCCCAATCTCTCCAAGTGACTTCTCCTTCAACTCATATTCCGTCCGCTGTAGCCGGTCGCTGAGTGCTAAATGGCGTAAAGGTGGGGTTCCAGGTGGACTAGGATAAGTAGATAAGGGGGTATTACGTCCATTCGTACTCAATCCTGAGGTTGAGACGCGATAAGCGCACGAGGACACGATATGTTCCTTGAGTGGTGGGAATGTTGGGGGGCGGGAGTGGTGTTGGTGGACTTCGTATAGGAATGCTTGTAGGAGGCCTACTCCGCGTGTTGAGGAGATTGACTGGTCGTTAGGTCCTGGTTATTTGAGTAGGAAGTGAATTGAAAGACGTACTTCCGGGTGATACTGAACTCCCCAAATTGGATATTCCCGATGCCTTAGTCCTTGGATCGTAGCCTCATCCTCCCCAGTCGACCAAGCCGTGACCTCGAGTACATCGGGCAGGCCTAAGATCAGCCGTGTGCGGATCAGAGAGTGGTTAAAGACTTACTCTCGCGATCAACGACAAGACTATTGTAAACCACCACCTCGTAGCTTTCGCCCAAGGGCTCCGTCCAGGTAGGCGATGCAAAGAGCCCAATTGGCGGCTGTACAGGAGCAACACGAACAACTTGACCATGATTGATCTTTGGAGCATGTGCGATCTGATATCAGCCTAGTCCCTCTCGAGTCATAGGTGTAGGTCACCTTTCCACCAAACGCTACCCCTATTGCTTGATGACCTAGACAGACGCCCAAGATCGGAACATCGAGATAATTCGCCCTCAATAGATCGAGAGCGAAGCCAATATCCTGCAATGTCAACTTTCGTTTCAAAGGCCTGGTATAAACTTACCTCTTCCCTATCGGGACGACCGGGACCAGGTGACAAGATGATACAGTCGACGTGAGGAAGTACATTACTCTGAAACTCGTTCCTGCTCATTAGTCTTGCAGACAAGACTTTGTAAGTACTTACCAGGTGAAAGCGTCCGATTTGATCACCACGACCTTCTCCAGTACTTCCTTGTTACTATACAACTGCGTGAAGAGAGTCAAGAGATTATTGGTATCTAGAATCAGCCGATAAGCGATTGATTCTGATTCAAAGGATGCTTACATGAATCATAGTAATCCAGGATCACTGTCCGAGGTAGAGGTACTGGAATGTACCCCATCCTGTGCTATGTATATATGGTAGACGGTGTAGATGTTATCTATCTGTAGATCGCTGAAATTTCCGATTACTCCAGTTGATAGTTGATCCGATCCGTGTCTGTCTCTAATCTCGGCTATCCCGGCCTTTACTAATCCAATTAGTATAATTTTACTAATACCATTAGTAATCAGATCCTAATCAAATCCTAATCCTGTTCCTAATCCAGTGAATCTACCTTATCTCCTCACTATCAATATCACTACCAATGTCTGAAGATATGTCAACCCAAACACTATACACACTCAAAGCAGCACTCCGTAAATCTACCTTGAAGACACTAAGGTCAATCCCAGAGGTAGAGCTGGAACAGCAGTGTCAGTCCCCCTCGGGCAGAATGAGCTTGACTCATAATAGCTAGCCCAGGCTGTTACACGTTTACTACTCGATCAACCATATTACAAGAAAGCAAGGAATGTAGCTTGCTACCTATCAATGGCTAGTGAGGAATTACGTACGGACGGTATAGTCAAGGATCTACTCGCTTCAGGTATGTCCTTTTGTGAAACTGGGCTGACGATAGGTAAAACGCTGTATACACCTTACCTACCCCCACCCACATCGACGAGTTCGAAAGCAGAAATGAAGATGCTTCGGCTTTACTCCGAGGAAGATCTTGCTCGTTGCCCACTTGATAAATGGGGAATCCTGGATCCGGGGACACACCGACGAGAGCTTGGAAAAGAGGAGGATACCAGGGAGGATGGTAAGTATTACCCCACTTGACGACTTTCATGCTGATGAGTAGTGATGGAGGGATCAGTACCTCCACTAGACCTAATTCTCTTACCTGGAGTCGCATTTGACCATAAGAGCAATAGGGTATGTCTACCTCTAATCGAATGAGCTGATAAGTAGTTAGGAAGGGGTAAAGCATATTACGACAATTTCCTACATCTCTACACTTCCTCCAGGCCGCCACCTTTACTTGGTAAGTACTCGAGTACTGTTGAGCTAATTGGTAGTGGCTCTAGCATTATCGACACAGATCCTACCGGCTGACCAAGAGGTCCCGATGACGGATACGGATTTCCAGCTTGATGGGGTGTTGTCGCCATCAGGGATGATTTGGCGCCAGGAATCAGAAGGGACTGGATCATAGTGGAAAGCTGTTATACATATATGTATACATACATGCGTAAGAATCACAAAAGACCCCCCTATTCATTACATCGATCCACAACAAGACCACAACTATAACCCAAGACTCCTAATCGCCAACACGTACTGAAACCACCGTCTGGTAACACTGAATCACACCACCCGTCATGCAATAACATTACCCCCCTCAAGAACAAGCGATACCCCTCAGCGCCTCAACAAGTTCCCCCTCATCAACACCCCTCAATTCCGAGAATAAGCCAAGGTGGCTAATGAATCGATTCAACACCGTAGCTTTAGGTCCTCTTTCAAACAACTCTCGACAAGTACCCTCGTCCTGGAAAGTCTCTCGGTCGAGGGGTGATAAGCAGTGATATGCCTTCTCGAGTTCTTGCCAAGCGGATAACTGGTTTGGATCTGATCATAAGCTCTCAATGTTATCGTGGTACTGACTCAGTTTCAAGGATTTGGATTTGGATTGGAAAGTAGTCATGTGTAATTTGTGACTGGGAATAAGTAGGAAGACAAGAGAGACATGATGCCTGACGAAGACTAATACCTTGTTCTCGAGTCATTTGACCCTCCTTCCATCCTGCGGGATATGAGTATTGATCCATTGACATCTCTGAATCATAGATTGATCATCCCTTCATCGAAGTTCCAGCGGTCAGCACGTTCGTAAACTCCAGCAAATCCGCGTGTCAGTGATCAACGCAGCACCTCAGCGTGTCAAACTGATGAAAGGAGGATGATGACGAGCATGCATTGGCATGTTGAGCTCGATGATACCTTCTCATTGCTATCCTGATTCTAATCCTCATCCTCTTCCTCTTCCTCTTCCTCACTTTCATTATTGATTCTCGCAACCTGTTTCCTTCCACCACTGACTTGCTCCACTTCATCATCATCATCATCAACTCTCACCATCCTCTGACCTCCTTCCTCTTCCCCACCTTCTCCTTGACTATCGTCCTGGCCCTGCTCTAACGCTTCCTGAACTTCCAACTCGGCTTTCTCCAACATCTCCTTAACTTGCATAGCGACATCCACACTTTCCGGCGAAATATCCCAAGTAACAAAAGCCCTTACTACCGCTTCTGCTAATGCTAATTCATCCGCCTGCTCAGGGGTGAGTTGGGTATCGTAGATTTTATGAAGTTCGAATTTAGATACGCATTCACTTTGATATTAGCTTTCGTCCATACAGCTTGGAAGGAGCAGCTTACGTGACGAATCGTGCCCTATCCACGATCTCTTTTGGGATCCCGTGATGTTCAGCGCATTCAGCCGCCATCGATGTTAGGCAGATCGTAGGTGATAGCCTTTCATCAGCTTTACCCCGGACAACGAGGGCAGGGAAGCTTACTTGTAAAGAAAGGTGACTCTGGTATCATCATTCATAGGCGTAATAGTCTTCATATGAGCTTGAACAATCGGTAAATCATCCGGAATCAAGGAATTTGCGAATAATTCACTTTTCATCAGCTTTCTTTGTTGAAGGGGACATACTGGAAATGAGTTAGGATAATTGTTCTAGGCCTAACTTCTTCAATTAGGAAATCGATTACTCCAGCTAACAATCCAGCTCCGTCGGCTGAGGTGGTTCCTTTTCCGAATTCATCTAGGATGATGAGAGATTGGGAGGTGGCTCCTCGTAAAGCGAGTGAGACCTGGGCCAAGTCAATCATGAATGCCGATGCTGGCTATTCATCAGCTCATGCTGATGGTGAGAATGATGAAGCTGACCTTGGATGCGGATTCCCTAGTTTGGACTCGGGTGTATACTTCCATTAGCCCCTCATTGTGGTTTGAGCAGGATACTCACTCTTATCGACAATGCCGATAGTAGCGTTTGTAGCGGGGACGAAACTCCCTATCTGAGCCATAAAAGCAATAAGAGCAACTTGCTTCCCATATGCCGATTTCCCAGATCCATTCGCACCAGTCACGATCATCTTCCATCAGCTCCTTGCATCTCTCGAAGAGTGGAGTACTGACCATACTATTCAACCCACTTTCATCCTCTTGATGTCCGCCTTGTAAGAGCGTATCATTCGTTACGTAGGTATGAACCAATTGTTCCTGAATCAAATGTCTTCCTTCACTAATCTCCAACACTGGTCGGTCTGTCATGATAGGTTTAACCAGGTGATATTGCCTCGAAGCATTTGCCAGTGCCAACAGACTATCATCAGCACTTCTCTCCATAAAAGGGATGTACCAGTCTGATTCGGCAATAGCTTCTATAGCACCATTGATAGTCCCCTCAACTTGTTTGACAGCTTCTGCCATCCTATCCGCATATTCCGTTTCTTTATCTGGCCATCAGCCGATCCATGGTTGGACATACCAATGATCTTAGTATGTATATCCCCGAAATGTTCATCCATATTCAACATTTCAGGAGTTTTGAAATATTGTTGATCTCCAGTCGTAAACTACCATCAGCACCTATTTGGTCTTGAGAACCCGGACTTACTCTCAACTCCCATTCGAGATGAGCGGGAAAGTCGATCGACATGTTCCTATTAGTGAGGACGGCCAAATGGCCAAGTTGTGGGAAATAGACGGCATTGACATCTGATCCCATGTGATATTTGACCACGGTAGGTTGGAGGACGGCCATTGTGATTTTTAGCAGGACGCTATCGAGGGCTAGGGTTCAGCTGGGCCAAAGCACTGGTGACACCGGAGGGACGTACAGGCGTAATCGTTCCTCCATTGGTCCAAATCTTGGTCAATTCCTGCTCTGATACAGATTCTATCGTCTGATGCTGACGAGTCGAAGTCGATCTGTATATCAGCGTTGATGATAAAGGGACATACGATCTGGGAGATGAAAGTCAGAAAAAGCTGAATATCATCATTGACGTGGGTAGCGACCTATCATCAGCGTCCTCTAACAAGTTAAAATCAGGCGACTCACTCGTTCTACGATTGGCAGATTGGTCCCTACCCCAATCTCACACAATTTCTCCCTTACTTCCATAGTAGCCAGTAACGCCTACTCATCAGCCACCCCCAATATCGAATATTGAGAATGAGAGAACGTACATCCATAATCTTCCTCCAATCCCTCCAAGTCCCTCTATTCTTCCTAATCTTCATACATATCCCCCCAACATTTCCAACCTGCTTCATAGCCCTCCTCATATGTTCTACTGGAGATTGATTCCCTGGGAACACTAACATATCAATAGCATCGTGACGGGCTGCTATTGCCCCGATATCTGTCAATGGGCGGAGATGCCATGTATGGAGTAATTTCTTGCCCATTGGGGTTACGCATGTGTTTAGGAGACCAGTTTGTTAGCTGATTGAACCAGCTCAAGAGCTCGGCAGCTTACCGAATAAAGTCATTGATTGCTTTTGAGCTTGATTATGCATGAGTGCGTGAGACTCTGTATCGAGTATAGCGAGGGATCTGGAATCAGTATCACTGCATCATCTTAGTAAGAGCGTACGTTAGTGCATCTTGATTAATGAGCATATGTTGGTCCCTATCGTCAGAATATGTTAGTAGATGGGAGCTTACAGCGACATAGTCTGAATACCGGTAACCTCAAGAGTCTTATTTCCACCTTGAACATAATAGATCAATGCCCCAGTCACGCATACCTACTATCAGCTCTATCCCAAGAAAGGAGGAAGACAGCTGACCGTGTTAGGAGCATCCAAATTAACCCTACACCCCATTCTCACTAATGCCATCCTAACCCTTCCCATACCTGCATCTTCATCCTTCCTAAGCTGTACATCATTAGAAGTAGCTGTATCATCGGAAGAATGATTCAACATTGAAGAATGATTCACCAGCCAATATTTGAATGTCTCTGTATTGGGGAGTTTGAGGGTAGTAATTGCCCACATTGCATGGGATCTATTAAAGACGTTTGAGGATTGGATGGAAATGACTTCTTCTGGGTCCATTGCTTTTTCTTGGCCTACTCATCAGCTCATAACCTTCGATGAAGAGACAAGAGTAGCTTACACCATGCGGTCACCATTTCGATCAAAGCTTCGGGAGCTTTACTACTCATGATAACTACATCCGGTTGGATCTGTTCCAATACTGTCTATCAGCTTATTCCCTACTGTGGGTCCGCGAGAGCTTACATAGAGTAGCAAGGTCCCATCCCCAAGTATCTCTAGTATCCTCCAATATATGTATCTTCCTTTCCTCCGGATCGAAATACGCAGCGGAAAATTGATTCGCATAAGGCGCATACAGCGCTAGTACCTAGATATGAGCTGCAAAGAGAAGGTGTAAGCTCACTTTAGGATCCTTCTTCATTTCAGATTCTTCATTGAGTACAGCTGAAATATCGGGTAGAGGAGGAGGACTTGATCTAGGACTTGAGGAATCTTGGAATCGAGCTTGTTTTCGAGATTTGATTCTTGAAGGTGGATCAGCATCAGTGTCAGATTCAGATCTATTCCTTTGTCTATATCTAGGCATCTTGTTACTTGTTCTTGCTTATATGCGGTGTAGTAATGAATATATGAGAGAAGGAAGAGAAGGATGAGGATCATGAGATATAACCTGAGTCTGGTCTGTGCGTAAGTTGACGCGACTTTACTTTCCCACGCTGTGTTTGATGTGTGACCGCAAATGCATATATATTCTGTTTTCAGCTACAGCTACAGTCAATGATAGTATACAGTCTACACTCGAGATGCTTATCCTGTGGGTTTGTTTGAGGGACCTTGTCCTCTATTGCTTTGATTTGATTTTGAATGTTATACTTTGTTGTCCCAGCCACGATGGCCTTCAACGGTGCTATGTCGATGAAACGCCATTCAACACCACCTTCCCATCCCCCTCCTGTCCATTCCCATTTCCGTTACTTGTAGAAGCATCGGTCGTGACGCCATTAGCAGCACTAGCGAAGGAAGACATCGCAGCCGCTGATAATGGTGCCATACCCTCAATACCGGGTGGTGGTTCGACATTCGCTGGAACCGCTGAACCATTTGTTGAAGGGGGTAATGGGTCTCCTCCCGCTGTAACTGGTAATGAAGCTGCGTGGGCGCCGTTCGTAGTTGTTGTTGATGGACCATCTCCCCGTTCTGCTATATTATCGATTTCTGTTGATGGTGGGACGGATTCGGATCTGCTTGTCAGCTTTAATACAATACCGGGATTGGCGACATACTTTGCTTTCTTGCTAGGTCCAGGTCCTTCCGCACCATCCTCAGCTCCTAACTCGGAAACAGTCTACATATTAGCTTCGTCCGGATTTAGTACGGGCAGCTTACAGTCTGCTGAACCCTCTTTCCCTTCTTCTTCTTAGGTAATCCATCAGGGAAACAGTAATGTGGTAATTCAGACCTAATTGTCAGCTTGACTCGCATTCGCATCTGGAAGCTGACATACCTCTTGACGGGTTTCAGGATCACACTCATTTCCTGTTCATCGTATCGATCCCATTGTTGACATCCACCACAGAATCGTTTACTGGGGTAAAAGAGATTTAGGACTCTACCTCCCGATCCATCCTCTATTCCTGTCAGCTTTATCCCATTCGAGGACCGTGGAGCTTACTCGGTTTCTTCTCAATCTCGAGACCGATAAAGAAGTTCTTGGTGTACACGCGCTTATGATCTTTGTCTTTGAAATCCTCTTCTTTCCGTGACATTGCCTCCATACTCAGTTCTCCCTGCGATGCACCGGCTTGCTCCTCGTCGGAAAGACAGATGAAGGAATTGTTGATGGTGATGGTCGATGGGTGGGCGATTACGATGTTATCGGTATTCTCCAAATCGAGTACCAAGTGACGTATACGTGATTCTACCATACCGCTCCTGTGACATCAGCATCTTTTTACATACGTGGGAACTTGCGTACCATCCCTTGATCCCATCTGAAGTTGATGCAGAAGCAATAACCTGCACATAGGTCTTGTACTGGCTGAAGAAATCCACCTTCTCAAATAGCTCTGACCACGATGATCCTGGTGTTGACAGAATCTTGTCAGTGATTTGCATTCCTGATGATCAGCACTGCCCACTGCTGTGACAACAGGACTCACCCCTCATAAGCTCGTTCCGGACCACCGTCATGGTCGACGCGGAGATATTATGGGTAGAACACATGGAAGGGTATGCAGGCGTAATAACAGGCATGCGATGTCCCATATCACGGCGGTCGAGCTGTTGTCAGGCTATATCTCGCACTTGATGATGACACCTACTTTAGGGTTCCACACTTGATGCTGAGATCCCGGAGGTCCAGTCTCGATCTTTTTCAGGATCACAGGTTGTGGCCATGCCCTACAAGTCAGCTTCTGCCGCTTCAGGGGAGACGTGGAAGCTAACCATTGATAATAGATGGGGAAGAATTTGCCTACTACAGTAGCAGGAGCAGCTGTTGGGTATAATTGACAGATTCGAGCCGTCAACATCGCCCATGCTACACCACCTGGGAAACCGAGGACGTTTGAGTAGATTCCCCTTTCTGCCCATTAGCTCTGATCAAGGATGTAACTTACTCTTTGCCCATAATCGAATTGCCCGCAAGGTTGTACGGAAGGTAGCGACATTAGGTACTAGATTTAGGATCATATCCGTAACTCTGGGTCCTGGTCGTCAGCTCACGCAATAGCACAGGCTCGTCAAGCTCACCATTCAAACTTCTCTGCGAAGCATCGTCCACTCCTTTCAATATCTCATCCTTCTCAATATCTAACGCATCCCCAGCTTCCGGTAAATTCACCCTGGCGAACAGTAAATCCACCTCAACTCCTGAAATGACAGTTTTCATGATAGGTACGAAAGCCGATTCGACCGCCTACTCATCAGCTCCTCCCTTACTTCAATTGATGGACGTACAGAGATCTCAGTGACAGCAGGCCATTCCCTTAACATCTGTTGGAACTCGCCGAAGAAATGTTCTTTGTAGATATGTCTCGGGCAGACGCAGATTGTATCGATATCGGAACCTGGTCCATGGACTCCGAGTCTGACATCAGCCACGACTTGAACAGTCAGCTTACCTATATGATCCAGACGTGTAGATCCTCCCTCCAGCTTCATTTGCTACTTTCTCGGAAAGCCCTGACTTTATAGAAACGTCATGTACGAATTTCGTAACTAGCTGAGCTATGTTTGACAGTAACCTCTCCCTAGTCATCAGCTTCGTCCCGCATCACTGGATACTGCTAGCTGACCTGACTCTACGTTCCCCATCCGACTCGAACTGGTTCATAGCTACTAAATCGTTCATTAATGCTACCTCATCAGCTCAATCAATAGCCGTTGGGTCGGCGAGCTTACTCTCGCTAGCTTGTACGTCACTCGGCTTAGGAGGTTCGGTAGAAATAGGAGGAGTGACACCCATCATCTTGAATTCGGATGGACTACATATCAGCCACGCCCCTATGATAAAGGGGATCAGATTACCCAGACATGATCGCGAGTTGTCGTGTATTCGAGCTAACGAGTTGTTCCTTAAGCACACAGGGATATTCCTTTCGAATGTTCTTATCCTGTAGACGTGGCAATGATACTGTGTATGACTGGTTGAATAGTGTATATAGGATGAAACAATAGGACAATACGAGTATAATCAAGTCCAGGTTAGTAGAATGGGATTCAAGCTGTAACCGGGTCAGCCGCGCCTATTAAGGAAAGGCGTGTCTGGTCTTAGATTGTCTGCCACTGGGTTTACAACCGTCAACTGATGTGCGGCGCTGCTGTTACTTGTACGGTCGCAAAGAAGATGCTGTCTCGGCCGAGTGATAGGCAGATGGAAGGCACTAGTATCCGCAGTACTCACCATATCCTTTCATGAGACAAGCCTTCGATGTTTCATCATTTCACCATGACACTCCAATGCTTGCTGCTAATGCATCGACTACAACTCACACCATCGCCCGACCCGACTAAGATTGTATCATCATCGATAGCATGGCACTCGATACGGAACAAGGATCAAATGTATCAAGAGGTGAAATGGAGACTGAGGCTTCTGCCTTTGATGCCGAGGAGGCTGCCACCGCTTTGCTCCAGATGAAATACTCTAACTGGCCTACAGTGGAGATTGATCGTTCGAGAAAGACGATAAGTGTCGCCAACGTGAGCACTACGACTGCACTCTCCTACAATGTAGCCGAAACGCAAGCCGGCTCCAACACGGGTTACGAAAAGGAGGAGTCCGATGAAACAGCATCCGAAGGAATTGTATGCGGTCCTGAGAAGCATGCAGAAGGCGAGGAGACTTGCTTCATGTCGGACAATGAGAAGTCAGTCTTGAAAAGGCTCGTCACAGTTCTGAAGCTGACAAGACAGGAGCGCCACTCCAGTCCGAATCAAGAAGGAGGAGTGTCTGGGTTTGATGGACGCAAGAAGGTGGCTTCAACGGCGTTGAATGGAGCATTTTCCGATGATGTGCAAAGATGCATACGTGACTACAATTACTTACCAGCTTGCCGAGATATGCAGTTACCAGACACTCTTTCTCCTCCTCCTCTCCCTCCTCTCCACCCCCAACTTCTCAGCAACCTCCCTAGTCCTCCTCCATCGATCAAATCTCCTCATGATAGTACTGAATCCATATTGGATATACGAGAATGAAAAGATGACAAAGAAGGCGGCAGTACAAGGAGCTGCTACTTTCCAGAAATAGGATACGGAGTTCTGGAGAGCTCCAAAGTCTTCGAAATTCTGATGATCAGCTCATTTGTTGAGATTAGTGATGAAGGACTTGCCATTCCGAAGTACGACGACTGAGGGGGTTAGCTGGGTCTCTGACGGAGAAGGAGAGAACGGCTTACAATGAAAGTCAAAGCTATATGGATGTTAGTATGAAACAGGATCAATGGGAAGGAAGACGTACGCAAGAAGATAACAGTCACCACACTCAATCTCTCCATCGAGGCATTCGTCTGGAAACTCAACACATTCTACTTATCAGCTCATTTTTTACATTATATCGATGAACAGGGGATGACTTACAAAGACATAATCCGTCAAATGATCACAAGTAGCCACAAACTGATCCATCGAACTGCAGATAATCTCCAAATGATCCAAAACATCCCCAATGTAGACTTTCGTCATCGGTGAAAAGAACCCATTCATAGCCATAGGTTCTTTCCACGGAACCATCCCATTCGAATTTGTGGGCATACCAGCAATACCAACCTGCGCCCCTTCACGGGGGATGGGCTGAGCGCTAGATGGTCGGGACATTTGGAAATCGAATCCTAGAGTGTTTCCTGTTTCTAGTGGGAAACCGAATTCGGAAGGACCTGGTGTTCCTGGTCGTGTCTGACTTTGGGGTGTAATCCATTCAGTATCCCTTGATCCGTGATTCCTGTCGATAGGGCGAGGGGCTGTCGCTACTGCGGAAGCGGCCCTTGAACGCTGGACTTCCTGGTCACGGACGATATAGCAGACTCGAAGTAGGGGCGCCAGAGATCGTCGAAGTCGGATAAGCTGGGACGAGAGGATATGGAGGTGTCGTACGGTCTCCATCTGGATATCAGCTGCTACTCCTCGTGCACCTGGGGACGTACTTGGGGATCGACAAGAACAGTAGCTTCCACTTTCAAGATCTCTACCTCGAATGTCTGCTGGATTTCAATAGCAAGATCCACAGCTGAGGATTAGCATCGCCCAGTCTCAGCTCAGAAGTGAACGTACAAACATCAAGCAACGCCTGTGCAAGCATACTAACATCCCCAGCTCGTCTCAGTAGACTGGTATCGTCCTCCAATCGAGCGTAAATGGGTTCAAGAACCTCTTTACAGTTCTTCCCAGCAATTGTGATTATCGTATCTACGCATCAGTATCAGTCTACATTTAGAGAGGCGACATACTATCGCGAGTCATGAATACACTCAGAATACTTCGTCGGACTGGAACCATGTATTTTGCAGAGAGCTGATCCACCGTCAATCGATGAGCTGCTTTTTGGAATGGCTGCATGGTCAGCTCGTCCAATTGGGGAAGAGTCACGGACCGATTGCCCACCCTGCAACCTAGTCCCTGCAACACTAGGTTCAAATACCCCCTCAACCCCCTCCGGTAAACTCCAACTACTAGTAGTAGCCTTCTTCACCGGCCCCTTCCTCATGGTATCCCCATGGGTATGCGTCTCATCATCCGCAATGACTATCTCGTCGACTTTGCCGGATTGTAGTGCGTCTGAAGCTTTTGCTAGGTCTTCGGTATCGTGGGCGTGCATGTGGTGGATTAGGATTTGCATGTAGAGGTGGTTTCGGTAGAAATCGAGTTTGGATCGAGGGGAGTTGGAGGATCGGAGGGCGTCTTCGACTGCTAGCGGATGAAGCCTGGCCTTAGCTCCTGCGTGTAATGTGAAGGTGGTGACGTACCCATATTTCAAAGTCAAGGTCTTGATGACCTCCCAATTCAAGCCGTCGACGTGGACTGACGATCAGCATATCTCCGCTTCATAGGGATTGGACCTACTCCATCTCACTCCCCCAGTATCCCCATGCATCTGCTTTGACTTCGCGTCGCCCTCCAACCACTCCCTCAACCTCTCTCCAGGAAAATCAATCCTAACGTTCTTGCTTTCATCGTCCGTCTCGTTCGTCCAATCGACCACCTGTTTCGTCAGCTGGATACGAGTCGCACGACTTAGACATACAGAGATCTGAGTCCGCCCATCTAAATGCCCATAAGACTCTTCATCCCTCCGACTTCGAACATCTACACCTGGCTCATCTCCAGTCCCACCTCCGCCTGGTGATGATAACCAGCGGTATTTCGGTTTACTCCCTCCAGGTGAAAGGAGGTTTGATATCCTCGACGTAGGCGATGTTCCAGCTTCCGCTTCTATGTCCTCATGGGTATTTCCATCTTGTGTCGGTAGTATTGGACTACGAGGTTCGTTCTCGGGTGAATGGGTCAGTCGATGAGCAGCTGCTACTGCCAGAGCTCGTGTACGGAAACTACCTATCTCATCAGCTCGCCCTTTGAGAGAGTGGTAGGACGTACTATTACGCGCATGACCTATAGACGGCCTCTCCAGGTTATTGGGTAGACTAGACATGTCTTGGTCGTAAGTATCGTTGGGAGGGTCGTCAAAGGGAGAAACGGTGATTGAAGGAGGTTGGTTTTGCTATTTATCAATCTGACTCATCAAGCTCGGGGTAGTTGTGTGTGTGTATGTGCATACCTGACTAGTCGATACTTGTGCGTGTAATGTGGATACAGAGGATGAAGATGTATGTGACATGCCTCTTGGATGACCGTGATAAGAAAGAGTGGTAAAATTAGAGCTGCAAATTCAAAGATAAATGGTATGACATCACTCGACTTTTGTCTATTTGGATGATAGATGGTATTGGTACTCTACTTGTGTCTACTACACCACGTCCAGCTCCTCTGACTACTTGATCTCCTCACTCCGCAGGACATCCATCCGAGCAGCCTCAGTAACCCTCCCCTAAGTTCCGAATCACTCTACCCTGTTGACCTCAAAACGGTAATGGGCGAGGGCAACTCCTGATGGGCGGTGGAGGTTGCACACCTTGAGCTGATTCCGGCATCGGCAAATGGGTTCGGGTAATGCCTGGTGATACTGGCCGATTGGGACTTGGTCGTGGGTAGCGAGTGAGTGGTACTGGCCGGCTGGTGGGTGGTAATCCATAATGTGTTATCTCGTTTCGCTCGGTGGGAGGTATTCCATAATCGGATATCTCGCTCTGGCTGGTGGATGGTGGTCCATAACCATAAAGGGGTGTCGCGTTCGGTCTTCTCGCCCGCCTAATGTCCGAGATTGTCTCTTCGACGTGCTGAATGATGTCTCGCCAATTTCGGGAAAGGAATGCGACCACTAGACCGGCAGCCGTCACTGCCACAGTAGCGGACCCGACGATGGTCCAGAATTTGTGAATGAGTTGTATGTCTGGAGTCTCGTTCTGAGTGTCAGCCAAACCTTTGGAAGCAAGTAAGACGACTCACCATACTGAAGAAAGCAGCCTGAAATCGTCAGAAAAGGCAACAACGGCATTTAACAAAACACTGACCGTCATTGTGAACGCTGAGAATCAGCTTACAAGCATTGACGGAGGAAAAGAACTTACGAACGCAAACAAGAGTACAGGCAGTGAAGATCGCCAATATTCGATTCAAGATGACGGCGGAGTGGGCTTGCTTCTCGGCGATCTCGGACTGCCTTATCAGATATCTCGAGCTGACAGGGGGAAGGGAATCACTTGATTGCTCTCGATGACACTATCCAAAAGCCGATACCAATTCGTTTGATGTCGGAGAGTACGCTTGGAGTAATGTACTAGCTGCTGGAAATCTGCGGTGATATCGTCCTCCATCCAACCTTTGGTCGTTGTCTGCCTGTCCCCTATACGTTGGCAAATATCATCGAGCAGGATTAATGGACCCCCTGCGTCGTTCCAGTGTCTGTCGTGTGTCGTAAAGCGGACTGCATTTAGATCGAAGGAGCCATCGCCATCCTATGTGGTCAGATCATCTGCTCTTGTCGATCTACCCGTCAAACCCCCGCACATATTTAGTTACTGCCTTTTCCTCGGCAGGGGCGGCCTGATGATCAGCCCGTGATAATCCCCAATTGAGACCGAGACTTACATCTGCAACCACTCCGACAGCTTTATCAAGTCAGCATTGAAGAAGGCGATTTCCTTCAGGCTCACCAAGCGTCAAGATCCGCCACAATACCGCGGCGGCATTGACTTTCCCCTGCGGAGGTACGAATGGTGGGCTACCATGCAGCCTCACTGGAAAGCCTATACTGGCATCTCTACCTTCGTATATGGTGATGATGTCGTTACCTGGCAGTGAGTATTGTCCCGAAGCTTGGAGGGTGGTACTACTCACTGTTGAGCAGGAAAACGTGGATTTTGGCCCATCGCCCGGGATCAAAGGTGATGTGCGTGAGATGGCCATGCTCAACGACACCCTTCCATCCCCGATCGGGGTCTGGGCTCCAGACAATCTTGCGCTGGTACCCCTCCTGATCGCCGTGAGGGATGTCCAAAACAGCGTATCTGAGACTGCATCGTCAGCTCACGTCCTTGGCATTGACCGACTCGAGGTGTTTGAGCAAGGTTTCGATATACGGAGACCTTCTCCCTTCAATCCCCATAGTTTCAAAGTGTCCTACTATCTCGACTGAACATGAGCCTTGCCTTTCATTTTAGAGCCCACTCACTCCATCTAGCTTTTCGCGTTTCTGGCGCTTCACTCCAGTTCCCCGGACGTCTATCCAGGAAATTGGGCAGCTGTATCTGCGCTTCATTCCCCACTACTGATCTCCAAAGGTTTCGACTTCGTGCTCCTCCAGGTCCAGACATGAGAGGCAATGTAAACTTCTCCCGCTATGTATCTTTCTAACAAGCACCCAGTCTCCAACCACGTCATCAATGGTATGTAGGGATATTCTTCGACCGGCTCGGCGCTGTGACCTTGAAGCGGGTCCGACATCTCGATATCGATTAAGTTGTAGTACTATCGATTGATTCGATTGATGAAGAGAGTGAGATCAGGTAGTTGAGTAAAATAAACTTGACGCAGAACCGTCTCCAAGGAAATAAGAGGCTGTGTTGACACGACCCTGTTGATCATCCTTTGGCCCGAAGTGCAGGGCCCGAAAATCGATTTAATCCCTCATAGGAACATAGTTACTAGGTCCAGTCCATCGATTCCCCATGTCCATCGAGATGATGGCCTTAATCATCCTCACATGAATCTAGCCTCGAGCTAGACAGCTAACGGGATCATTGAAGTCTAATCGAATGTAAACATGTTTTGACCGCATCTCGTGTTTCCCATTCAATTCGATCGTTTGGATTGGTGTTATTAGCGCATCATCCGTTGATCAGGTGGTTCTAGTTGATTGCATGTCAGAGATGGGTGACAAAGTAGGGTTATAGACGAAGACATCAGTTGCTCTGAACCAATATTGAAATCACGTGACTTGCAAATGCCCCTTGGTCCATGTACAATGATGATGCATGATGTATTCGTCTCTCTACAATTCTCTCTTCTCGTGTATACGGTCACTGGTAGTCGTTGTATATCTTAGTCCTAATACTCGTTCCGATGGTATATTGATCCTCATTCCTATCCTCGTCCTTGTCCATGGTATTTCGTTGAGTATATCCACAATCCTCCAATTTCCAGCCGCTCTAATCGTTTCAAAAACAGCTATTCATCCCCCGTTTGGGGAAGTTCAGCAGCCGTAAGCTTCCCAGGATTCTTTGATTCGGACGTTGGGAGTGATGGACGAAGCGGAGGATCCTTGAATTTGGGAATTGGATGGAATCAGAGTAGCTGGGGATGCGAGTTGTAGTACCTGACTGGGTGATGTGGATCTACGCGAAGAAGCTCGTGATGCGGGCAAGGGTATTTGACTTGGTGATTTTGATACGATCGAAGGAGCGCCAGATGCAGGTAAGGGTATCTGACTTGGAGAAATGGATACGATCGAAGGAGCGCTAGATCCAGGCAAGTGTGTCTGACTTGGCGCAGGAGCGGTACCGAATCTTCGATCGAGACTGTGGTCAGTCTGGTGACTTTGATGATGGGACGCTATGTGACTCACGGGCCTGCTAGGGGCCATGGCATCGGGAACAAGGGGTCCGTCATACGATGCCATGGCCCCGTCATCGGCAACAAGGACCCCGATGCCGAAGCTTGGCCGCTGCTACCTTCCTTCCCCAATGTTTCCTTCACACGTCCACCGAATTTCGAGACTCGTTCCCCCACGTCTGACGATAAACGATTTCGCAGAGCTGACCATCCCGAGCGATCTCCAGCCCAATGTCTCCTCGAGAGGTCAAGGTCATCTCCCGAGCGATCACGCTTTTCTCTCTCGCCAAGTAGAGCTTCCATCTCGGTTTCAAGCCTCTCGGCCCGTCTCAATTTCGATCCGTTCTTGTCATCAAGAGCGGTCCATGGAAAAGGATCGAGATGGTGCAGCTTGTCGTGTATTTTCCTATATCTCCAAGCCTCGTAGCCAATCGAAACGTCCAGTCGTCGAACAGCGCCCCGCCAGTTCCTCAATAGGTGTGTGAGTAGGAAACCAGCAACAAGGATTGCACCGGTCGCAGAGCCAACGATAATTTTGAATTTGTGGATGCTGAGGTCTGGGGTGTCGGCGAACTTTTGCTAGACAGTCAGCTCTGGTTAGTCGTCATTTCCGCAGCGGTACCCACCATGCTGAAGAATGCAGCCTTTGGTTGTCAGCGTACACGACAGCGCACGGGTAACATGGGTACTGACGGTCATGGTGAAGGCTACGAAGTCAGCTATCGATCTCTGCTCCTCGCCGGGTAAGTACATACGAACAACAATCACGGTGCAAGCTGTGAAGACGGCCAAAAGACGATTGAGGACGACAGCAGACTGGGCTCGTTCAGCAGCTATCGATTCTTGCCTTTGGGCGGTCCGCCGAGAGTTCCCTGCTTGTACGATCTGTAGGTGTTAGCAGCATGTCGCATCCAGTAGGACCCGGGAACTCCTTACCTCTAATGGACATTGATACGATTCCTGGATTGACCGAGATTCCTGTATATCGCGCAGAATATGCTGGGTATCCTGAGAATGTCTCTCAAATTCTGCTTTCAGGTCTGTCTCCAACCAGGCATAGATGCCCTGATTGTCCACCAAATATCGACAGATATTGTTAATCTGTTCCAATGGATTCTTGACAGTTCTGTTGATTTTATTGTTGATATGAAGAATATTTACCAGCACTTCCGGGTCCATTATCTGTCTGCATCAGCCCAACCACTGCCAAACAGCACACACCTCTTGTTTCAGCGCTACGATCGTTTTATCCTGATCCTCCTGAAGCCACTTGAGGCGCTAAGGGCTCAGCTATGTGGTGGACGCCAATCATCGACACCTACGGTTTCCACAATCTCGGTCACTGTCGAATCAGTGGTAACATCGAAATGAGGGTACGGGACTCACGAAGGATTTCGAATCTCCACAAGATTGTGGCGGCGTTGACTAGCTCTTGTAGAGGCGGGCATGGAGGTTCATGAAGGTCTGCCATGAGCGGGGATGAGTCCCTTGTTGCCGATCGTTGGGCGTATACTGTGATGATTTCGTTGGCTACGGTAAGCATTATTTGACTACCTGAGAGACATAGCCAGGAGGGAACCTACTTGGTAGCACGAAGACATCCAGGTCCACCCAGTCGGGTACTCTGTTGTTCGTAAAGTCGAAGTCATATTTCTTAAAGTCGAAGTCATATCTGACGTGCGCAACATGTCCGTATCGGACGACAGTGGTGACGTCGAGTGTATTACGGACTTGACTTTGGCGGCCTTCTCGAGCTCTGTCGAAAACTGTGCTGCGAAGTCTGTCGGTCAGCCTGCTCGATACACTCGTCGACTAACTTCAAACGCTTGCATAATGTATCCAGCCAAGCGGGACGATCTCCTTTAAGTCCAATACCTCCGACTATCTCGACTGCAAATGAGCTGACGAACAGAAATTTACCGATAAGCCTAGACTCACTCCATTTAGCCTTTCGCGTTCTCGGCTTGTCACTCCAGCTCGCCGGATCTCGGTCGAAAAATGTCTGTAATCTTGCCTGGACATTGTCGCCAATTGGAGATTCACCGAATATCTCCGTTTTGTAATTGTCTGAATCCCAGACGTGTGAGGCGATATAAGCATCGCCGCTCAAGGGATCTCTGCGATCGTAAGTGTAGAGCCAAGCCTTGAGGGATTGGTATGAGACCGGTGCGACGGGTCTGGACATTTCGGGCGTTGAGGGAGCACTGTTGTTTAGGGAAACGAGTGATTGACCGTCGGGCTAGTGATAAGGATGATGTGTGGACAACTGAATTGTTATAAGAGTAGTATGCGGGAATTAGTAAATCCCGCGTCCAAGCAACGCGACCCCTACCAAAGGACCTGTATTTTTGTGTGACCGAACACAAGCCGAAAGACAAAGCCCAGCTTTCCCGAAAGGTCCTTTGTTTCACCATTCGCCTAGTCATCTGCTGTCCTTTGGCCGTGGTCTGGCCCTGAACTGCCTGGACCAGAGCTCGAAAGGGGCATCTACCTTCATTAGGCTCGTATTCAGTATCTAGTTACGGATACCGCCAGCGATTATCCTCGGGACCGAGATGATCAACCATGCATGTCCGAAGTTCCACACAATCGATCTACTCCAACTCTCCAACCTTTGCTGCCTTTCCCTGTAGATTGAATAGCGTTTGTGTGAAAGGGGCGTGGGAATTAATTGATTAGGGTGTATTTCGAGGGATTGAGGGAAACCTTGTTCAGCCAGATTACATGTCCAAGCTCAAGATGACTTACACGTGCGTACTGGACAAGCTGGAACATGGAACCTCCAACAGCTACACTCCAAAGGACCATGTAGGAACCTATCGGTATTAGCCGGTTCATCTAGTGAGATGGTAGACATACGGAAGTATAGGTTTCCGTTTCCTCGTTGGTATACTAGCTTCTTGCCTGATAGAGCCTGGTTGTTAGTTGCCATCCTTGTCCATCCTTCTCGTTTCCATATGTGCCAACGAGCTAAACGCGCCGGAAGGAGCCGGAGGTGCAAAATGGTGAACATACCTGGAAATAACGCTGCTTCTCAGCTACCTTGTTTGGACCTGGTTGTTAGCTACCCTTCCTCACTCTGTGAAACAGGACATACGGTCAATGAGGAAAGCCATCTTTACTTATATGTATAGGTGTTGAATGTACTCTAGCTGATTTGGTTAATAGCAGTAGAGTAAAGGGATTTCAGGGGTGTTGTATTTGTTTCCGTTAATTTAATTTAATTAATCCCAGAATTTAGATATGAGTGAGGAAGTCTTCTCCGGTCAGTAAGAGGTGTAGTGACTATAGTATATCATATAACCATGGACGTATCACAGGAACTAGCTGCTTATGCAGAGAAGCAGTAGGTCATAGAAGAGTTATATCATCGAGTCTAGCTGACAAACAGCACCACCGATAACCTCGAACGAAGTGCACCTGCCGAAGTTGATGCTGGTCTTTTGACCGCTTTCGACAATACCCCCGTCGAGGCTGCTGAGTACGAGTAAGTCCGGTCTACCTTTCATGACAGTAGAGAGATCAGAGAGAGGGGAGAAGCAGGGATCTTCCCAGACAAGAGGAAGGTGACGTTGAAATAGAGCTGATCCCAGGTCCAACAAAAACTCGCACCTCCTCGCACTCGCCCTCACATCCACCCAATCCCTCATCTCCGCTCTCTTCAACTTACCAGCTCACTCATCCGAGAACGGCCCAACAGTGAAACTACCCAACCCCACCACCCCACTCCCCCGAGAGAAACCACTACCCAAGCCTAAGCCTCCTACCAAATGGGAGCGATTCGCCAAGGAGAGGGGGATCAGTCATAGTAACAAAGAGAGGGAGGTTTGGGATGATGATAAGCAAGCTTGGGTTAGGCGATGGGGTAAGGATGGAAAGAACAAGGATAAGGAGGATGCTTGGATTAGTGAAGTCAAGGCTGGTACTGGTGCGTAATTCTGCCATTCTCATGACGCGACACTAATGGACAGAGGCCGACCACGACCCACGAGCTACTGCTCGAGCTGAACGAAAAGCTAGAATCGCAAAGAACGAAGGTCAACATGCTCGAAATGTCGCTCTAGCCGCCAACCCAGCATCATCCTCCAAAGCCGCTGATCCAACATCCCAAACCGGTAAAGCAGCCGCTCGAACTCAACGAAAAGCCGAACTCGACCGAACACTCCTCATCACAAAAACAGCAACAGCCTCCATGGGTAAATTCGATAAAAAGATCGAAGGGGAACCTAAATCAAAGGGAGTCAAGAGGAAGTTTGAAGCCAACAATGATGTCAAGGGGGAGAATACTGCTGCTTTGGATATCTTGAAGAGGGTCGAGAGGGGTGAGACTAGTAAATCCAAGAAGGGAGGTGAGGGTGCTGAGGGTGGTGTCAACTACAGGAAGGCTGTTAGGCAGGAGGGCAGGGAGCAGATGAGGGGTGGAGGTCGTGGTGGTAGGGGTGGAAGCCGAGGTGGACGAGGTGGAAAGAGATAGTCATTTGGTTTTGATTCGTTTAGACTGTACATTGAATGTATATTGGTACTTTGACTCCGAATGTGCACTATTCTGACCCGGCTGGGGAGTTCAGACTATACACGGTCACAAGGTCAAGACCATCACTTGATGGAGCACTGCGGGTCAGCGACACCACTCGCCTACTTGACGACTCACCTCCTTCTTTCTTCATCACATCCCCCTTCTCAACATACCCCAATTTCCGATAGAAGCCTCGAGCATCTCTAGGTTCCTGAGCCTGTCATCAGCCACAGTCCATGTCCTTTGCCGGTATCTCAGACGAGATGACGCTCACTTGGGAATCAGCAGTAACTTCCTCCAATTCATTCGCTTTAGCAGTCGCATGAGCTGCTTCACACAATGCCCTAGCTAGGCCGGTACCCCTAAACGGAGGGAGTACGGCCAGGCGACCCAACTACCTGTTAACGAATGTCATGGGAATTTGACAAGACGATTACCTGCCCGGTGGAGTTATGGATCCGGACTGTACCCACCGCCTCGCCAGTCGAGGAGGTAGCTACGAAATGAGAGCTAGCCTCGTCATGCGCCTTGTTCTCCCTAGTCCAAGTCAGGGTCCGACCATCATGGAGAGATAGTGGTGAGCTTACAGAGTTTCCTCCACGCTGGGTGGGTAACCTTGTTCATCGCAGAACACTACTTGTAAGCTTTCGTCTCCTCTTGCGGGAGAGCCTGACCTATCTTCCGGACCTGCATGCACTGTCGACGCGCTTTCGGCGTAGTCGCTGCATCAACCTGAAAGCTCATGATAATATTGAAATACAATCGACTCTTGAAACTTCAGTCATCTCAGTCATCAGGAGTGGATATGCTTAATTCGTCATCATCATTCTGAGGTATTATAATTGCATTTACTACTAAGGCTACATTTCGTGTATAATCCACTACCTTCTCCATTTATCGCCTAGACCACCAATGCGCCCTCTGATTGGAGTAGGTAGTCTGAGTCATTGGCTGGTTTCCTACATACCCATCATCGACGTAATTCTTGTTCTTCCTACCATATTTCCTCTCCTTCCTATCACCTCCGCAACAGCATGCAAAGAGCGTGAACAAAGTAGCAATAAGGAGGGAGATGGTGGCGGCGAGAACGAGCCATGTGGCATTACCATACGAAGCAGGTGAGCCGGCTACGTTCGAGTTGATGTTGTTTCGGACGATACCGAAGATTGCAAAGTTGAGAACCATGCAAACTAGGGACACGAGGAAGGCGAGGAAGACGATTAACGAAGCGAACAAGAAACCGAATTGAACGGAAGCGAGGGCGACGATTTGAGCAATGAATGCTAGACCGCATGCGATTGGGTGTAGGATTAGAGCTTTAGATGCTCGGTCTGCAGACGAGTTGTCGTAGTCGATCCCACCTACTGCACCGCCAAGTCGGGAGAGGGGGTATCCGATCTGAGTTCCGGAGCATAGATCCCTCTGTCGATCAGTTTCTATCCTCTTAGAGCTCGCAAGGGACTTACGTCGAGGGATGTACAGTATCCGAAAACACCAAACGTGGAAGTATCTCCAGCTCGATTGACATCAAGCATAGAGATCCTATTGATGATAGGCGCAGAGACTACCATCAGCCCAGTACCAGACAGAAAAAGTGGACGTACTAGTCGCAACAAGCAACAAGACCCATCCTGCTAGGATAAAGAAATTGGCGAGGATATAAGTGAATTTGCCCATTATGCACAAGGTGGAATTGATGATATCTGAACAATCAGTCGCTTTCACCTCTTTATGTATCTTCAAGACTCACAGCAAATATTCCAGGCGATGAAAGATAATGCGGAAAGCTGTGGCGGCTTTTATATGAATCCAGCTGCGAGGTGACTAGCCAAGCATCACAATGACGTCGCGAGGCAGTGGTAACCACTTGAAAGGATCTACCGTTCCTCACTTGCGGAATAGGGAATGAAGGAAATAGGCATAAACCCGCATGG
>Ga0308160_10001688_pt1 | contig 29532 bp, 36 predicted proteins | sample PhyFR1_FD_201036 | JGI IMG/M metagenome (GOLD analysis project Ga0308160, IMG submission 201036) | Phyllosphere microbial communities from UC Gill Tract Community Farm, Albany, California, United States - DLSLF.R1 | ecosystem: Host-associated > Plants > Phyllosphere > Unclassified | place: USA... | reverse complement strand
GACCAGTGACAGTGACTGGATCAATCGGAAGTCAGAATCGGAACTGAGCAAAGGAGGAGGAGAATTGGGATTTACCTGGAATTCTTCCCCGACCTTTAGCTCTTTGTAACTCTGTTCCAATCAATACTAGACATTCTCGAGACAGTTCACTCCATGCACCTCCAGCCGAACTAGCTCGTTTGACATCTTTGAAGATAGCTTCTCTTCGACTGGGAGAGGTGAGACTCAAGACTTGAAGTTCGAGGTAAGCGAATTGCTGTTGACGAGACAACCACAGAAGTCAGCCCGATTTTGGAGTGACTTGATAGGATTGAATCGACGAACCTGGTAGTAGGCTTCATCTGAACGAAGACCAGAAAGGAGAGATTGATTGGGATTCGAGGCGAATTGAGAGACCGACATTGGCTGTCGGAACACGCCGCTGCTCGTCAGCTTCTGATTCAGTAGATGAGATAAGGAGCGCGACTGACCTGAGTAGCGTAAACTTGGAATATAGCATGAGTTGCTTCCCAAAGTGCAAACATCAAAAACGAACTAGCGATACTCCTCGTCGCGAGCGTGAACGAATAACTCCCAGAATGTCTCATCATCGTATACAAATGAGGTCTACTCTCAACTCGAATATTCATCAGTTGGCAACTCGAGCTGATGAAGAAGGAGGAAGAGAGAGTACCTTGACCAAGGACCGACGAAATTGACCAAGATGAAACGAAGGATTGGACGACGGAGGAGGACATAGGTCGTCCAGAATGAGAGGAAGGAGATTGAGGTGGAACGGATAGCGGAACGAAGAGTTTGGGCGGAACGAGCGACGAGTCGAGCGGGAATCGCGAGCTATCATTGTTACGTTCCTCAGTTTCTCGTTAATCGTGTATCGTAGAGACAGAGGGAGACTCACTGATGTGTCGGCATCAAATTCAACTTGTGATCTGTCCTTGACGACGTGTTGACCAGCCGCGAAAGCCGCTGAGAAAGCATGTAATAAACCCAAAGTGATTCTCCTCTCATTGATCTGCCATGTGTCTCGCCTGGACGATTTCCACTGGCACCACTCAGTTCATGCAGTCTACTCGAGTGAATCAATGGAAGACGTACCCCTGATGGTAGAAGAACAAACCCAATCTCGAATCTCGACTCGTATAACTAGCACACCAAACGTAAGCGAAATGAAACGCTACGGCTCCCAACAAGTACGCTAGGAAGAATCGAATTGTTGATCGTTGTCGGAGTTGAGAATAGGTAGCGAATTTGGTTGGGAGGGGAGGTTGAGGTACTGTACGGAAATCACTTCAACGAATCAGCTTGTTTGGGAGATTCGAGGAGAGCGAGGACGTACGTGAGATAGTTTGTTTCCTCAATACGAATAACGGTAGAGTACCTAAGAAAGCGACTGGTGCGAAGAGGAGCACACTGAGGAAGTTGAAGAGAGAACCTGTTTGCATCGAACACCTCGAATCAGTCCTTGCTCGAATAGATACGAGATGGACGAATACGAACCTGGTAGTTCTTTTGGATCAAAGACGGAGATCAATAGAGCGGTGTAACTAGCAGATCCAGCTAGAATCAACATATTCCTCATCCTCCTCCCCAACACGACCTGCGGACACGTACTCCTCTCCAGTCAGTGCTCTGTAGCGAATGGATAGTAGAGAGTGTACGCACCTTGCATAATGCAGAGTAAGATTGAGATGAAGACATTTGTGTCAAGCTGTTTTTGTTGAGAGATGGCACTTGAACCTTGCTAGACCCTGTGAGCCGTTGTTACTGACTACCACTGTACTCTTTGAAGTGCTCTGTGTTTCCTTCCACGAGACTGGAACGATTCGCGAGGTTGAAAAGTGAACAGTCGGAGTCCAACTTGGATTCGCTTTGAAATTTCCTCAGAGTCGATTTCGCAACAACTTGTCGAAAAACTCGCGATGCAACGAGACAGAGACAGCGAGAACGAGAGAGAAAACGATCTGCTTTCTAAATATGTCAAGACAAGAAAGACTACAGGATCAAGGTTCGGAAAAGCGAAAAGAGATCTCAAAAAATGTATAATAAACATGGGAACTAAAGGGTTGTAAGAGAGTCTGTGTACTTTAAGGAAGGGAAGGGCATGGGTATGTCGTGAAAAGAATAACGAGGGTTGAAACGAAAGAGGGGTATGCGTAGAGGGGAGTGAAAGGAAGGCGATGATATCGATATCTTGGGTGTGGTTTGCGAAATGAAAGGGTGCGAAGGGGATGGATGACGGGATATAAGATAGGAAGTGGGCTAGGCATGTCATGTCGAGAGAGGACGAGTTGAGAAGTTCGAGTCGTCGATTGAAGTGGAAGAGTCGGATTCAACGATTAAAGAAGTTCGCACTTCCTCAACTAACGATTCGTCTCCCACCTTGATTTGAACCCCATCCATCTCGGCAAGGTTCAACATTCCCGGTCTACCACCTCCCGTAGCTCTCCCAAACCTTCCCGCCCAACTCCCTTCATTCGACGTCGTCGTCGCTCCACTCTCTGCTACTACCCGTGGTGGTCTTCCCCCTCCTCCTCTATTGTTCCCCAAGATCTCCCTGTGTGCCTCTGCCCTCCTTCCTTCAACGATCATTCCATCCTCTTGAACTATAGGTGATCCATACATTCTCACTGAACCCCAAATCGAAGCCGGAAGAGTTTCAACCATCTCCGAGTCCGAGTTGGAGAGGATCGAAGGGCTCGAAGAGAACTCGAATTGATCCATTGAATAAGAAGTCGAGATTGAATTTGAAGAAGAAGAAGAAGGTGAAGAAGGAGAGGATTGACCATGATCCCACATTTTTTCCCTTCCTAGTAAAGCCAACGCAGTTTCATAGAACCACTCATTCCGTTTCAGGTAATGAACTGCGACGGTTCCACCGTGAGGTAGTCCCAACATTCGTCGTTGACGGATAGAGAGATTTTCGGGATCGTAGCGAAGGGTAGGGTAAGGAATGAATCGTTCTTCAGTGTAAGGTACCGTGTAAGCGTGGTGTCCTAATCTGATTTGCCCAGTCGGTTCGTTGATAGGTACGGTGTTTCCAGGTTCATGAGTTGGAGGAATTGGAGAGGAGGACGAGGAGGAGGAAGTCGAGGAAGAATTGTTGTCGAGAGAGGAGGAGGAGGTAGACTGAGAACGATGAAGGGATTCGATAAAGTTTGCTGAATGGAATTTGGCTTCATCTTCTTCGAAAGGACCTCCTTTAACCAAATTGAAAATTTCGTACTCATCCTCTGCGAGTGGTGCCCTAGTAGGTCCTTCTTGAATCCCACCTTCCGTCGCCCTCTTCCTCAACCTCCTGAGATGTACCGCTTCGACTCCTTCAGGATCCCTAAACAAATCCTTGCCAAACCTCGTAGTCCTAGCAGAAGGTAAAGTCTCCTTCTCATCTGGTACTCCCGGTTTAACTCCAGTTCCAATATCCCCTCTCACTGGTGCTCCACCACCTCCAACTCGATCCAATAACCTTCGATCACCCTTTTCGAAAACGACCGCATCGAATTTAACCGCTTTCGGTCCTCTCCCATTATCACTCCTCCAACCCTGATCCTTCCACCTTCCACCTCCCTCTACCAACGCCTCTACCTCTTCCTCGACGCTCAAACCCTTCGCAGGAACCGAATAAGGTTTCTTCCAACTTTGTACCGTAGAATAACTCTGCCACAATTCACCACCTCTCCTCATTCTCTCGTCCTCACTAATTCCCCTCCTCCCTTCCAACCTAACTTGTTCGACATGATCTGGGAAAGTGAAACCTCTAGAATAAGTCGTCCCACTCTTTGGGTGATCATAAATGTAACATCGTTCCGTGATCCAATGAATCGAAGATGCGTTGGGATGGTTCCTCATCCATTTCGCGACTCTTTGATCTTCTTTCCCGATTGACCAACTTGAAGGTCGAGGATACGTTGCGAGGTAATTGACCAAATCTGAAGAGAGTGCGTAAACTTCTCCTCCCATAAATCGATTCCTGATCAAATCTAATCTCCCATTCGATCGAAATCCTCATCAGTTTCCCCATACTCCTGAAAGAGAAGAAAGAGAGAGAGAGAGGTAATGGGAACTTACATCCCCAATAAGTATTCTCTCTAGGGGTCAATCTCAAATGTCTCTCCAACTCACTCAACACGATAAAAGCATCATCATCCGCCTTGACTACATAATCCACTTTCCTAAACCCTACTCCTACCTCCCTCTTCCCTCCTCCTTCCTCCCCATTACTCCCCTCCTTGTTCGTATAATAAACAGGAACCGTAGCATTCTCATTCGCCCATTTGAAAAATTCAAAAGTTTTACCTTTGTTCATATTCTCTGAAACGTCCAACACGATGATATCATTAAACATTTCCATTTCCAAACTCACCCTTTTTGACCATTTCTCCCTAGGACGTCCCAAAACGAATTTCAATTGAATGTTTTGACCCGGTTGATTCGTTAGGGGATCGATAGGTAGTGAATGTTTGGCGTAAGAGAGTCGGATGGCGTTCCTACGATCTACTGCGGCGTCTACTGAAAAGACTCCGACGAAAACGTTTACGGGTTTTAGAGAGTCTGCGAGGGAGTGAGGAAAGGTTCGTTGTTCTTGACAGAATTGTCGCCAGGGTAAGGGTTCTCGATCGGATGATAGGACGTTGAGGAGGAAAGTCGTCAGGGTTGCGGCGAAACATAGGAACAAGAGGATTGAGAAGAGGATCGTGAGAGGTTGGGTTGGGACGTAGGGTTGACGAAGGATTGTGTGGACGAGACGGAGGAGAGGGTTTGAGGAGGAGGACGAGGAGGAGGTGATCGAGGAGGTCGAGGAAGTGTCTCGGTAATGGTGATGTTTCGAGGAGGAACGCGAGTGAGGGAGTAAAGGTGCGGTAGAGGAGAAGGAAGAGGATGAGAGAGTTGGTTTTCGACGAGATTCTGCCGCTCGTCGTGACCACCATCCGGGTTTACGTTGTTGCTCTGATTTCTTGTTTCGAACGAGGGTGGGAGAGGTGTCGGGAGTTTGCTGTTGAAACACTCCTCCTCCTCCTCCAGATCCAGATCCAGAGAGTTTGTGAAGCAACGCAGAGGTTTGATGATCGTAGTCTAACACACAGCATTTGGTGAGGTCAGTTATGGGTGAGTAAAAAGAAAGGGAAAGGAGAGAGAAAGAGGGCGTACAATCTGTATCATAAGATTCTTTTTCTTCTGCAGGAGTAGTCGGAGTCGAGAAACCTGAAACGTTCCTACTCCTGGCACCCGCTGTTCTCAAACCTCCGCTAGCTCTATATGACAAATAACCATCGAGTCCATCACTCGCGGTCGTGCCGGTCAACCCTAATCCACCTGGAATCGGAGATGCCGCTCTTGATGAAACTCTACTAGTTGAATAATAACTATCCCTGAGAGTCGTATTGCCTTCATCACCACTCCAACCACCATTCACACTCGATGATGATACTCCCAGGTTGAGGAGGGAAGTAGAAGTTGAGATGGAAGAAGAATTGTGGTTGGTCGTCGTCAGGGGAGTTTGCAGTTGACCAAGAAGATGATTCGAACCTCCTCCTCCTCCTCCTCCTCTTCTGGAAACTACTGAGTTTGCTCCCTCTTGTGATGAATCATATGAATCAGAGTAGGCCAATTCCTCACTCAAACGAGGAGAAGGGCCATCATCTTCAATAATAGAGTGATCGATTTGTGAACTGGAACGAGGGGACGAAGCACGGGAGGAAGTGGAAGAGGACGCGTAATCTGTCGTAGTCGGAGTGGTCGATCCAGTTGATAATGTCACTACGTGATGAGGTGGGATCATGATTGAAAGGATTTCAGGCACGGATTTAGCGAGGAAGTGGGAGAAGGTTGGGGACAGTGCCCGCTTGATGTGAGGTCTTCCTTTCTTGAGTAATGTGTACGTAGGAGTGGGCGTATACGTGTGAGGGGCGAGTGAGTGATTGGAGGGAGGACAAGCAAAAACAAGTGTAAGTGTTATTTTTTGGAAGGGGGCGAATTTGCGCAGCAGCCCTTCCCTTCCTTCCTCTCCTTCCTCTGTCCCAATTCGGATGAGTTGCCTCTCTACACCTTTGAGATTCTTACCAGTCCTACCCGCCGAACTACAATTATCAACAGTACTCAAATCTGGTCAATCTTTCAGGTGGAATAAATCAACTACACTTTACGCAACTCGACCAGATCACACAACGACAACGACAACAACAACGATAGAGGGAGGAGAGGAATGGTCATTCGGTTGGCAAGAACGTACTGTAGTCTTGAGGCAAGATGGTAAAGTTCTCTCTCTCTCTTCTTCCTTTGCATCTTTCGCACCGCCTCACTCCCTCGTTGAACATCGACACAGATCTAGGAGTTCACTACAGATCACTCTATCCTTTCTCACCACCGGACCATACTGCCTACTTGACAGATCTCGAAAAAGACACAACCCGTCAACTTTTGATTGATTATTTCCAACTCTCGACTCCTCTCTCTCCTTTGTACGAAAGGTGGTCTCTCTCGGATCCCAAATTCCGCAACAAACTCGACAACGATCAAGAAGAAGGGAAATTGAAAGGGATCAGAGTATTGAAACAGGATGAATGGGAAACTCTCGTATCGTAACACAAAACTTCATTCCCTCTCTTCCCTTCCTTGTTCCCACTCACTCACTCACTCATTTCCGGAAAGTTGGACAGTTTCATTTGTTCAGCAAACAACAACATCCCTCGTATAACCCTCATGATTCAACGCCTCTGTACTCAACTAGGTTCCCCTCTCCCACATCCCACCCATTTCACTCCTTCTACCATTTTCACCCCTTCCTCCTCCATCCCATCCCCTACACCACCACCTAACGAACACTCACTATATTCATTCCCACCTCCCTCAGCACTCCAGAACATTCCTCGTACAGAATCCCTCCTTCGTCAACTCGGGTTCGGATACAGAGCCAACTTCATTCCCGTCTCTACTTCACTCCTACTCTCCAAACCACCAGATTATCTTCTCTCACTTGGGAAAGGTTCGGGATCAGGGTTGAGTCTGTCTCAAGTTAGGGAGAAACTATTGGAATTCAAAGGAGTTGGAAGAAAAGTCGCCGATTGTATCATGTTGTTCGGATTAGGTTGGGATGAAATAGTTCCTGTAGATACTCATGTATTTCAAGTATGTCCCTCCCTACTCTCTCTCTCTCTCTCTTCCTACTCCTTTTGAAAAAACTCACGACTGAAGTTTTTTTGAGTAATTAGATAGCTATAAGGGATTATTCGTATCCTGCTTCAAAGACGACTGCACTCACTCCCAAATTACATGATAGTGTCTCTGAACATCTTTCGAGGAAATGGGCACCGTATGCTGGGTGGGCTCAACAAATCTTGTTTTTCGCCGATTTAAAATCTACGAATTCGTCGCCGGTTAAAGTCAAGAAGGAGTACAAGGAAGAGATTGTAGATTATAGAATGAAATTGGGGATTGGGGAGGAGGGGGAAGTGAAGAGGGAGAGGAAGAAGACTTTTGAGGAGCAAGTCAAGGAGATTATGGATAGTCCGGGAAGGAAGAGGAGGAGGATCACTACGGTGGTTAGAGAAACGGTCAAGGTTGAAGTGAAAGACGAGGAGAGGGAATTGGAGAGTGTTGTTGCTATAGTGAAGGAAGAGGACGAGAGTAGTGAGTTGAGTGAAATGAGTGATGGAGAGCAACAAGAGGAGGAGGACGAGGTAGTGAGGAAAGTGGACAAGGTGAAGAAGGGGAATGGGACACCGAAGAAGAAGAGGAAAACATGACCATGTAGTGCGAAAGAAGAAAAACAAACCGATCAACGACGAAACTTTCTACGCTTTTCTCCCTTCTACTCAAGATTCTCGCTTTGAGCGTGTGAATGAGAAGAGAGTGTCTCGCTCCCTTTGTCGTGAGTGAAATGGGAGCGCTCTGTTTCGTCTTAATCAGATTTTTTGCGATTTCTAGGTTTTCAACTTTCGTTCGATGTTGCTTTCCTCCCCCTCTGTTTTCCCTCTCTCGCTAGTCACTCCTCAGTCTCTCTCGCTCTGTGTGAACAGCTCGACTCGCTCAATAACGCCACAATCAAAAGATTCCTTGCAAAACCCTCTCTCTATTGCTTATGTTGCGGTAACTTGTTCGGGGTCCAAGTTATCCTGATCCTCGATACCGCCCTATACATCTCTCTCAAAAGAGAACTCGAATCAGTGCCCATCTCTGTGACCCACGAGCTTGATCGAAAAGAGAAACGAAAAGCTCACGAGATGATTCTCAATCCAAACCAGACTCCGACTAATCCCATAGCGATGAAAGGCCAAACGATTGATTTCGCCAACCAAGCCAACTCCTCTGACTCATAATTCTGACGGAAGAATAAGTTCCAAGGACCAGGTCGAACGAGATAGGCTTGATGGAGAGTCCAGTGATCATCGAGTTCGTTCGTTTTCGAGGCGAGATAGCCTCGTTGGTTGTTTAGTTCGAGGAGGGAGAGGAATAGGATACCGATTAGGAGTGTAAATAGGTTCGTCCAGTGATAGAAAGGATACGAGGACTAAGGAAGGGAGATCAAAGTTCAATTGCGAAATGCTTGGGTTTATTTCTCTCAAGTATGATCGTAGAAGGGGGGACTCAAGGAAGCTGATCGAGAAGGACGCTGTTCAAGTTTGTTGACTGCCATTGTCACGGGACTCGAGAGAATATTACGAGAAAAGTCAGTGCTGAAAGGGAAAGAGGAAGTGAGAGGTATCATAGGAAGGAAAGAAACGCATTGACGAGTCGTTTGCTCACTTTTCGACGCACTGTACAACAGAGAATCGGTTCCGGCACTATGTGGGACGATAGAGTTCCCCTCCTTCACTGCCTTCCAGAAATAGGTAAAGGTAACCCCGGCGTTTCGCTTTCTGAGGAAAGAGCGCGCGAAAGCGATGGGCGTTGCAGAGGACGTGATGGATCGTCGTTGGACGTCGTAGCAATCGAAGCTCGAAGCGTCGATAGTTTACGAGGGAGATTTCAACCATTGAGAGAAGGTAGAAATGAGAAGGTTGGGAAAGAACGGACTCTCTCTCCTCTTCCGCCTCCCTTGGGATCAGATAGAGTGCCCATTATTGAGTATCATAGAATCAATTCCCTCGAACTATGACAGAAGACGGGAAACGCCTGCAACGAGAGGCGGACGGAAAGGTAATCACTTGGTACGACGAATGGCCGAAATCTCGTTGTTTGAAGAGTTACGAGCGCGATCTGAGAGCTCGAGCTGTGGGCTTGAAGTGAACGAGTTGGCTGATGAAGTTTCGGAAAATTGCGAAAATCGAACGATTCTCCTCGTCAAAATCAAGATCCCCAAAAAGTCGCTCTTTCTTACACAGCTGTACTAGCCCCTACTCCAACCGGTTCGAACCCCAACAATCTCCTCATCCCTTGTACGCCTACCGGCCCTCTAACATGTTCCCTCTCGATAGCTCTACAAACTGACTCTCCTACAGCATCTGCATGTATCGGTGGAATTTGAAACAATTTCGCTAGTGACGCCCAGGCTGGTGGGAGATCACTAGGAGTGGGGGAGGGAGAAGGAGAGAGGTGAAGAGCAGAGGGGATGAGGGAGTGAAGGTGAGAAGTTGCTTCGAAGAGGGTTGCGGGGAGGGTCGAGGAAGGTGCTAGGTGAGGATGATAGATCAAACCTGCGTAGCAATGATAGTAGCGAGTCGTCAGCTTGGAAATGAACTCGATCAGGTATCATTGAAAAAAACGCACTTGGTCTGATGAAAACTGGTCTAACTCCTCGTTCTCCAGCATCAATCGCTGATTCTGCCGATATCACTTCTTCCGCTTGACGTTTCGATCTGATGTAACCGGATGGGATGAAGGGTCGAAAGATGTCTTCGGCGGAAATGAAGACGAAGGGAGAAGGAGAGGTTGAAGGGGAAGTACAAGATGCAACTGAACGAGATTGACGAAATGCTCTGAAAGTTTCGATAGCTGTACGACCTCGCCACAATCCTTACATCAATTGCGAATGAGACTGAAGTTGAGAGCTAGAGACGACATACCCGAATCTCTATTCATTCTTTCATAAGTTCTATCTCCTCTCTTCCTCAAAGGATTCCCTGATTCTCCCATCAAGTTTCCTACGATACTCTTGAGTACGCTCAGTGGTTGAGCTTGACCTTTCTGTTTGTAATTGTCTTCTAGGAGGATACCGAGAGTCGAAACGAGTGCATCGCAAGAAGGTAAAACTGAGGCGTAACTAGCTGCATCGAAAGGAGTTCCTTTCGTCCATTCGACCTGCGAGATGAAAGCTGCTTTCAATCAGCTCTGTGTACGCAGTTGAGAGCGATTGCAACTCACCTTGTCAACCCAAGCAGGTGAATGGCCCGCAGGAGTTTTAAAAGGTTTCCCACTCTGACTGACTGATACGACGTTCCATCCTCGTTGTACTGCCTTCTTTGCGATAGATGATCCTACTAGCCCTGAGCCTCCGAATACACAAATCTTCATCGTCTTGTTTGAAGAGCGATGAGAGGTTGAGGTTGAAAGAGTGGAGGAATCGAGAGATCGAAAGTATTCGGGTTGATTTGCGCGTTCTGTATCGATCTAGATAGGTTCTGTGAATGCTTCTAGCGAGGCAGTGGCTGATTTGATGATAGAGTGGGAATGGTAGGAAGTCAAAAAGGGGAATTCTCTTTCTCTCCCTTCCGTCATTCACTTCCTCAACTTGAACTCGAACTAGCCATGGTCAGACCCAGAGTAGGACTAGCTGGAAAGCGTCCCTCTTCTCAGAATCGGTACGTCTCCTCTCTTCCTTCCGGAATCTCCGTTTCGAATTTCATCATCTTATTCGCTCATCTCTCTACTGCTCAGTCCCAACACGAGCTACTCAACGACTTCAGCATCCTTGAAACCTCGAGATATGTACGCAGGGGAGATCTATCGAAGAGGAGGAGTAGCTGGAGGAGACGCTTCGCACAATCCAACCGACACTACCTATGCCGCGATCCCACCTTCCTCGACTTACAAAGGTCCGAAAGTTGCTGGAACGTACGGAGGTTTCGTAGGAGTATTCACGGGAGTCGGATTCTTCGTCTTCATCGTTTTGACGGTTCTCGTCTTCCTCCGATATCGAACCTTACGGAAACGCAACGACTCTTCTAGCGCTATCGAACATGGGACGAATCTAGGAGGAGGAGGGAGGGAGAGGGAGAGGGAGAGGAATGAATGGGATAGGGAGGAAGCGTTCGAGATGCCTTCGACTCAGAGGTACGAGAGGGCGGGAATGGAGTCGACGTTGAGCTTCAATGGGAGCGACATGACACCGCCGTTGAGACAGGGAGAGAGACAGCTTTATGCTCAGGATGGAGTTTCGCAAGAGGCATTCTTTGATGGAGGGGGAGGACAACGAACTTATGATCCTTATACTGAGGGAGCTGGACTGCCGAAATATGATGGCCAAGGGAGAGAAGTGAATCGAGGACTTCAGGATGTCAAGCAGTAGTGAAAAAAGCTGAAGTTTGGTCGGTTCTCGAAGTTTTCGTTGGTTTTCGTTTCTCTTTCTGTCTTTTCGCATATGCCCTTGTTCTGATCGCTGTTGTCCCCCATCTTGCGCGTAGTAGTAGTGATATCTGTATTGCCGTCATCGTTTGTCTGCAAACCCCCTTTGACTCTCGAAATGCTCGAGTCAAATCGAAAGTTTGAGCGGTTTGACCTCGTCGTTTCCGACTTCTCCTCCGGATCGTTGCTTTTTGACTCTTTTCGCATCCTTATGCTCTCGTCGGATCTGCCGGATCTATCACTGCGATTCGTGCCGAATTTGGATTACATTATTCACTGGGCAAGCTATTGAATCTGAATCCCCCACCCTCGTAACTTCTATCTCTCTTCCTCTTCTTCTCCTGTTGAATGCGGTGACGATCCTCTGTCCGCGACATGTCAACAAATCTACCACAATCCAATACTTCAGGCGCTTCCACCTTGGCAGACGAATCAACCAAATCAACTCCCTTCAAATTTTTAAGCCGTCGTAACGGCCGACAAGAAGGGGACGCTCTACCGAAATCCTCCGACATCTCTTCGAATCCTGCGCCACCGACGACGACGAAAACATTGGTAGAACCTCGAACAAAAGACTTTGGATTCCTCCCAATACCAAAACGATGTCAAAGTCGACCTGGCGAACCCTTCAAATTCTCACTCGCTCTCAACTATCTCCTCGCTGCGACTTCGACTTTTACTATCGCTAACCTCTACTGTGAGTCACTTCTTGTCGTTGTGAGTCTCGTCGAAGTCTACTGATCACCGAGATTCGTTTCTTTAGATCATCAACCGATTCTCGTTCAACTCAGTGAACGCTACAGAGTCGAGTATAATGAAGTCACGCTCGTCGCAACTCTCGTACAAGTCGGTTATCTCGTCGGTTTACTCGTCCTTACACCGTTAGGGGATCTCGTACCTCGTCGACCACTCCTCCTAGCTCTGGTGTTCATGACAGCTTCACTGTCGCTCGGACAAGCAACTGTGAGCAGCTATCACGGTTTCCAAGCTCTCGCTTTGATCGTCGGAATCTTCACTGTATGTTCTCGTCTCATCTTATGCTGAGGAGGAAGCTCACGGAAGTTGTCAAATTCGCAGGTCACTCCTCAAATCGTCAATCCACTCACCGCAGACCTCGCTCCTCCTCATCGACGGTATTCTGCTGTCTCCATCACAGTCTCTGGTCTTTTGGCAGGGATGGTAGTCGGGCGAGTCTTTGCAGGTGTCATCACTCGATTCTCAGGTCATCCAAAGTGAGTCGCCTCTTTTCGTCGTCGCTGCCCTTGCCGTCTGAATTTGGAAGCTCTCGAGGCAGCTGACTCTACTCTCATCGATACAGCAACACCTACTACTTTGCCTCTGCGACTCAATACGCCTTACTCGTCACACTTTACTTCTTCCTACCTGATTTCCCGAAGAAGGCGACGGGTCTATCGTATTTCGGAATCCTTCGAAGGTGAATCCATTCTGTCTCGAACGTTCATGCGAGCCGATGCTGAATCCGAGTTCGCGTGCGCAGCATGGTCGTTCTGTTCGTGACTAAGCCCGTACTTGTTCAAGCTTGTCTTATCGGTACTTGCATGACGGCAATCATGGTAAGCTGGTGGACTACCTTGACGTTCTTGCTGTCCGACCCACCGTTCAACTACAATCCGTGAGCTCTACGTCTTCGTCTCGTCCCTGAGCTCTCCGAACTGACCATCAGCCTCGTACAGCTTCGAGATAGGATTGTTTGGATTGACGGGCCTCGCCGCAATGTTCTCAGTACCTCTAGTCGGCAAACTCACGGATCGATTAAATCCATGGGTTGTCGTACTTCTCGCTGCTGCGTGTCAAACTTCAATCGCTGTCCTCTGCCTCGGGACCGCCGCTCTCAATCTGGCACCCGTGATCATCGCCTGCATAGGTGTCGACATCTTTCATCAATCGAATACGATCGGTCAACAAGGTCGAATTTACGCGTTCGTCGATTACCTCACTTCCTTTCGCTTTCCTAGTCTCACTCGCTCTCCCTTTACAGTATAGATACGCTTAGTCGAGGTAGGATCAACGGAGTCTATATGGCTTGGGTATTCGCAGGGTAAGCTCAATTTTTTCTTCGCCCCTCGAAGCGGTTAGAGCTCATCTGTCTCTCGTTTGTCTCCAGGCAATCAATAGGTTCCGCCGCCGGTCCGAAATTGTATTTGAGATTTGGTTGGAGAGCAAGTTACGGTCTTCACGTCGGTCTCGGAGGATTAGCGCTGTTGATCTTGTTCGCAAGAGGACCTAATGCGAAAGGATGGGTGGGATGGGGAGGAAACTATAGTCTGTCGAAGACGCGAGATAGTGATATGAATGATGCTGAGGAGGACGTGAAGGAGGGAGAGAAAGATGAGGAGAAGCTTGAAGACGAGGAACGAAACGAGGTCGAGGCGAGTGAAACGATTCCCACCAGTCGGTAATCTTGTATGAGCATATCTTTGTTCTTCCCCCATAGAGCGTAATGTAGGCCTAGATTTGCCCTAGTATAAGCGCTGTCTCTCGAAGAACGAGTAAGAGCGAGAACGATAAGGGAAACTGAGCTTTATGATTTCTAGTACAATCCGAGACTCTATGAATGACAAGCTGATACTGATGGTTTATTGGACGATGTGGAAGGAAATTCTATGTTCTATGTGATCTATACTTCGCCTCTAGTCGAACGTTGATCTTCGACATAAACATCCTCGTTTACGGGTCCATCCGAGAGCACTTCTCCTTCTTGCTGTAGCAGAGCCATGGCGACCTTCGATCGGGCACGAAGGCGAGGTCCGACTGTACGGAAAGAGTGGCGTCAGTTCCTTCGATCAAGAGAGATAGTGGATGCGGTTTCGACTCACAGATGATGAGAAGCCAAATAACTCCAGCCATGACAGCTGCGATAGCGCCCAGCAGACTCGAGGCGACGGGGAAGCCGAGAGTATCGTACTGCCCAGAGGGAGGGGAGTAAGCGAGAGGACTTTCGAAAAACGGCTATAGACTTCTTCTCAGAAATCGCTGTAAACGACTCACCATGATCACACCGAAGAAGGGAAAGGTAGCACCGAGGATGTTGCGAAGAAGGGACTGTGCTGCTTGACCACTCGAGGAAAATTGTTGATAAACCTGCGAAAGTACGATTCAAAGTCAACTCAATATCGCCAAAACGATGTAATGGACTGCTGAACTCACGTCGGCGATGTAGTTATACGTAGCAAGATACATGACATAGCTTCCCACATTAATTCCCGTAACAAAGATGCAAGGCACGAACCAATGGATCCAAGGTCGAGCACTGTCGAAGCAGAAAAACGTCGTTAGTCCTTTTTTCTCCGCTTGAATGTTGAGATTGATCGACTTACGTCCATGCGAAGCAGAACAGAGACACAGAGAATAAGATACTCCCAACACCCGCCGAGTAAAGACGGACTTCGGGTTTCGCTCGACCTCCACCGTTAACGACAGCTCGTTTGTACATAGGGTCTTGAATGAAGAGGTTCGTGAGACAGCCGATGGCTGCTCCGATGAAGCCGCAGATGAGGACAGTGTGCGAGGTACCTTGATTGAATCCGTAGTTTTCGGCGAAAACATGTGAGACAGCTCCGATGGCTAAGAATACCTCTCCCCAAACGAATCCAATGGCGAGTGAGAGGGCGGTTACAATGGGTTCGGTGAAGAGGAACTTGAGAGGGCGAGAAAGCGAGACTTTGAGCATTTGGAACCATCCCTCCTCGTCAGAGTCCGCTCCTTCAACGTAGTGAGGTCGACCCTGTTCATGGCTGGGTGTCAGTGAGATCTCGAAAAGAGTGACCAGGAAGGGAAGGCGAGGAAGCGAAGACAAGGAAGCGAAGACGAACGGTTTCTTTTGAGAGAGCTTTGCATCTTTTGCGAAGGATGACCTCGCCTCGAGGCTCTTTGAAGAAGAAGAGGACATAGAGGAAGACGAGTCCGTTTGTACCCATCTGAAGCCAATACACGTAGTGCCAATTCGTCTTGAATGCTAACCAATTCGATACGAGAGGTCCAGTTGCGTTTGCCGTGAATACAGCTATCGACCGAGGTCATGCTCAGCTTTATTTGAAGCGAAGGGAGAGGTCAAAGCGAAGGAAGAGAGAGAGATAGTGAGCTTACTCAAAACGAAGAAACCCATGGGGATTCCACGGTTGACCTTGGGCCACAGATCAGCTACGATACCGGCGGCAGTCGGGCCCTCTATACAAGCTGCCGTCCCTTGGACGAGTCGAGAGAAGATGAGAGCGTAGATGTTGGGTGCGAGAGCCATGGGGATGAAGAGAAGCATGATGATAAAGGTCTGTTCGGGAAAAGTCGGCGTCAGCTCTGTCACTCGAGGACGAGGCGTATACGTCCGAGATTCGGGAAGAGGAGGATAGTCAGCTCGATAGCTCGCATGCGAGAACGTCGAGGTCTGAGGTTTCGAAAGAATTGAAAACTCGAGAATGCGAAACTTGAAATTGTCGACTTACGCAGATGATAAGCTGAGGACGACGACCGAAAGTTTCTGACACTGGGGCAAGGATAAGAGGTCCTGAGGAAGGGAAGAGCAAGGACTATCAGCATTCCGAAACGTAAGAAAATGCGAGGGATTTCGCTTACCGATTCCGAGCATAACCAAGTATGTGAACGAAGAGGCTTGGAAGTCTTCACTAGAGACTCCTTCGTGTTCCTTGAGGAATCCTGGCGAAGCGGCACCTGGATTTTCGCAGATAAGGTCAGTTTGCGAATGAGAAGGGTCAATCGAGATTGAAGACGAACCGTTGGCACTCGCGTTGAAAGCCGATACGTAGGTGACAACTACTGCAGCCATAAACATCCTCAACTTCTTCTTGAGAGGCCAGTTAAAGGGATCCTCCGAATCCCCTCGGGCGAAACGGACGGGAACAGCTCCTTGTTGAGTCGTCTCAAACTCTTGCTTCATCGCTGAATGTTTCTCCATCTCTGCTGTCATGTCGAATGAGAAGGGAAGCGAGGGTCGAGCGAGATCGATTGTAATGAGTGTGGAGTTTCGGAGTGGAGGAATTGAGAAGTGAAAGTTGGGTCGAAGCGAGGGAAACGAAAGGTCCGTTGTTTTCTTGAACTGTCGGACTTGATGTACTGAGATGTAGGTTGTTGGAGGGATTCAAGCTGTAGTCGTCAGCTGAAGGAGAAGAAGAGAAAGAAAGCAATTCTCGTAATCTTCTGCTGCAGAGGTTTATTTTGGAGAGAGGTCGGAAAATAGATTTATACGACTTCATCGATTGGTTGAAGGATCTCTGCCCCGACTGCCCCGATACCCCCGAAAAGCCCCGCTCCCTAATTTTAACACCGAGAAGTTGGGGTTACGAGATGGAGAGAACGAACAAAAATTATAGCCCGACTCATTCCTTTATCGACGACGAGGAATCAGTGAGAATGAAGCTGAAACGAGATGAAAAGAGCGAAAGATGAGTCGCGACAATATATGGTCGAAGCACGTCGAAACAAAGCCCAAAAGCGTAGAGCAGATGGAAAGAAATCGTCCTTCTCACTTTTCAACTCCTCAGAATGCGAGTTGTGGAGGTCCACTCCTTCCCCCCAACTCCAACTCGACCCGTCACCCGCCGGCAGAAAGGATGAAGCCGAAAGTAAGATCTTTATCGATATGATGCCAATCGCATTACGATTTCATTCGGACAACCAAAGTACTCCTTCAGGAGCGATTTCACCCTTGATTCCTGTTGAAAGCCATTGACTGACGGGTTCGTCTTGTTTCGAGCCTGGGACGGGAGGGAGAGTTGGATGAGATTGGTCGGTATGGAGGAACGAGGAAGGGAGAGTTTGAGGACGAGGGAGAACGGGAGAACGGATGAGAATCTACGAAAAACACAAACTTTGAATCAGCACGAGAAAGCATGGAGTGAAGTGTGGAATGGCTTACCTCGCCACGTAGACGACCTGATTCCATATCACTCTCACTTCCGCGCACCTTGACTTCTACCCCAGCTGATGGAGCACCGACGTGACCTTTCTCTTTTCCAGTCAACCTGACAACTCCAGGAGGTGGAAGGCGTTGATAATCGTAGAAGTGACCATGAGAGAGGGGAGCGAGGAGGAAAGGATATGAGAGGGTCGAAACGGCAGGTGTACCGAAAGCGCAACGGAAAGTTTCCAATTTCCCTTGTTCGAGAGGACCCGCGAAGAAGACTCCTCGAAGCATATGAACTCCCAACTCTTGACGAATCCCTTTGAAGAGGATCGTATCCCAAATAGTCTTCTTCGAGACGTTTCCTTCACGCAAGAGTCGAAGTTTACCGTTTCTAGCTTGTTTGATGATTACTCCTGAGTCTCCCAACATCTTTGAGAGAATGAGGGTGTAGAGAGGGGTTGCGAGGGTTGAAGAAGGAGAGAAGATGAGAGTCGCGGGAGGTGAAGTGCGATTCTTGAAGAGTGATTCGACTTCTTCTGGAGTGGGTTCGTTGGAAAGAGGAGGGAAAGAGAGAGATGCTGAAGTAGAGATGCCGAGGAGCGCGAGACCGAAACCGTAGGGAGTTGAAGGGTGATGGAAAGAGTAGATCGTGTCCTTGATAGTGGGCTTCATTGGAAGAGGAGAAACAGGGAACATTGAAAGCCACGAAACGAGCGACGAAGTGAGACTCTATCGAACGATTCAATCAGCGCGACTCCCACAGCATCGTTTGAAAGTGACATACGACATGAGAGAACTCGAGGGAGGTGCCTTCCGAGATGAAGGTGACAGCGAGATCCGAGGGGTCAGCGACGAATGCTTCTTCCTCTTCGTTTCCGTTGACGATAGCCTTTCCAGTCGCCAAGATGTCATCTGCGACGTTTCCATCCTCTCCACCTAGTACGATGATCGTGGCATTCGAGTTTGAAGCGACATTCGAGATCGAATTGGAGGAAGACTGAATGATCGCAGAAATATCGGAGTCTTCGGGAAGTGCTGATCCAGGAGCGATCACGATTGGTTTGTAGGACGAGGTAGCGAGTGCAAGAGTGACCAATAGAGCGTCTACACCGACGAAAGCTTAGCAAGGGATCATTAGGAGAGAGAGAAAGAAACGAACCTGTTGGATCTTGAATCGAAACGATTACTTTGCCTGTTGAACCTTTGCCCAACTTGGTGACCATTCCAGCTCGTAAGTGATTGACGAGATCAGTCACTTTCTCTCCTCCTCTAACCCACGAACCCCTTTGACCCCCTTCCAAACAAGTTAAACTTCCTTCCAATACGTTCTTCAAGTTGCGAATCTTCTTCTCTGGCCTCAAGAACGAAGTCGTGACTTTGTTCGGGTTCGTATAGATTGGTGATTCATCTTGTAGTCGAGTTAGGGAGGGTATCGATTGCCTCCCTAGTAAGAAAGGGTGAAGTTGAGGTGGTGGGGGACGGAGCTTCCATTTGAACACGAGGACTAGGACGATGATACAAGCTAATGCGAGTGTAGTATTGTGTGCTGGATCATGTTGATCAATCCATTTGTCCATCTTTTGCCGAGTTTGAGGGAAGTGAGAGGAAGGAGAAAGAGAGAGGAGTTTCCATCTCTTGGGTTCCCTTTACCCACTTTGAACCAACTTGACTACTCGACAGAGCTACAAGAGCTATACTCGCTACTATGGCAGAGCTCAACTCGCTGGTTCGCTCATTCTACAGCTCTCGACAGGGCAAAGTCAATATTCTAGATTTTAGGTCAATAGGAGCTATCTGCAGTGAGTTACACTCTCATCGGGGCATTCGAGAATAAGCTCACAACCCATCCCACAGCTGCTTTGGAGAGGAGGGACTTCAAGAAAGCTCTCCTTGATTGTCAAACCCTTCTCAAACGACGTCCGAACGAACCTTCTGCTCTCGTAAGCTCTCCATACTTTCACGAGAAAGGATGGAACTAATCGAGTCAGCTTGTAGGCCCTCAAACTCGTAGCGTTATCACTCGGATCGAAACCTCTTACCGCTTCTTCGCAACAAGAGTTCAACAAAGCGATTGAATCAATCAAGACAGCGAATGGTGGAGCAGCGCTAGGAGATAGTGAGATCGTCATGGCGTCCAGCTTTGCTCTAAGGGGTCTCGGCAAGAGTGCGTCGAATCATCGCTTCCGTACCTTTCTAATTCTGACTTGCTTGCGTTTCTTACAGACTCGGAAGCTGTCGAGCTGTTGACAAAGGCGGCGAAAGAGAACAGTGACAACGAAGAACTGGGTCAGGAAGCTTTCATTCAGATGATTAAACTAAACGAGATTCAAAAGGCTCAACAAGTTTGTCCAATTCTCCCTCCAACTTCCGCTTATTCAGAATACTGACCGAACAATCACTCGCTAGCTGAGTATAAGAATGACTGGCTCCTTCCCCACCAATCCCGATTACATCCTCTGGTCAATCATGACCGTAATCCTTCAAATCCGAGACTTGCAACACCCCCAATCCTCCTCCCTACTCTCCCTCGCTGAACGACAAGCCTCCGAATACTTCAGCACCTCACCCGATTCCTCTGAATACAAATCATCAGACGAGTTCCACATCGCTTCGAGACTACTCGAACTTCGCGCTCAACTCTCCCGCTCGAAATCTGATTCTTCACATTCAGAAATTCCAAAATTCCCTTCCCTCTCAACTACTGAATCGACCCGTACACCATCACAGAGATTATTGGATCACTTCGCCTCGAAAGAGGGAGAGAAATGGTGTGAACGAAATCTCGGATTCGAGTTGTGGAGGAGAGAGTCAGAGTTGAGGTTTGGAAGTAATGAAGGAGGTGAATGGAAACGATCTTGGGATAGACTGAAAGTACAGCTCGATAAAGGGTGGGCATTTTCCAATCGGTTGCTTGAGACGAGCACTGATAACGTCAGATTGCAGGGATACGAATTGGCACACGATGCTCTACCTCATTCGCTGCGCTTTCGCTATAGCCACAAACTCTTCGACCTCTTACTATGACGGAGATGGAGAGGTCTCGAAGGTACCTGCTTCGTCGGAAGGATTGGAACTGATTGAGCAAAGTCGAGAGGTATTCCGAAACCTTTCGAAGGATTCACCAAAAGCAAAAGTTGAACGAGGGTTCGCACTTGGATTGCTGGAGATCTGTAGAGAGTGTAGGGAGCGAGGATGGGGTGAAGGTGAGTGATCATGGCCACGCATCAGGAGGTTTCTTCTGATTCGTACTGATTGTCTTCTCTCACAGGCGATTCTCTTCAAGAGCTCTTCTTGGCTTACTTCGATCAGTTCGGTGCCAAGATGTGTTGCTACGACGACCTGATACCTTACACTGCGATCCTCAAGCCGGAAGAGGTTGAAGCGGTTCGAACGACGGTTGAAGAAGTCGCAGCTAAAAAGGATCATCTCGTATGTTTCCTCTCGAGCTCTTCTCTCATCATCTTGATCACTGCTGAGCCTTTTAGCTCCTTCTGTAGTCTCTCAATGACGCTCGACGGGTCATCAACGCTCTCAAGATCCTTCGCTACCTTTCGCAAGAACAAACAGCCGAAGAAGAGGCTTCGACAGCGCAAGATTACCTCGAACGATACTTTTCCGCTTTACCTCTCGGTTCGTCGATGTCAGACTAGTCAGTGAGACGTCGAGACTGATTTGCTCCGTGGTAAACAGGCAGGGACCTCCCTCCGACCGAACTTCAACCAGCAGATGATTTCGCTCTTCTCGCAGCTCAAGCCTTCGTTTCAGCCTGGCAACTGTCGAGTACGCCCCTGAATATCTTCTAGACAAGTCGAACTAGCTGACTTGCTCAAAACAGATGATCGATCATACCTCGAACGAGCTGCCGCCCTTCTCGACTATGCCCTCCGCTCTTCCAAGTACAAGTATCAAAGTCGAATCCTTCTCATCAACATCTATCGCCTCCTCGGAGCCTCGTCTCTCTCACTATCGCACTATCGTATCTTTGGAGTCAAGAACGTTCAATACGATACTCTCTCGCATCTCATTCTGAATCGAGGTGCAACTTTCGCTATCGAAGCTGGGAAAGAAGCGGGAGTACACGAGGAAGCGATAGTGACGGATCGATGGTACAAGATGGGAACGAACGAGGCGGCTCAGATGTGTGTACAGACTTTCACAATGCCAAATTATGGAAAGGTGCACACCACTTGTCCTTCTCCCTCGCCTGTTGCGCAGCTCACGATCTATCTCCCATAGGTCGAAGACTTTGCCGAGTTCCGATCAAGACTCGACAACTCGCTACAGAAGAGTTTATCAACAGTCGAAGTCTTCCGAACACGGTTGCTACGAGGCCTCCTCGATACTCCTCAAATTGATCAAGCTGTCAATGACTTGGGGAAACCCGTCGATACTGCCTCTTCACTGCACGACAATCGAGATCACAAGACTCTTCCAAACTTCCAGAGAAGAGGGAGTCTGACGATATGGGATCAAGCTGCTCTCGGCGGTCGAGTCGATGTAAGCTACCATATTCTCGACAGCTCTGAGATCAGTCACTGACGACGATCTGAGTGTAGGCTGATTGGTTGACAGCGTTCGCTACGATCTACTCTCGTTTCCTCTCTCCCTCCGACACTTCACCGGCAGAGGAGAAAGCTCCTTCCTCGGTAAGCATTCTCAAAACGATATCTTTTGTCACCCGTACTTATACCCGGGGCTGTCGCAGCTGTCTCGATCTGAAACCGCTCTTTACAAGTTCTCGTCGGCTGCTCAACGAGCTCTCATCGCTCAACTCGATCAAGCTGCGGCACCCGAACAAGAGGCAGTCGAGTTCTTCAAGGGTGAGTCTCGGATGATGAGCAGCTTCGATGGTAAAGACGCAAGCTCACCAATCAATCCTGGACTTACAGAACAAGGCAAATTATTCACAGCGTCTCTCGAAGACGGCAAGACACTACCCTGGGTGCTGATACAGATCGCATCGATGTCACTCGAGGCCTTCTCTCTGCTCGAACTCGGAATCGAGCAGAGACTCGATGAAATGGCTGCCAATAAAATACCGGATCAAGTTCGTCCCCTTCGCTCTCTTTTCAGCTACTTGTGCTCATGACTCTCCTCGTTATAGTCGAAACACTCGAAGCGATTACGGACATTCCGCAACTCTGCTCGAGACGGTCTGCGACAGATCGGACTGCAGTTGACAGCTCACAGCAAAAAAGTAGCGAAAGAAAGACCAAAAATTTTAGCTTCTCTCTCGCCATTGACGTCCCACGAAGCTGTGAGTTGACGTCTCGATCGGATCTTAGTCGTTCGCTGATCTGAGGATGTTCTGGGAATCCACAGCTGAACGAAGATGCTTTGACAAATTTCGCCCATTCTCTCGTCGAATCGAAGAAGACCTCGACGGAAGGACTTGCTGCTACTATACATCGTAGAACTGTGAAATAGAGGAACGTGAACGTGGAACACCACGGATCTGACCTCTGAGACGAACGAGAGAGAGTTCGCGAAAAGGGAGAATTAAGAAGCAACTCGATTCACAGATCCTGATACAAACGGAAGAAGATATAGATAATCAGACCCAACAGAATATAGACAAGATATGAATATGAACAAAAAGGAAAGAAGCTGAAAGGAGTTACTCGTCGTGATCCTCAACCAGAGTGATCCTGGAAGTTCGAACCCGAACTAACAATAATGGGACAAGCGATAAAGAGACCCATAGAGCTCCAACAACGAAGATGAGTTCCGCCCATCGCTCAACTGAGAAGATGTATACCGCTGCGAAAAGTGAGGGTCCGACCGTCGAGGAAGTGAAAGTTGCGAGAGCTGACATGCAAGCTAGGACTTTTCCTGCGTCGTCTGGAGGTGAGACTGCGAGTGCGAGGGATTGGAGAGAGGGGATCACGACTGCTGAGGGAGAGGTAACGGCGGTTGAGATGAGGAAATTGCTAGAGGTTGGAGAAGGGATTGAGGCGATTAGGTAGCCGATAATCGTGATGAGAGATGACCAGCGAGCCATGGACAAGTCGAATACTGTTGTGAGAAGTTTCACGTGAGCGAATTGGGGAAAGCTAGAGGTTGATTTAAAGGAGAGCTCACCTGTATCTGCAGTTTTCTTGAGAGTCGCCGCCTCGGCCTCCCAAGCGAGGGCGTTCTTGACTGATTCAATGTTGTCAGGCTCCATCTCAGGACGAGGTCTGAGAGGAGTCGGGACCGGTCGACGAAGGTATTTGACGATGAACGGCACGATGAGAACGAGCAGGACAACTCGAGTTCCTGCGATGTAAGTTATCCATTCTCCAGTTTCCTCGGGTCCCCATCCGTATTTGCCTCGTGCGAAGAGGATCTTGACGGGTAGCTGTGAGTTTGACGGAGAGCAAGAAATCAGTGCCTTGCGAGAACAGACGATTCGAACTTCTCGTCAACTCACCATGCCCTGTCATTCGATCAGCACTATATCAGTATACTGAATTCGCGAGGAGAAGGAGACTCGTAGCTTACAGGGAGGATCATCGCCAGCGTATAAGCGACCGCAATCAAAGTAAGACTCCAATCTAACTTCTTCTTTCCCGTCTCGATTCCCCTCTCAATCCTTACCTTCGGCAACAACACCTTGAAAGGTTTGACCAATTCTGCTGGAACTTTTGCGAGTCTCACAAAGATCGATTCGTCTTTCGCTGTTGATTCTTGCCAGTCGAGTATCGAAGCGGGTCGAGAATGAGTTCGGAGTGAAGGGTGGAGAGATTCGGGCATGATAGGTATGATGAGAAGATAGATGAGACCGGCGAGGATTTGAGCGACAAAGATCAACAAGACTCCCGAAGTGAACTCTTTCAAGAGAAGTGAACCTGTTTCGAGAAAGTAAAAGCACGTTCTCAATCTCGAGTTCAGAGGATTTGGAGGGTGGAGGAAGTGAGAGCCGTACCGAATAATGGACCGATTCCCAGTCCAAACATGTACATTCCGACGAGAGTTGATAATACTTGAGTCTTCGATCCTTCGACAGCGCAATCTCCGAGGTAGGCTCCATTGACGGCCATTGCGGTGAGTTCTCCCCCAGCGAGACCTCCTAGTACTGAGGAGAAGATGAGGGTTCCGAAGCCAAAGGTAGCAGGGAAAGCGATGACCCTGCGAACAATGAGCATGATCGAATTAGTGTCGATGTAACGGATGAGATGAGAGAACCGAGGGCGACGAACAAAGTGTAGAGGACAGCAACGAGTGTTTGTCCGAGTGTACTAATCGCAATCACAGGTTTCCTTCCGTATTTATCGCTCACTTTCCCATAGTACCCACTGGTCAGAGCACTCAATATGCCCGCAGCCAGCGCGATACTAGTGACTGTCCATCGATCAATTATCCAGAATCAGTCAAGCTATCCTGCAAGATTAGTGAGAAGAATCGACGAACTGATCTCAGTTGAACTTTTCTGCACTTCTGAATTTGCTCGACACTTCAGTGCCCAATCCCCCTCAGGACTTCCAGGGAGTGAGATGAAGGTTCCACCTAGTGAGGTAGAAGCTGGTGGTTCAAGCGTTGGATCCTTAGCGGAGATCAATCGACATGCCATCTGACAGAGAAATCCTTTCGCTTTCAGTCGCGCGCAAGTCGGTTTGGAGTCAGAAGATAACACTCACCTGACCTATCACTTCGAGCTCGACAGTTGTCCCTGCTGCAGAGAGAAGGGCGAAGATAAATGTAGCTAAAACAAACGAAGAAAAGTAATCAGCTTGTCTAGTCCGAGCAATTGGCTCAAATACCTCGCCGCTAGCAGTGATAGTGGTTCTGAAACTCTGCGAACTCACCAGGTAAGATCCTATGTCGCTCAGAGAGAGGGTAGAGTTCAGCATGTGGTGCGCAAATCTTTCGGCGGAGATAACGAAAAGGGGTTTTACTACTCACCAACGACTACTAGCTTTCCTAGGTTCTTTGATAAGCTTGACATGTTCAGTATTGCTCAGTAAACCAGTCCTTTCATCAATGATCTCGGATTGAGAGATTGTTATTGAGGTAGAAGGATCTCGATCTAGGTGGAGGTGAGGAGTAGGAGGAGGGACTACATTCACCGGCATTGGTGATGACGCCATGTTGATCTAGTTGGGTTTGGGAAAAGCTGAGTTGTTGAGTGAGAAATTCGAGGGGAGTGGAGGAGGGAAAAACAAAGGGAAGTTTCGTTTTGAATCTCTTTTCAACTTCGCACAGATCAATCTCAAGCTTGTTCTGGGTTTCTCTCGACCCATTGACAGTGAGCGCAAGTCAAATCGAAGTCCTAGTAGGATACCTTAAAAAAAGCTGGATGGTATTTTCCATTTTGTTGATGTCTAACAACGAAACCCTCATGCGCCTTCTACCTATGCCTTGACCTCATTCTTTCCCCAAGCGACTCCACCAGCTTTACTAGCTCCCGCACCTCCTCCTCCATTGCCCGACGATCTCTCTCCCGAATCCCTACTCGCTTTGACCGCTCCATTTCCTCGAGGTTTGGGTAGAGGTAAAGGTTTCGCTCGGAGACCTTCGTAGACATCCGAGAACTAGAGAGAAGTAGGGAATTAGCGAGTGATGAGAGGGAAACTGGGAGATGGGGACGTACTTTGAGACCGTGACGAAGGAAGAAATCTCCATACCGTCTTGAAGTGGTCGATTGAGCGACCGATAGGTGACCCTGTATGATTGAACGGAAAGATCAGTGTCTAAGGGCGAGGAAGAGCTGAAAGAGAGTTCGAAAGCGTACCTCATCGATTCCGAAATTGACGTCTGAAACTCCGACGACCTCACCCTCAAGTAGACTTCCTTTCTCCCAAGTCAACTTCCTAGCTGCACCTTTAGCAGTCATCAACATTTCCAACACTCTCTCTTCCTGATCCACCTCGAGGAATTTGGCGAGTTTATCGGTACCCAAAGTCGTGTACAATCGAAGGAAAGATCTAAGAGTGGCAGTTGAAAGTTGAGGTTCGACTTGAGTCAAGAAGAGTTCGAGTTGATGTTGAGATGGATCTTTCAATTTCGAGAAAGATTCCAAAATTTCAACCGATTCCGTTTCGTAAGGAGGAGGGTTAGGTGAAATGAACCTCGGTGATCCATGTAAGAACATTTCTTGGAACGATTCCAAAGATTCGTTTCCACCTCTAACCATCTTGTTGAATTGTTCTCCGAATTTCTCCTTCATCGCCGTCGAGATTCCTTCGTCGACTTTGGTAGGGCACAAAGATTGACAAATCGCGAGCAAGGCGTACATTCGATCGGCGGTTTTGTTGATTTGATCGAATTGGGATCCTCTTTGGAAGTGTTTGAGTCGGAGGACGAAGAAGAGGATGTGAGAGAACGCTCGAATCGCGTCGGGGTAACGACCTAACATGAGGTAGGCGAATCCGACGTAGTAGTAAACGGCGACGTGGGCGGAAGTGACTCGGGTGAAGAGTGCTTTCTTGTTGAGATCGATTCCGTCGAGCATCGAGAGGGCGAGAGTGTAATCCCCGAGGAGAACGTGAACTCGAACGAGACCGAGGATCGAGAAGTAACCGAGGTGGTGGTAGAGAGGAATAGAACCGTATTCTCCAGCGGCGGATCTGTGGTGAAAGAGGGATACACGAAATCAGCGATCTGAGGCAAAGTCGGATTTCTTTCTCCCTTCACTCACTCGACATCTTCACCCTTTTGAGCAGCTTGGAGTTGATCTTGAATCTTGGACTTTTGAATGAGAGAGTAAAGAACGTTGAGAACCGAGTAGCACGACCAAACCTGATACGAAAGCGAATCAGCGAGATGAAAGAAGCAGAGATAGAGGAGAGTACAGCTCACTTGTCCAGATTCAGCGAGGATAGCTTTCTCTTCCTCAGTCTTTCCAGCAACCTTGTTGCGCCAAAGAGCGAACGAAGTGTATTGGTAAACGAATTCATCGATGCTGTGAGTCGTCCCCGTTACAGTTAGTAAAGGTTCCTCACGCTCGACTAACCGACAATTCAGACTCACATGTTGTACAACCAATCGATGGGGAGGGAAAGAGGGACAGGTCCGGGAGAGTTGAGGATCAAGTTGAACAACGAACAATAGTTCTCGTAACTTGCGATACGATCCTCCAAATCGGGTTGAAGGCGTGCGATAACGTGACGGTAATAGAGTTCTCTGTATAGAGTCAAGAATACCTCATCTACATACACCAAGCCTTCGACATCAGTCACTTGCAAGATGAGAGGGATGAAGAAGAAAGAAAGGTGAATGTACCGTGATTTACGAGAGGAGCGATAACTTCTGCCTCTGGCCATTCAGTCTTGGCGAAGAATTTCTCAGTGAGTCGATTCCATCCCGCTTCGTAAGCAGATTGAATGTCTGCGAGGTTGGGTTGTTGGGCATTGAGAAGAGTCCACAATTGAATCAAGTAGTGTTTGACGGGTTCGGGGACTGAGGCGAGGGCTTCGAGAGCTTGAGCTTGTGATGCAGCAGCTTCAGCGATACGTTGTTGTTGCGCAATTTGCTCTAAAGGGAACGAGAGGAGGGGAGAGAGTTGAGTCAGTTGAAAGGGAATAATGAAAAAGGTTTCATCACTTGATTGAGTCTCCCTCGACAGCTAGAACTACATTGACTAGCTGAATGCGATCCCTTATAGTCCGTTGTGTGCTTGACACGGTTGTACCTAGTTCGTGAGAGTGAGAGAGTGGAAGGGATTGGGTGACTTACCATTCTCTGCATCCGTGTACAATTGATCTCCAGCTTGCATACCGAAATCTACGCCATCCTCATAGAAATCTTCATCGACGTTAACTTCGTACGCTTGCATTCTTGATTCGCTGGGAGTTGGGTGAAGAGAAGTAGCGAAGTCAAGTCCTCTCGCCTTTTTTCTCAATACAAACTTGTTGTATTCAATTCAAGGAATAACCCTCTCCTCTCGCTCCCACTCAAACTCCCGAGACCAAGGCAATCATGGCGACTGATCATGGAGTAACAGAGTATCCCACACTGCTACGTACGCTCTCTCCTTTCCCTCTCTTCTCTCTCTTCTCTCTCGTATTCTCCCAACCCCCCGCTAATCGTCATCCCTCACCTACCTCTTCCTTCATCTCTCGAACAATGTAAACAGGCAGTGAACATATGAGCTTAGTACAAGTAAGCACCTACTCTTTCTAATCAGCGAGTTGGGAATTGGAGAACTGATCCAAAGTACGGAATTTTAGTTGTTCTGTCCGATTGATGTAGCACACGCCACGGTTGAAGCACTTGGTGAACTAGAACGCATACAATTCAAGGATGTAAGTCGTGAAATCCTCTTCTATCGCTAGCAGTGCTTCAGCTGATAGAGGACCTTGACGATTACAGTTGAATCCCGATGTCAACCCTTTCCAACGTACCTACGTTTCTCAAATTCGTCGATGCGACGAGGTGAGTCCAATCATGCTTGCCTAGTCGCCGTGTCAACGACTGACTGGCGACATTCGCTTCCTCACAGGCTGAACGACGTCTTCGATTCCTTACTCAACAAATCTCCGCCCAAGGCATCTCCCTTCGTCCCTACGAAGAAACTCTCGCCTTACTCTCCGGCCGTTCCGGACCTCAAGCCCTCGAAGAGCTCGACTCCCGCTTGTCTGAATCCGAACAACGCGTTCAATCGATGAACAATTCGTATGAGAACCTCGAGAAACGCGCTTTGGAACTCGAGGAAGCGAGGCAGGTGTTGAGGGAGACGGATATTTTCTTTAATGAAGCGAAGAATAGGAGTGGAGAGATTAGAGGGAGCTTCGATGGAGGTAGAGGAGATGATATGGATACTCCTTTACTTGGGGATGTCGAGGGAAATATTGCCGCGAATCAGGCGCAAGGGGGAGATGGGAATTATGGTGGATTCGAATTAGAGTGAGTCGAGTCCGTTCTATTACTCTTCGAAAGGAGACTGATAGGAAGAGGCTTGTCAACACAGATTCGTCGCTGGTACTATCGATCGTGCGAGAATGGGTACTTTCGAACGAGTTCTCTGGCGAGTACTTCGTGGTAACCTCTACATGAACGTCAGTCTTACCTTTCTCTTCATCACTCCTCAACTTCGAGCGGACCTGATTTAGTAAGCTTTTGACTCGACAGTACGCCGAAATCGACGATTCGATCTTACCTGTTCCTACTTCCGAAGCTGGATCTCAAGCTGGAGGAGAAGAGAAGAAATTGAGGAAGAACGTCTTCATCATTTTCGC
>Ga0308160_10001687_pt1 | contig 29563 bp, 19 predicted proteins | sample PhyFR1_FD_201036 | JGI IMG/M metagenome (GOLD analysis project Ga0308160, IMG submission 201036) | Phyllosphere microbial communities from UC Gill Tract Community Farm, Albany, California, United States - DLSLF.R1 | ecosystem: Host-associated > Plants > Phyllosphere > Unclassified | place: USA... | reverse complement strand
TCTGGTGCGCGAAGCCGCCGATGCACAGCAGCAGGATCGCGGTGTACGGACTCGCCACCAGGCCGACGCAGCCCGGCGCGATCATGCAGACGGCGCCGATGCCGACCACCCACTTGCGCGAGGCGAATACCGAGATCTTGAAGCGCTTGTGGATGATCGGCGACAGGTAGCCGCCCAGCACGCAGCCGATGTCGGCGGCCAGGAAAGGCAGCCAGGCGAAGGCGGCGATCTCCTTCAGGTCCATGTGGCGTTCGGTGGCCATGTACAGCGGGATCCAGGCGTTGAAGGTCTGCCAGGCCGGCTCCGACAGGAAGCGCGGGATCGCGACCGACCAGAAGTTGCTGCTCCTGACGATCTGCTTCCACGAGGCCTTGGCGACCTTGTCCTGCGGCCGGTCGTCCTGGCCCGACAGGATGAAGTAGCGTTCGGCGTCGGTCAGCTTCTGCTGGTCGCGCGGGTGCTTGTAGAACAGCACCCACAGCAGCGTCCAGACCACGCCGATGGCGCCGACCACGACGAAGGACATGCGCCAGCCGCCGTGCAGGATGGTCCAGACCACCAGCGGCGGCGCGCACAGGGCGCCGATCGAGGAACCGATGTTGAACCAGCCGATGGCGACCGAGCGTTCCTTCGGCGGGAACCATTCGGTGGTCGCCTTGACGCCGGCCGGGATGCCGGCCGCTTCGGTCAGGCCGAGCAGGCCGCGGAAGAAGGCCATGCCCTGCCAGCCCGAGGCCAGCGCGGCGCTGGCACAGGCCAGCGACCAGGCCAGCGCGAACACGGCGAAGCCGATCTTGGTGCCGACCGCATCCAGCACATAGCCGGCCACCGGCTGCATCAGCGCATAGCAGACCTGCCACGCGACCACGATGTACGAGTACTGCTCCTTGTCGAAGTGCAGGTCGGCCATCATGGTGGGCGCTGCGACCGACAGCGTATTGCGCGCCAGGTAGTTGACGATCAGGCCGAGCGTCACCAGGCCCACCATCCACCAGCGCATGCCTTTCATTTTCTTCATGTCGTGTCCTCCAAATCCTGTGTTTTACGCACCGAAAGGCGCGCAAGGTCCCGGGCCGCTGCACGCTTGCGCGTTCGCGGCCTCTCTATCGCTTTGGTTCGGGTGGGTTCAGCCGCTGCCGGTCAGCCCAGCAGTTCGCGGATGCCGCGCCGCCTGATCTGCTCGAGGGCGACCGTGACCGCGTAGGTCAGGCCGGGGACCTCGTTCAGGTCCCTGCCCCACAGCTTCGCATTGGCCAGCCAGCCTGAGGCCAGCTGCGCCATCGACCAGGCGCCGCTGTCGACCTTCGGCCAGGACTGGCGGAACCAGTCGAGGTTGGCCGCATCGTCGGACAGCTCGATCAGGTCGCCGCGGTACAGCACCATGGTCGCGGCCAGGGCCAGCACCAGGCGGCGCGGCAGGCGGCCGGCGTTCAGCTCGGCGTAGCGCAGCAGCTGCGGCATCACGCGTGCGGCGAACTTGCTCCAGCTGTTCAGGGCAATCGACGCCAGGCGGTGGTGGATGGAGGGGTTGCGGAAGCGCAGCAGGACGTCGTCGGCGAAGGCTGCCAGTTCCTTGCGGTCCATCTCCAGCGCCGGGATGATCTCGTCGGAGATCGCGGCGCGGAGAAAAGGACCGACGCCGCTGTCGTCGACCGCCGGGCCGACCGCTTCCAGGCCGGCCAGCAGGGCCACCGGCACCAGCGTGGTGTGGCCGCCGTTGAGGATGCCGACCTTGCGCTTCTTGTAGGGCGTGATGTCGTCGACCAGCTTGACGTTGAGATCGGCACCCTGGAGCTTGAGCTCGTCGCCGACCCAGGACGGGCCCTGGATCACGAACAGGTAATAGTATTCGGCCGCCACCAGGAAGGGATCGTCGTAGCCCAGTTCTTCCTTGATCTTCTCGGCGTCGCCCGCCGGGTAGCCGGTGACGATGCGGTCGACCAGGGTCGAGCAGAAGGTGCAGGCATCCTCGATCCACTCGGCGAAGCCCGGTTCCAGCGACCACAGTTTCGCGAAATGCAACACCGCGGCCTTCAGCGCCGGGCCGTTCCTGTCGATCAGCTCGCACGGCAGCAGCACCAGGCCCTTGTCCCTGGCGCCTTCGAAGGCTTGGTAACGCCTGAACAGCAGCTGGGTGAGCTTGGCCGGGAAGGTGGCTGGCGGCGCATCGTCGATGCGGTCGGTCTGGTTGACCGCGATGCCGGCTTCGGTGGTATTCGACACCACGAAGCGCAGGTCGGGATTCGAGGCCAGCGCCAGGTAGTCGGCGTACGCGGTGCCGGGGTCGATCTCGCGCTGCACGCATTCGACGGTGCGGTAGGCCTTGACTGGTTCGCCGGCTTCGTTCAGGCCGCGCACCAGCACGGTGAACAGGCCGTCCTGGGTGTCCAGCAGCGGCGCCGCCGAGCCGCCGCGCGGACGCACCACCACCACGCCGGCATCCAGGCCGGTACGCTCGTTCAGCAGGTCGATCTGCCAGTCGAAGAAGCCGCGCATGAAGTTGCCCTGGCCGAACTGGAGGATCTTGATGGGCAGCGCGAACGGGGCGCTGCGTTTCAGTTGTTGCATGTGTCTCTTTCTATTCTCTCGGTCCGCGTGCTATCCGGGTCCGCGTGGACGGGAGACCCGTCCACCCTACCCGTGCTCCATCAAAGGGAAATATCGCGCTTCCAGAAGATGAAGTCGTACTGCTGCAGCCGATCCGCCTTGCAGGTGTACTTGCCGCCGGCGGTGGCCACCACCATGTCGAACAGGCCGCGCGCGACGTCCGGCAGCGGCTTGCCTTCGATGACCGGACCGCAGTCGTAGTCGATCATGTCCGACAGCTTGTTGGCGACCCGGGTGTTGCTCGAGATTTTCAGCACCGGCACGATCGGGTTGCCGGTCGGGGTACCGAGGCCGGTCGAAAACAGGACCACGTTGGCGCCCGAGGCCACGATGCCGGTGACGGATTCGACGTCGCCGCCCGGGGTGCACAGCAGGGACAGGCCCGGCTTGTCGGTCTGCTCGGCGTAGTCCAGCACCGAGACGATCGGCGAGGTGCCGCCCTTCTTGGCCGCGCCGGCCGACTTCATGGCGTCGGTGATCAGGCCGTCGCGGATGTTGCCCGGGCTCGGGTTGTCGGCGAAATGGGTGCCGACCGCCAGCGCGCGCTGCTCGAAGTCGCGCATCATGCCCAGGAAGCGGCGCTTGTCCTCGTCTTCCACGCAGCGCTCGATCAGGTTGGCTTCGACGCCGCACAGTTCCGGGAATTCCGCCAGGATCGAGGACCCGCCGACGGCGACCACCATGTCCGACACGTAGCCCATCGCCGGATTCGCCGAGATGCCCGAAAAGCCGTCGGAACCGCCGCATTTCACGCCGATCTTCAGGTGCGACAGCGGCACCGGCCGGCGGGTCACCTTGTTGGCTTCCTTCAGGTGCGACAGGGTGTCCTGCAGCACCGCCTTCATCATCTTTTCTTCGCTGTCCCACTGCTGCTGTTCATAGATCAGCACCGGCTTGTCGAAATTCGGATTCTGCTTGGCCAGCGCTTCCTTGAACATGGCGATCTGGGCGTTCTGGCAACCCAGCGAGAACACGGTGATGCCGGCCACGTTCGGGTGGTCGGCGTAGGCGGACAGCACGCGGCACAGCGAGCGGGCGTCGGCACGGGTGCCGCCGCAGCCGCCGTTGTGGGTGATGACGCGCACGCCGTCGAGGTTCGGGAACGGGCGTATCACCGGCTTAGTTGCCACATTCTGCGCCTCCATGTCCTCGCCCAGCAGCTGGAACGTCAGCGACGCCAGGTCGTCCTGGGCGTAGCCGAGCGGACGTTCGAGCGCATTGCGCAGGTGCTCGACGTTGCGGTTCTCGCAGAACACCAGCGGGAAGATCAGCCAGTAATTGGCGGTGCCGACGCGGCCGTCGGCGCGCACCACGCCGTCGAAGGTGGCGCCGGCGAGGTCGGCCACGTCCGGCGGGGTCCAGGTGTAGGGCTTTGACTCCCCGATTTCGACTTCCGCCGCATGGTGGGCCAGGTTCTCGGTGGTGACCGCCTCGCCCTTCCTGATCGGCTGGGTCGCCTTGCCGACGGTGACGCCGTACATGGTCAGCAGGTCGCCGACCGCGAACGCGTGCCGGGCCAGCTTGTGCTTGGTCTTGATCGGCGTGGCGACGAGGATGTTCTCGTCGTTCCACGTGACGACTTCACCCGGATTCAGGTCGGTCAGGGCGACCAGCATGCTGTCGTCCGGGTGAATGCAGATTACTTTTTGCATGAAGGTGCGCCCTGCTCTTTCTTAAAGGCCGAAATAGTTCTTTGCGTTTTCGTAGCAGATGCCGCGCACGATGGTCGACAGCGCCTCGAAGTCGTTGGGGTATTCGCCGCCCTCGACCCATTCGCCGAACTGGCGGCACACCAGGCGGCGGAAGTAGTCGTGGCGCGGGTAGGACGCGAAGCTGCGCGAGTCGGTCACCATGCCGACGAAGACGCCCAGCACCGAGTGGTTGCCGAAAGCCAGGATCTGCGCCAGGTTGCCCAGTTTATGGTCGTTGAACCACCAGGCCGGGCCGAACTGCACCTTGCCGGCGACGCTGCCGTCCTGGAAGTTGCCGATCATGGTCGACAGCACTTCGTTCATGGCCGGGTTCAGGTTGAACAGCATGGTCTTCGGCAGCTGGTCGTTGGCGTCCAGCGCCGACAGCAGCGACACCAGGCCGTTCGAGGTGGTCATGTCCGAGATCGAGTCGAAGCCGGTGTCCGGGCCCAGGGTCTGCAGCATGCGCAGGTTGTTGGAACGCATGGCGCCGATGTGGAAGCACATGGTCCAGCCGAATTTCGCATACACGGTGCCGATGCTTTCCAGCAGGCCGCGCAGGTACTGGGCCTGTTCCAGCTCCGACAGCGTTTCGCCGGCGATGCGGCGCGCAAAGATGGATTCCAGCTGGTCCGGGGTGGCGGCGACGACCGGCAGCGGCATGTCGATGGCATGGTCGGAGATACGGCCGCCGCGGGCGTGGAAGAATTCCACGCGCTTGGCCAGCGCCGCCATCATCGAGGCGAAGGAATCGATCTTGATGTCGGCCACCGCGGACAGGCGGCTCACATAGTCGGCGAAACCTTCCTTGCCGATGCGCATGGCATTGTCGGGACGGTAGGCCGGCAGCACCCGGGTCTTCAGGCCGGAATTGGCGATCTCGGCGTGCTGCAGCAGGTCGTCGGCCGGGTCGTCGGTGGTGCAGGCGATTTCGACCTTGGCCTGCTCCAGGAAGGACCAGGTGTCCATCCCGGCCAGCTTGGCGTTGGCCTGTTCCCAGATCGCGTCGGCATTCTTTTCATTGATGATCAGGTCGATGCCGAAGATGCGGCGCAGTTCCAGGTGGCTCCAGTGGTAGATCGGGTTGCCGATGGCCAGCGGCAGGACCTTGCAGAAGGCATCGAACTTTTCGCGGTCGCTGCGGTTGCCGGTGCAGTATTCCTCGGCGACGCCGGCGGTGCGCATCAGGCGCCATTTGTAGTGGTCGCCGGCCAGCCACAGTTCGGCAATGTTGCGGAACTTCTTGCGCTCGGCAATTTCACCCTGCTGCAGGTGCGAGTGGTAGTCGATCACCGGCAGGTCGGCCGCCACTTCGTGGTACAGCTTGCGGGCGACGTCGGTGGTGAGGAGGAAATCCTTGTCCATGAATGCGGTCATGCTTGTTGCTCCTTGCGCTTGGTTGCGTTGCGCCCTCGGCCGGCGCTCTGATATATCAGAATGGTATGCCTAATATATTACATACGCAAGGTCTTTCGTTCTCGGAAAGTAACAAAACAGCTAAATTGGTCAGACCAAACAAAGAAACCGTTCAGTTCATTATCGCGCATAAACCATTTTGGCCCAACCAATCTCTACTTTGTTCTATCTAGAAATAAAAATTTTCAATGAATGACAGACGATCAATGAAGTGTGACCGCCCGGACGTGGGATGTTATGCTTCGGCCGTCCCTATAAAGACGCACGAATACAACACCAATGAACCACCAAGGAACCATCCCCCATGTTTGAACGCCTTTTCAAGCTCAGAGAAAGCGGCAGCGACGTCCGTACCGAGATGCTGGCTGGTCTGACCACGTTTCTGACCATGGCCTACATCATCTTCGTGAATCCCTCGATCCTCGGCGACGCCGGGATGCCGAAGGATGCCGTGTTCGTCGCCACCTGCCTGGTCGCGGCCCTCGGCAGCGCTGTGATGGGCCTGTACGCCAACTACCCGATCGCGATGGCGCCCGGCATGGGCCTGAATGCCTACTTCGCGTATGCGGTGGTCCAGGGCATGGGGGTGTCGTGGCAGGCGGCGCTGGGTGCGGTGTTCATTTCCGGCTGCCTGTTCATCCTGGCGTCGCTGTTCGGGCTGCGCGCGATGATCGTCAACGGCATCCCGCACTCGCTGCGCGTGGCGATCACGGTCGGCCTGGGGATGTTCCTGGCACTCATCGCACTCAAGAATGCCGGCATCGTGGTGGCCAATCCGGCGACCCTGGTCAAGGCCGGCGACCTGCACCAGCCGGGCGCGATCCTGGCCGTGATCGGCTTCCTGCTGATCGTCACCCTGGACCGCCTGCGCGTGCGCGGCGCGATCCTGATCGGCATCGTGGTGGTGACGGTCCTGAGCTTCTTCTTCGGCGGTAACACCTTCCACGGGCTGGTCTCGGCGCCGCCGTCGATCGCCCCTACCGCCCTCGCCCTCGACATCCCGGGCGCGCTGGCGGTCGGCATCCTGAACGTGATCCTGGTGTTCTTCCTGGTCGAACTGTTCGACGCCACCGGTACCCTGATGGGCGTGGCCAGCCGCGCCGGGCTGCTGGTCGAAGGCAAGATGGAGCGCCTGAACAAGGCCCTGCTGGCCGACAGCGCCGCCATCGTGGCCGGCGCAGCGCTCGGCACCTCGAGCACCACCGCCTACGTGGAAAGCGCGGCCGGCGTGCAGGCCGGCGGCCGCACCGGCCTGACCGCGCTGACGGTGGCCGTGCTGTTCCTGGCCTGCCTGTTCATCGCGCCGCTGGCCGGCGTGGTGCCGCCCTACGCCACCGCCCCGGCCCTGCTGTTCGTGGCCTGCCTGATGCTGCGCGACCTGGGCGACATCGAATGGGGCGATACCACCGAGGCGATCCCGGCCGCCATCACCGCGCTGGTGATCCCGTTCACCTATTCGATCGCCGAGGGCATCGCCTTCGGTTTCATCACCTATGCGGCGCTGAAGCTGACCACCGGCCGCGCGCGCGACGTGGCCCCCGTGATCTGGGTGATCGCGGCGCTGTTCACTTTCAAGATCGTCTACGTCGGCACCTGACGCGGCTTCGGTACGTCCGATCTTCGTCAAAGGCGGGCGGCGCCACCGCGTGACGCCGCCCGCGTGATGTCACCCGTCTAGCCTGCGCCGGCACCAGCCCTTCGCTCAGCATGCGCGCAAACTCGTCAGGCGCCACCGCCTTGCTGTAGTAGTACCCCTGGATGATGTCGCACCCCATTTCGGCCAGCATGGCCAGCTGGCCGGCGGTCTCGACGCCTTCCGCGACCACGGTCAGGCGCAGGCCATGGGCCATCGCGATGACGGCGCGCGAAATGGCGAGGTCGTTGTCGTCCTCGAGGATGTCGTCGACGAAGGACTTGTCGAGCTTGAGCTTGTCGACCGGGAAGCGCTTCAGGTAGTTCAGGTTGGAGTAGCCGGTGCCGAAGTCGTCGATGGCAAGACGGATGCCCATCGCCTTGAGCTGGGCCAGCAGTTCGTAGCTCTTGCCGGCGTCGGCCATCGACGCGCTTTCGGTCAGCTCCAGTTCCAGCAGCGCCGGATCGACGCCGTAGGCTTCCAGGATGAACTTCAGGGTGCCGACGATCTCGTCGGAGAACTGGTAGACCGACAGGTTCACCGACACCGGCACCACCGGCAGCCCGGCTTCCTGCCAGTAGCGGATCTGGGCGCAGGCGGTCATCAGCACCCAGGTGCCGATCGGCAGGATCAGGCCGCTCTCCTCGGCCAGCGCGATGAAGGTGCCGGGCGAGACCATGCCGCGTTCCGGATGGTTCCAGCGCAGCAGTGCCTCGGCGCCGACGATGGCGCCGCTGGCCAGGTCGACCTGGGGCTGGTAGTGCAGCACCAGTTCGTTGCGGTCGACCGCGCGCCGCAGCGCCGTCTCCATCCTGAAACGGTCGTTGGCATCGCGGTTCAGTTCCGGGCGGTAGAAAGCGTAGCGGTGGATGACGCCGTCGGCGGCCAGGCGCTGGGCCGCTTCGGCACTGCGCACCAGCGCCTCGTAGGTGTCGCCGTCGTTCGGGTAGACGGCGATGCCGACGCAGGGGTCCATGTGCAGCTCTTCGCTGCCATACACGTAGGGCGCGCCAAGCGCGGCCAGCAGGCGGCGCGCGGCGGCGGCAAGTGCCTCGTTGTCCGGCCGCACGGCCACCAGCACGAAACTGCCGTCCGAGAAGCGCGCCACGGCGTCGCCGTTGCCGATTTCACGCATCCGTGCCCCGGCCTGCTGGACCAGCACCTGGTCGGCGTTCGGCCCCAGCGTCTCGCGGATCAGCGGCATGCGCACGAAGCGCAGCAGCATGAAGCCGAGTACCTGGCCGGTGGCCTTGGCCTGCCCCTGCATCTGGCGCAGGCGGTCGCGCAACAGCAGGCGGTTGGGCAGGCCGGTCTGGGTGTCGAAGTTGCTGACGTAGCGCAGGCGCGCTTCGGCGCCGCGCAGTTCCGTGGTGTCGATGCCGGTACCGAGCACGTATTCGATGCTGCCGTCGGCGCGCTCGAGGCGGGCGTGGTTCCAGATGATGTTGCGCAGTTCGCCGCCGCGCGTGCGGAACTCGCCCTGCAGCCGGGCCGGCAGGCTGCCGGCGGCCAGCTGGCCGAACATGCGCTGCAGCACGTCCTCGTCGTGGGCGCCGCGCAGCACCTCCCAGCATGGCCTGCCGATGGCCTCGGCGACCGGCCAGCCCAGGGTTTCCTCGCAGGCTCGGTTGAACATCACGATGCGCCCTGCCGGATCGGTCAGCAGGACCAGCGCGCCCGCGGTCTCGACCACGGCAGACAGCCGGTTGCGCTCCGAGCGCAGCGCGTCGGTGCGTTCGGCCACCAGCGCTTCCATGTGCGCATACCGGCGCGCCCGCTCGAGCGCCGGGGCGACCTGCCTGGCGATGCTGTCGAGCAGGCTGCGGCACTCGTCCGCCAGCGGTGCCGACGGCAGCAGGTGCAGCATGCCGGCCGGCACCCCGTCCGGGCCTGGCGGCAGCGGCAGGTGCCAGGCCCCGGGCGGGAGCGCCTCGGGCGCCGCGCCGAAGCCGCGCGCCGCCAGCAGCCGCGTATCGCCGCCGGCGTCGAAGACGCTCAGGCCGGCCGCCTTGATGCCCGGCAAGGCCGCAAGATGCTCGACCGCGGCCAGCGCCACTGCGTCTTCGCTCATGGCGGCGTTGAGCGCGCCGGCGATCGTGCCCAGCACGGCCAGCGCACGCACCGATTGTTCCAGCCCCGCCTGCTTTTCGGCGAGCGCGGCATTCATGCGCAGGGTTTCGTCATGGGTGGCGTTAAGCAGGTCGAAGATCTGGCGGCGTTCGGCCGCCATCAGCTCGAGGCCGGCCGGTTCGCCGGCGGCGTCGCCATCCTCGTTGCGGCGCAGCAGACGGCGCATGCGGGTACGCAGTTCGGCGGCTTCGTAGGGTTTGCGGACAAAGGCGTCGGCGCCGGCCTCGAGGCCGCGCAGGATATCCTGGAGCGTGCTCAGCCGGGTCAGCAGCAGGACCGGGATGGCAGCGTACCCGGGATCTGCCTTCAGCGTGCGGCACAGGGTGAAGCCATCCATCCCGGGCATGGCAATGTCGCTGACGATCAGGTCGGGCCGGCGCCGCCCGACCCGGGCCAGCGCCTCGAGGCCGTCGGCCGCAAGCTCGACTTCCCAGCCGGCTTCTTCGCTCAGCATGCGGGCCAGGTGCTGGGCCTGGGTCGGGCTGTCTTCCACCACCAGGATGCGGATCTTCCCGGCAATTGTCTCTTCTTGCTTCGCTCTCATTGTCCAGTCACCGATGAACTCGCGCCACGCACGCATCTTGCGGCGCGATAACTTGCACTCATGGTACCGAGTATGTCGAAACAATAATATTTACAAAGATATTGATCAAGCAACATCTTCGTATTGACGCCAAGATGCCGGGCGCCCCGGCTGCTGCCGCGCTTGCGCTCTCCGAGGGCGAAACCCTGTCGAATCCGGGATGGGAACGTCATGAATCGGACGCGCACTGTAACGAATTCAACGACGCACGGGCTCACATAATGTTGCTTATTCTCAACAATATTGGCCAAAATGTGACATGCTCAGCCGGCCAGGCCGTGTTGCAGCGCGTAGCGGATCAGTGCCGCATTCGAAGACAGGCCCATCTTTCGGAAGATGCGGCTGCGATAGGTATTGACCGAACTGATGCTGATCCCGAGCTCGGCGGCCACCTGCTTGATCTGGAGTCCGGAACCGATCAGGGCAACGATTTCGCCCTCGCGCGTCGTCAGGCTGTGGTGCGCAGGACGCGGCGACGGACAGGCGGCCTCGCGGGCCAGCAGTTCGCTGACGCGCGGGCCGAGGTAGGCCCCGCCCTGCGCGGCGCGGCGCACGGCCTCGGTCAGTTCGGCGGCTGCGGCGGCCTTCGAGACGTAGCCGAGCGCGCCGGCGCGCAGGGCTGCCAATGCGTAGCGCTCCTCCGGGTGCATGCTGAGCATAACCACGCGCAAGGTGGGGAAATGGCGTCGCAATTCGGCAAGTCCATCGAGCCCGTCGTAGTCGGGCAGGCTGATATCGAGCACGACCACGTCGGGCCGTACCTGTGCGATCAACGCGAGGGCCTGCTTCAGGTCTGATGCCTCGCCGACGATTTTTAGGTCGGCGCTGTGCCTTACGATCTTCTTGATTCCTTCTCGGATCAATTCGTGATCGTCGGCGATGACTACCCTGATCAAAATGCTTCCTTCTTACATCCACGCTGGTATGTCAGCGAACGGGGCGCATTCTTTCATCTGTCGACTGACATTGCAAACATAATGATTCATGACTTAACAATTGTAATACTTTGCCTGGTAACTCCTGGATATAAAAATTCATGCACGAAAGGTTCTCTAGGCATGCTTTGGGCTACAATGGCGCCTCCGCCGGACGTGAGCGTACCGGTGGACCATCCATGAACGAAGGCTGTCCATCGTCCGCTGCCGACCCGGCGCGCACATGGCGCATACGGCAGCCGTACAGATGCCTATGAAATCTTTCTCGATTCTGGCGCTGGCCCTGGCCAGTGCCGCCGGCAGCGCCGCTGCCGCGCCCGACGACCTCGGCGACACCGCACCGTCGTCCAGCTATTTCACCCAGGCGCCATCCAAGCCGATCCCGGAGGGCAGCAACTGGTACACCTCGGCGGAACTCGGCGCCATCAGCACCAGCGGCAATACCAGCGGCACCTCGGTGACCGGCAAGGTCGACGCGCGCCACGAAATGAGCAACTGGAGCAACGAGTACATCTTCAGCGGCTATTTCAAGGAGGACGAGATCGACAACGGCGACGGTACCCGCAGCCGCACGCGCTCGGCCCAGCGCTACTCGGTCTCGGCGAAGGCGGCCTACAAGCTGCTGCAGGACGGCAAGCGCGCCTTCCTGCTCGGCTCCCACGTCAGCGACAAGTTCGGCGCCTATACCCGCTATTCGAGCCTGTCGGTCGGCTACGGCACCCAGATGCTGCGGCGCGAAGACCGCACGGTCGACGTCGAAATCGGTCCGGGCGTGTTCCATGGCGTGACGTCGGAAGGCGGTGTCGAGTCCGGCCTGACGGTGCGCGGCGCCGCCCAGCTGCGCTGGCGCGTGAGTCCGTCGGCGGCATTCAGCCAGACCGTGAGCGTGGAGCGCGGCACCTCGAACATGCACTCGGTGGCCGAGACGTCACTCAGCACCAAGATCAACGGCACGATGCAGATGAAGGCGGCGTTCAGTGCGCGCAATGACACGAACGTGCCGGATGAGAAGAAGAATACCGATACGCAGACGTCGTTGACGCTGGTGTATTCGTTCTGAGCTGCCTGGCGCCATACCGTAGACGCCGGACTTGGCCGATGAACGTGGTCCCCGCGTGAGGGTGACCACGTTCGTGCAGTACTACATCAAGTCCTACCTTACTTCTTCAGCAGGACCTGGCCCTTCAGCTGGATCGTGCCTTTGCCGGTCGCCATGTCTTCACCGCCCAGCAGCGCGCCGCCGCCGGTCGCCTTGAAGTAACGGCCGGTACCGCCGGTGATCTGGAAGCTCGCGTTGCTGAACACGTAGTTGGTGCCTTCGCCGGTCGGCACGAACTGGCCGCTGTACGACGCGAACAGCATTTCGCCGGTCAGCGTGGTGATCATGAAGCGGCCATCGCTGAAGGTGAACGAGGTGCCGCTCGGGGTGATGCAGTCGCTCGACAGGAAAGTGACCTTGCCCAGGACATTGCTGTCGCCGTAGCCCAGGATGGTGCCGCCGAACTTCGAATCGCAACGCAGCGACGGGCCGGGGATTTCCTGCAGCGTGCCGTTGAGCTCCAGATCCTGATAGCTCGACTGGCCGGCGGTGGCGGACAGTGCGGCGGACATCAGGACGGATGCGGTGGCGATACGCAGGACGGTTTTGAGCATGGTGCTTCTCCGAAATATTGAGTGAGGTCAAATCATATCTTTTTTGCATGCGGAACAGCGCACGGATATGCTTTTATGTTGAAATTTTAAGACACTTCACCCTATTTCGTTGATACTAAGGAAACTTACCTTGGTATTTAGCCAGCATAAAAGCTGCACCGGAGGCGCGGCCTCGGTGCAGCACCATGATGCTGGCCTCAGGAGGCGGCCGCCGCCCTGCCCTGTTTCGACGGACCGGCCAGCGCCAGTGCAATCAGGCTCAGCAGCGCGGCTGCGCTCAGGTACCAACCGACGTATTGCAGACCGTAGGTTTTCGCCAGCCAGGTGGCGACGTAGGGCGCCAGCGAAGCACCCAGGATGCCGGCCAGGTTGAAGGTAAGCGAGGCGCCGGTGTAGCGCACCTCGGCCGGGAACATTTCCGACAGCAAGGTGCCGAGCGGGCCGTAGGTCATCCCGATCAGGCACTGTCCGATCACCATGAAGGCCACCACGCCTGCCAGCTGGCCGCTGCCGAACAGCGGCCCGAACGCCAGGCCGAAGACCGCGATCGCAACCGAGACCAGGATCATCGCCGTGCGCCGGCCATGGCGGTCGGCCAGCACCGCCGCCAGCGGGATCGTCAGTCCGAAGAACACGATCGCGATCAGCTGCAGCACCAGGAATTGCTGGCGCGAGTAGCCGAGCGCGGTGGTGCCCCAGCTCAGCGTGAACACGGTCATCAGGTAGAAGATCACGAAGGTCGCCATCGCGGCCAGCGTACCCAGCACCAGCGGACGCGTATGGTCGCGCAGCACCGCCGCCACCGGCAGCTTGACGCGTTCGTTACGGTCGAGCACCGCCTGGAACGCCGGCGTCTCGGTGATTTTCAGGCGCACGTACAGGCCGATGAGCACCAGCAGCGCGCTCGACAGGAAGGGAATGCGCCAGCCGTAGGCGAAGAAATCGGCATCGCTCATCACCTGCGACAGCAGCAGGAAGATGCCGCCCGACAGGAAGAAGCCGATCGGCGCGCCCAGCTGCGGGAACATGCCGTACCAGGCGCGCTTGCCCGGCGGCGCGTTCTCGGTGGCCAGCAGCACCGCCCCGCCCCATTCGCCGCCCAGGCCCAGGCCCTGGCCGAAACGGCACAGCGCGAGCAGCAGCGGCGCCAGGGTGCCGATGGTGGCGTAGGTCGGCAGCAGGCCGATCACGACGGTGGACACGCCCATGGTCAGCAGCGCCGCCACCAGCGTGGCCTTGCGGCCGACACGGTCGCCGAAGTGGCCGAACACGGCCGAGCCGACCGGACGCGCGAAAAACGCGATGGCGAAGGTGGCCAGCGACGACAGCGTGGCCGCGGCCGGGTCGGCGGCCGGGAAGAACAGTTTCGGGAACACCAGCACCGCGGCGGTGGCGTAGATATAGAAGTCGAAGAATTCGATGGTGGTGCCGATCAGGCTGGCGAACAGGACGGTCGCCGGGCGATTGGTGGCGCTGCCTGCGCTCGGGGGCGGCTGTTTGCTCATGCGCGCTCCGCCTGGCTCAGTGCATCGGCGACTTCGCGGCTGTCGGCCGGACGCACCACGCGCGCCACTTCCTTGCCATCCTTGAGCACCACCACCGTCGGCCACAGCTTGATGCGGAACGAACGTCCCAGCGGCCGGCCCGGTCCATCCTCGACCTTGATGTGCGCCGCCTGCGGATGGGCCGCCACGGCAGCAGCGATGTCGTCGCGCGCGGCGTTGCAGTAACCGCACCAGTTGGTCCCGAAATCGAGAGCCACGATGCCGGGATGCGCATCGATCGCGCCGCGTTCGGGCTGGGTGGTGTCATAGGGCTTGGTCATGCAAGGTCTCCTTTACTGTCTTGTTGAGGCAATGACAATAGAGTACCGCAAAATGCTGCCTTCGGCAGCGCCCATGCCCCCATTACCCTTTCTGCAAGGAATGCGAACTCAACGTGAAGCAGCGAACGGAAGCGGCGCGCGGCGGGTGGCATCCTGAAATCGGTATAAACGTAAAGTAAAGGAGCCCATCATGTCTGACGATCTGCACAACCGTGGTCCGCAGGACCGCAGCCGCATCAACCTGCATGAGCCGTGGGAAGTCCAGTACTGGACCAAGACCCTCGGCGTCTCGAAGGAAGAACTGGAACGCGCGGTCAAGTCGGCCGGCAGCAGCAGCGTGAACACGGTGCGCCAGCACCTGACCGGCAACAAGCACTAAGCGCTACCGTTCCACTCCGTGCCCGGCCGCGCCGGGCGCGAGCACGCTCCGCCATCTTCATGGACGCGACACGCGTCCATTCCGTATGCCGCCGCATTGCCTGCACTGCCGGCGCGCCTCGATACAACCTGATTCGAAAGGAGCCCAATGACTATCCGCGGCTATTTCACTTCCCTCGACATAAGCTGGACCAACCTCGCCTTCGCGGTCGGCGCGGCGGTCGTCAGCTTCACCCTCATCCACGGCGCCGTGATGCTGTTCCGGCGCCGCCTCGACGCGCTCGACGGCGCGCGCGCCCACCGGCCCCTGGTCGACGTGCTGCGCCAGACACTGGCACGCACCAGCAAGCTGGCCATCCTGGCGACCTCGATCCTGATCGGCGTATCCGTGCTCAACCTGCCGCCGCCCTGGGATGCGCGCGTCGGCCACCTGTGGTTCCTGACCCTCGGCGCCCAGATCGCGCTGTGGCTGCACCGCGCGATCGACGTCAGCGCGCGCCGCTACTTCCAGACGCACGGCAAGGGCCGCGAAGACGACCAGGTCTCGGTAGCGCATACCCTGGTCATCTGGGCGATGCAGTGGAGCGTGTGGACCATCTTCCTGCTGGCGATGCTGTCCAACCTCGGCATCAACGTCACCACCTTCGTGGCCAGCCTCGGCATCGGCGGCGTGGCCGTCGCGCTGGCGGTGCAGAACATCCTCGGCGACCTGTTCGCTTCGCTGTCGATCGCGCTGGACAAGCCCTTCGAGGTCGGCGATTCGATCTCGGTGCCGGAATTCTCCGGCTCGATCGAACACGTGGGCCTGAAGACGACCCGCATCCGCGCCCTGTCCGGCGAGCAGATCGTGATCGCCAACGCCGAACTGCTGCGCAAGGTGGTGCACAACTTCAAGCGCCAGTCGACCCGCCGCGTGCAGTACACGCTGCGCGTCAACCCGTCCACCGCGCCCGAACTGGCGGCCAAGGTGCCGGAGCGCCTCGGCGCCATCATCCAGGCCAAGGAGCAGGTCAAGTTCGACCACGTCAACCTGACCACGATGACTCAGGACTTCATCGAGTACGACATCGTCTACAACCTGCAGGATGCCAACTACGGCCTGTTCCTGTCGACCCAGCAGGCGGTGCTGCTCGAAACCATGGAGATGCTGCGCGACCTGGGCATCTCGACCGCGCCGCGCGCCCAGGAATTCACGCTGCACGAGCAGCCCGGCAAGGGCGACGCCCGTGCGCCGGCCGGCGCCGAAGGTGTTAACGCGCCGACCTATGGGATTCCTGGCGGCACGCGAGCGCCATCCCTGATCCGTGGCGCCTAAAATTCCCACTCACGTTTCAAAAGGAGAAAGCAATGCCCGAAGAAAAGCAATTCCCCGCACAGCAACAGCAGCCCCCGGGCACCGAAGCGCAGCTTACCCCTAAGGCCGACCACGGCGAAACCAGCTACGTCGGCCGCGGCCGGCTCGAGGGCAAGGCAGCAGTCATCACCGGCGCCGACTCCGGCATCGGCCGCGCCGTCGCCCTGGCCTATGCGCGCGAAGGCGCCGACGTCCTGATCGGCTACCTGAACGAAGACGAGGATGCGCAGGAAACCGCGCGCCTGGTCACCGAAGCCGGCCGCAAGGCGGTGCTGTTCCCCGGCGACCTGTCTGATCGTAACGTGTGCCGCGCGCTGGTCGACAAGGCGGTGCAGGAATTCGGCCGCATCGACGTGCTGGTGAATAACGCCGCCTACCAGATGACCCATGAATCGATCGAGGAAATCCCGGACGACGAGTGGGAACACACCTTCGCGGTGAACATCAGCGCGATGTTCTACATCTGCAAGGCAGCGGTGAAGCACATGAAGCCGGGCTCGGCCATCATCAACACCACGTCGATCAATTCCGACAAGCCGACGCCGCAGCTGCTGGCCTACGCCACCACCAAGGGCGCGATCGCCAACTTCACGGCCGGCCTGGCGCAGCTGCTGGCCGAAAAAGGCATCCGCGTGAATTCGGTGGCCCCGGGCCCGATCTGGACCCCGCTGATTCCGTCGACCATGCCGCCGGAGAAGGTCGAGAGCTTCGGCGCCGAGACGCCGATGAAGCGTGCCGGACAGCCGAAGGAACTGGCGCCGGTGTACGTGATGCTGGCGACCGACGAGGCCAGCTACGTGTCGGGCGCACGCATCGCGGTGACCGGCGGTACGCCGATCCTGTAAACGATCGCCTCAACGTCGTCCCCGCTTCCGTGGGGACGACGTTTATTTTTCGTTCGCGTCACATCAATTCCGCATACCCGCTATTCAGCATTACCGTTCGCATCACGGTAAATCACCTCAGGCATCATTTGGCAACTGGCTGCCCTGCCCCGGCGGCAAGGGTTCCTGCTCCGGTTCCGGCATCGGCGCCTGCTCCGGGCTCGGGCCGACCGGCTCGTCGGCCGGCGGACCGCCTTCCTGTTCCATGTCGCCGCCCTCTTCCATGTCTTCCTCGACCGGCGCTTCCTCGCGGCGGTACACCGGCGCCGCCTTCTGGCCGCCCGGGAACAGCGCGTCGGCGCTGACCTTGCCGCTGGCGAGGGCATCCTTGAAGAAGTCGCCGACCAGCAGGATCGCGCTGTGGCCGCCCTGGCCCCAGTAATTCGAGCGCATCGTCACGCGGTTGTCGTTGAAGCCGACCCAGGCGCCCGCCACCAGGTTCGGGTGCATCATGATGAACCAGCCGTCGGCGTTGTTCTGGGTGGTGCCGGTCTTGCCGGCGACGTCGGCGGTGATGCCGAACTTGTAGCGGATCGCGGTGCCGGTGCCGCGGTTGATCACGCCGCGCATCATGTCCAGCAGCGTGACGGCGGAGGCCTGCGACAGCACGCGCTGCGGCTGCTGCGAACCGAAATCGGCGATGACCTTGCCGTCGCGGTCGGTGATCCTGCGCACGAACACCGGATGGCGGTATTCCCCCTGGGTGGCGATGGTGGAATAGGCGCTCACCATTTCCAGCAGCGTCACCGGGCTGGTGCCGAGGGCGATCGACGGCACCTGGGCCAGCTTCGACTGGCGCACGCCCATGTCCTGGGCCAGCTTGACGATCGGCGCCACGCCCACGTCCTGCATCACCTGCGCGGTGATGGTGTTCTTCGAGAACACCAGGCCGTCGCGCATCGTCAGCGTGCGCCCGGTGGTGCCGCTCATGTCGGTCGGGCGCCAGATGGTGCCGTCGCCGAAGCGGATGCTGGTGACGGCGTCGCGGTAGGGATGCTCGGGCGCGATGCCCTTTTCCAGCGCGGCCGCGTAGACGATCGGCTTGAAGGTGGACCCCGGCTGGCGCGCCGCCTGGTTCACGTGGTCATATTGCTCGCGCTGGAAGTTGCGGCTGCCGACCCAGGCCTTGACTTCGCCGCTGGCCGGGTCCATGGCGACGAAGCCGGCTTCCAAGCGCGACTTGGCGATTTTCAGGTTGCGCATGAACTCGCGGTTGCCCTTGAGGCGCTTGAGGACGGCCTCCGGCTTGTCGCCGGCTTCGACCGCCTTGCGGTACTCGCCCGATTCGCGCACGAAGGCGTTCAGCAGGTCGCCGTGCGACTGCCAGAAGTACTCGAACGGCGTCACGTTCTCGCGCATCGAGATGTAGGTCTGCGGCTGGCTGGCATTCACCTGCCACGAATGGGCCCAGTCGACGTCGGCGATCGCCTGCAGTGCATCGGCCTGGCGTTCCACCGCCCGCACGGCGTCCTGCTGCAGGTCGTAGTCGAGCGTGGTCTGCACCACCAGGCCGTCCTGCTGCAGGTCGGCGTCGTTCTTGTCGGCCCATTCGACCAGCCAGCGCCGCACGTAGGCGGTGAAGTGATCGTCCTTGCCGGTGCGCTCGGCCTGGCGCGTGAAATGCAGGCCCAGGCGCCGCCGCGACAGCTGCTTGTAGCGGTTCTCGTCGAAGGCGCCGGCCTTCAGCATCTGTGTCAGCACCACGTTGCGGCGCGCCAGCGAGCGCTCCGGATTGGTCACCGGGTTGTAGTAGGCGGTGCCCTTCAGCATGCCGACCAGGGTTGCGGCCTCGGTTTCGTTCAGCTGCAGCGCCGGCTTGTTGAAATAGGTGCGCGCCGCCGCCTCGATGCCGTAGGTGTTGTACAGGAAGGGCACCGTGTTCAGGTAGGCCTCGAGGATCTCGGTCTTGCTGTAGGTGTTCTCGATCTTGAAGGCGGTGATCAGTTCCTTCAGCTTGCGGTTGATGTTGCGCGCGCGGCCGATCTCGTCGCGGAACATGTTGCGCGCCAGCTGCTGGGTGATGGTCGAGCCGCCCTGGGCGTCGCCCTTGACGGTGGCGACGAAGGCGCCGGCGGTACGGGTGAAGTCGATGCCGTGGTGTTCGTAGAAGCGGTGGTCCTCGGTCGCGATCAGCGCCGTCACCACGTGTTTCGACACCTGCGACAGCGGCACCCGGTCCTGCACCCCCTGCTCGAAGCTGGCCAGCTCGCGGCCGTCGCTCGAGACGACCACGGTCGGACGCGCCACGCGCGCCTGCTTCACGTCCTCGATGCCCGGCGTCAGCGGGAACAGGATGGCGATATAGATGATGAACAGGATGAGCAGCAGGATGAAGGCGCCGCCGACGATCCACAGCCAGCGCTGCAGCGGCGGCTTCTGCATGAGCAGCCCGTGCGCCCGCGCGTATTCCTGCCGTGCGCGCGCCCCGGCGCGGTCCAGCAGCCTGCGTTCGCGTCCATTCCATTGCTTGCCGTTGTTATGGTCATCCACTTCGGTTCCTGCCTGCTACATATTAATAGAGCTGCAAGTATAGCTGACGCCGTGTAAATGTACGGTGCACAAGAGTACGCACGGCGCTCAGGCCGACGCCGGATGGGGATTGACGCGGCGCCCGTTGCGCAGCAGCGCTTCCACGGTCGGCCCGGGCTCGGCCTTGCCGTACACATGCCCCTGCACCTCGTCGCAGCCGCGCCGCTTCAGGGTGTCGAGCTGGGCCTCGGTCTCGACTCCTTCGGCGATGGTGCGCATGCGCAGTCCGCGCGCCAGTTCGATGATGGCCGACACCATCGCCGCATCGTCTTCGCTGCAGGCGATGTCGCGCACGAAGCTGCGGTCGATCTTGAGCACGTCGACCGGGAAGCGGCGCAGGTAGGACAGGCTCGAATAGCCGGTGCCGAAATCGTCGATCGACAGCTTGATGCCCATCCGTTTCAGCTCGCCCATGGTGCGGATCGCGCCTTCGACGTCTTCCATCACCAGGCTCTCGGTGATCTCGATCTCGAGCGAGGATGGCGGCATGCCGGTTTCCTCGAGCACGCGCTCGATCTGGCGCACCAGCCCGGGGTCGGCGAACTGGCGCGCCGACAGGTTGACGCCGACCCGCAGCGGGCCGTAGCCGGCGTCCTGCCAGTCGCTGTGCTGGCGGCAGGCGGTGCGCAGCACCCAGGCCCCGATCGGGACGATCAGGCCGGTTTCCTCGGCCAGGTTGATGAAGCGGTCCGGGCGCACCATGCCCATGCTCGGATGGCGCCAGCGGATCAGTGCCTCGACCCCGACCACCGAACCGCTGAGCAGGTCCACCTGCGGCTGGTAATACAGCTCGAATTCGTTCTGGCTGAGCGCACTGCGCAGCGCCATCTCGAGCGCCAGGCGGTCGCGGGCCCTGGCATTCATGCTGGACGTATAGAACTGCACCGTATTGCGCCCGGTCTCCTTGGCGCGGTACATCGCGACTTCCGCATGCTGGATCAGGGTCGCGGCGTCGTTGCCGTCGAGCGGGAAGCCGGCCACGCCGGCGCTGCCGGTCAGTACCAGCTCGTGGCCGTCCACCAGCAGCGGGTGCGCCAACGCGGCCAGCACGGCGCGCACGGTGGCGGCGGCCTGGCCCTCGTCGGCGCGCCCGGGCAGCACCAGCACGAATTCGTCGCCGCCGGTGCGCGCCACCGTGTCGCTGCGCTCGACCGCGCCGGCGATGCGCGCGGCGACCGCCTTCAGCAGGCGGTCGCCGGCCTGGTGCCCGAGGGTGTCGTTGACGAACTTGAAATGGTCGAGATCGAGCGCGGCCACCCAGACCGAGGGCCGCCCGCCCGAGAAATTCAGCGCCCCCTCGATGCGGTCGTGCAGCAGCGAGCGGTTGGCCAGGCCGGTGAGCGTATCGAAGCGCGCATGCGACTCCAGTTCGGCCTCGTAGCGCTTGGCCGTGGTCACGTCGTACTGGGTCATCACATAATGGGTGGTCCGGCCTTCGCGGTCGTTGACCGGGGCGATGTAGACTTCGGCGAACAGTTCGCGTCCGTCCTTGCAGCGCAGCCGCATCGACGCCTGGCCCTCGCGGCGCTCGCGCATCGCGCTGCGCAGCTCGGCGACCGCGGCCTGGTCCGGCTCTTTCTCGCCCAGTTCGAGCAGGCTGCGCCCGACCACCTCGGCGCCGGCATAGCCGCGCATGCGTTCGAAGGCCGGATTCACGTGCACGATCGGGAAACCCGGCCGGGTGGCACTGATCAGGATCACGGCATTCGCGCTGGCGTCGATGGCGCGCCGGTACAGGCGCAGGTCGACCAGGGCCTCGCGCAGGTCGGCGGTGCGGCGTATGACCAGCTCTTCGATGCGGCGTGTACGCCGCACCCGGCTCTGCACGTAGGCGGCCGCCGCCAGGCTGGCCAGCACGCCCAGCACCAGCATCGTCAGCGGACCGGTCCCGCTCACCATTTCGCTGGAATGGCCGGCCAGCCGCAATTCCCACTGCTGGCCGGCGACGTCGAACTGGCGTCGGGTAGTGAACACGGTGTCGTTGGTCCAGGCGTGCCAGGCCGGCTCGGTCTTGCGTTCGAGTGTGTCGTGGCGGTACGCCAGGCGCCGGGTGTCGTCGTACGGCCCGTGCAGTTCGATCGACATGCCGGCGCGTGCCAGCAGGTTGCCGCTGGCCAGGCTGCCCCCGACCATGTCGGCGACGTCGATCACGACCGCGGTGTCGCCGACCGCAGTGGCGCGCCGGGCATCCAGGGTGGCTGGGCGGGTACCGGGGCGGTACAGCGGCTGCACCAGCACGATACCCATCCTGCCGCTGCGCTGGATCAGCGGCAGCATGACGGTGGACGCCGGGGCGCCGCTGTCCACCGCGCGTACGAACGCCTCGTTTTCGTCGCTGTAGAACAGGGCGTCGTAGCCGAGAACGCCGGTATTGCCGTCGGCCGGCTCGATGTACTCGACCACCAGGTAACGGTCGCGCGGCGCGGCCGGCACCAGGCCGCCGTCCCTGCGTTCCCGGATGCGAAAGCCTGGCCGCTCCACCGCTTGCGCGCGCTCGTAGGCGGCGCGCTCGTGTGCGTAGACTATGCGTTCCATGACGACCGCCTGGATATACGGGTGGCTGGCCAGCAGCGGATGCGCGAACGCGGTGAACTGGTCGCGGCTGACCTGCCCCATGGCGCCGAACAGCGCATTGGTGGCCTGCAGCACCTCGAGCGCTTCGTTGAAAGTGCGGCGCACGGCGGCAACGCGGGTTTCTGCAAACTGCAGGAAGGCCGAGCGCGCTTTCTCCTGTTCGGCGCTACGGGCGTCGGCAAAGAGGAGCGCAGTGATCCCGAGTCCTGCCAGCAAGGTCAGGACCGCGAACAGGGACGGCAGCCGCGCACGCAGGCGGCCTGGGCGCGCTTTTTGGGTGGACATGACCCATGCTAGCAGGCTTCAGCCGTTATGCACGCTGTATTGACGATCAGCCCGCCGTGCTCACTCGCCCGCCTGGGCCGGCGGCTTGATCCGCCCCAGCTGCATCCGCGCCAGGCTGGGGTACAGCGGCGGGCTGATCGCGCGCGCCACCACGAACGAGACCAGCGCGCATGCCATCAGGCTGAGTACCATCGCATGGCCGTCGACCATCTCCATCACGATGATGAAGGCGGTCAGCGGCGCCTGGGTCGCGGCGGCCAGGAAGCCGACCATGCCCAGTGCGATCAGCGCCGGCACCTGGGCGTGGTACAGCAGCAGCGCGATGTCGTTGCCGAGCGCGGCCCCGATCGCCAGCGAGGGGGCGAAGATGCCGGCAGGGACGCCGGACCAGGTGGTCAGCCAGGTCGCCAGGAACTTGAACAGCGCGTAGGCCGCCGGCATCGTGCCGCTGCCCTCGACCATGGCGCGCGTGGTGCCGTAGCCGGAGCCGAAGGCGGCGCCGCCGGTAACCAGGCCAATCACGGCCACCGCCAGCCCGCAGCCGGCCGCGAACCATACCGGACGGCGCGCGCGGAAGCGCGAAAACCGGTCCGGGCTCTGGCCCGACAGCGAGGCGATCAGGAGCCGCGAGAACAGCCCGCCGGCGATCCCGGCCACGATCGCCAGCAGCAGGCCCGGCCACAGCAGGCCGAGGCCGATCGACGACGCGTGGATGACGCCGAAGTAGGCGCCGTTGCCGTGCGCCGACACCGCCACCAGGCCGGCCAGCACGATGCCGGCGATGATCAGGCCGCTGCTGCGCTGCTCGGGGGCACGCGCCAGTTCTTCGATCGCGAACATGACCCCGCCCAGCGGCGTATTGAAGGCGGCGGCGATACCGGCCGCGCCGCCGGCCACCAGCAGGCCGTGCACGCCAACCGCGGCGCCGGGCGGCATGTTGGCGGGCATGAATCTGCGCGCCTGCAACATGATGCCGGCCGCGATCTGCACCGACGGGCCTTCGCGCCCGAGCGACAGCCCGCCCAGCAGGCCGCCCGTGGTCAGCAGGATCTTGGCGACGCTCAGGCGCAGCGACACGAACAGCCCGCGCTCGGCTTCGCCGACGCGCGGCTCGAGCGTGGCCATCACTTGCGGGATGCCGGAGCCGGCCGCGCCGGGGGCAAAGCGGCGCGTCAGCCAGACCACCGCGGCCGCGCACAGCGGCGTCCACAGCAGCGGTGCCCAGGCCGCATGTCGGCGCAGGACGGTGAACTGGGCGCTGGCGGTCTCGGCCAGCCAGGTAAAGCCGACGATGGTCAATCCGGCCAGGATCGCCAGCGCGACCACCAGGCCGCGCACCGCCCAGACGCGCCAGTCGGCCAGTTCGCGCCGCAGCGCATCGTCCCACTCGCCGGGCGAATTCATGCGTCCGGCATCTTCGGTTGCCGGTTTTCCGCTATCATCCTGCCATGTCCCCATCTTCAGATCCCATCCAGGCCGCGGAGCCGGCGTCCACCACGCGCGTGCTGCGCCAGTTCCGCATCGTCTTCAATTCCGTCAAAACCCACTTCCGCCAGGTCGAGCGCGAGGCCGGCGTCGGCGGCGCCCAGCTGTGGGCGCTGTCCGTGATCGAGCGCCGTCCCGGGATCGGCGTGACCGAACTCGCGCGCGAGCTCGACATCCACCAGTCCACCGCCAGCAACCTGATCAAGGCGCTGTGCGAACGCGGCCTGGCCGTCGCCGCGCGCGAAGGCATGGACCGCCGCAGCGTGTCGCTGCGCATCCTGCCACCCGGCCAGGAAGTGCTGCGCAGTGCCCCGATGCCCTTCGCCGGCGTGCTGCCGGACGCCCTCTCCAGCCTCGACGAAGCCACCCTGGCCCGCCTCGAACAGGACCTCGGCAAGCTGATCGCCCTGCTCGAAGCCGACGAGTCGGTCGGCAAGGTGCCGCTGGCCCAGCTCTGACGCAGTTACCCCGTTTCGATCGGAAAAAAAAGGCTCCCGGCAGGACCGGGAGCCAAATAGATACATCGTATCCTCATCGCTGATCGCAACGGCGGCGTCATGCCGCCCTGCTCACGCTTCTATGATGGCATGGATGCTGTGCTTAAGGCAAGTACATTTGACGAAATGTATGTCAATGCACCTGCCCCACCGCGCACTTCGACTTGCTGCCACGGATCTCGCAGGTCGTCTTCTCGTTCCCGTCCCGGTCATGCACGACTACGTGCCAGGTGTCGGCCCCGGTACGCTCCATGCTCATGAAGCCGAAACCGTCGACCCAGGAACTCATCGCGTCGACGCGCGCACCCGGCGCCGGCAGCATGTCCGGGATGGTGGCCGGCAACGGCACGATGTCTTCGGCGGTGCCGGCGAAACCGGCCACGAACTGGGTCGGATGGTCGGTCGCGAAGCTGGTCTGTTCCCACAGGTGCACGTGGCCCGACAGCAGCACGTCGACGCCGGCCGGCAGCAGGCGCGGCGTGAACGGGGCGAAGGTCTGGATCAGGCCGGCGTCGCCGCCGAACAGCTTGATGGCGCCGGTGTCGGCATTGCGTTCGGCGCCGAAGTTGTAGAGCGGATGGTGGTCGACCGCGATGCTGTGGCGGGCACGCTTCGACAGCGCCTCGATCTTGCGCCAGGTGTCGGCGTACTTGTCCAGCCGTGCGTCGCCTGGCTTGAAGCCCTTGTACGAGGTGTTCGCGCTGTCGAACACCAGGAACTGGGCGTCGCCGCCGATCGGCACCACGTAGGGATCGGCATAGTCGGCGACGGCATCCTGCGCCGGGTCGTCGCAGCTGCGGCCGTTCATCGGATGCGGGTCGAGGAAACGCCACCAGCCCTGGCCGCCGCGCACGCAGGTTTCGTGGTTGCCGCGCGCCATGATCCAGGGGGCGGCATTCAGCAGCGCCTTGCCCGGCGCGAAGAAGTCGGCCTTCCAGGCATCCCAGCCATAGCCCCAGGGCGAACCGGCGCAGCCGGGCCGGTCGGCCGGGCACAGCGCTTCGCGGTAGTGGAAGTCGCCCACGTGCACGACCAGGTCCGGCTTCCAGGCGGCAGCGCTCGCGGCCACGCGCGCAAACGGATAGGCCTTCGGATCGTTGCAGTCCTGGGTTTCCTTGGCCGTCAGGCGGCAGCCGGTGTCGCCGATCACGACGATGCGGCGCGGTTCCGCCTTCGGCAGCGGCAGCGCCTGCCCCGCCACCTCGACGCGCGCCGCGCCGGCCGGCAGCGCCGTCTCGCAGGACAGCACGGCGCTGGACGCCGGACCGGGCCGCGGCTTGCCGTCGCCGCCGGCGCGCAGCGGAATGGCACCCCACGGTGCGCGCACCGCCATCGCTGACCTCTTGCCGTCGATCTCGATGGCCGGGCAGGATTGGGCGGTGGTGATCGCACGCGCGATTGCGGCGCCGTCTTCGCCGACGATCACGAAGGCGGCTTCGGGCGGATGGGACGCCGGGACGCTGGCGCAGCCGCCGAGGATGGCGAGCAGGCTTGCAAGGGACGCTGAGCGGAAAACGGGCATGGACCGGCCTTGTTCAAAATTGCGAATTTACCACATTCAACGTGGCGCGCTGTCAGCTACCCAAAGTACATAATCGGTTGGCAATACGCTTTGAGCATATAAGCATAGGCGCATACGGTATTGGCGGAGACCTTGACCAACTGCTAAGCTTGCGCCCCTTCGACAGCCGCAGCGCCGTCGCCACATCGTCCCTAATATATATGAGCACGAAACATAACAATACGAATCCATCGCGCGCCCTTCTCGCGCTGACCCTGGTCGCCGCCAGCTTCCCGGCAGCCCAGGCCCAGACCACCTCGGCCGCCCAGCCGGCCGCTGGCGCCGACACCCCGGCCAACACCGTGGTCGTCACCGGCACCCGCTCGCTGAACCGCCGCAGCCTCGACACCGAATCCCCGGTCGACGTCATCTCCAGCAAGGACCTGCTGGGCACCGGCTCGGGCGAACTGGCCACCGTGCTGTCGCGCCTGCTGCCGTCGATGAACTTCGCGCGCCCGACCGGCGCCGATGCCAGCGACGCCGTGCGCCCGGCCCAGCTGCGCGGCCTGTCGCCGGACCAGACCCTGGTCCTGGTCAACGGCAAGCGCCGCCACACCTCGGCCGTGGTCAACGTCAACGGCACCCTCGGCCGCGGCTCGGCCCCGGTCGACCTGAACGCGATCCCGCTGGCCGCGATCGACCACATCGAAGTGCTGCGCGACGGCGCCGCCGCCCAGTACGGCTCGGACGCGATCGCCGGCGTGGTCAACATCATCCTGAAGCGCGGCGCCGACGGCGGCGAAGTCGAAGCCATGTACGGCGTCTACGACAAGGGCGACGGCGACCAGACCACGGTGCGCGGCTCGACCGGCTTCGCACTGGGCGACAAGGGCTGGGTACGCGTTGCGGTCGAGGGCGCCAACCGCCTGGCGACCAACCGCTCCTTCGCCGACCCGCGTCCTGAATCCGGCCCGCGCCAGGGCACCATCACCCAGCGCTACGGCGATCCGGACAGCAAGCCGAAGACCCTGTTCGTCAACGGCCAGTACAGCCTGACCGACACCATCGACTGGTACGCCTTCGCCAACGACGGCGAGCGCAAGACCTCGTCGGCGGCCAACTGGCGCACCGCCTACGCCACGCCGTTCAACCCGGCCAATCCGGTCCTGCGCACGCCCCTGTATCCGGAAGGCTTCCTGCCGCTGGAAAACAGCAAGTCGGTGGACTCGTCGCTGGTGACGGGCCTGCGCGGCGAATTCGCCGGCTGGCGTTGGGATGCAAGCCTGAACTATGGCCGCAACCGCTTCTCGCTGGACGTCGACAACACGGTCAACTACGCCCTCGGCACCGCCAGCCCGACCAGCTTCTACGCCGGCAAGCTGACCTCGACCCAGGAACTGGCCAACCTGGACGTTGCACGCGACATCCCGGTCGCCTGGATGGCCGGCCCGCTGACGGTGGCCTTCGGTGCCGAAGCGCGCTACGAGTCCTATGACATCGGCGCCGGCGAACCGAATTCCTACTTCGGTTCGGGCGCCCAGGGCTTCTCCGGCTTCCGCGCCGAGAACGCCGGCAAGAACAGCCGCAACAACCAGTCGCTGTACCTGAACCTGGAAGGCGACATCCTGAAGGACCTGTCCGGCTCGCTGGCGGTGCGCCACGAGCGCTACAGCGACTTCGGCAACACGACCTCGGGCAAGGGTTCGCTGCGCTATGCCTTCACGCCGCAGTTCGCGCTGCGCGGCACGGTGTCGAACGGCTTCCGCGCGCCGTCGCTGGCCCAGGAGTACTACACGATCACGACGACCAACACGCTGCAGGTGCCGGGCCAGGGCGCCCAGCTGATCGAGACCGGCACCTTCCCGGTCGGCAGCGCCGCGGCCGGCGCACTCGGCGCCCAGGCGCTGAAGCCGGAACGCGCGCGCAACCTGAGCTTCGGCGCGCAATGGCAGCCGATCCGCAACTGGACCACCAGCGTCGACCTGTACCGCATCGACATCGACGACCGCATCGTGTTCTCGTCGAACCTGCAACTGGCCAACGCGCCGGCGCTGAACAACGCCTTGCGCGCCCAGGGCATCTTCGTCGGCGCGGCGCGCTACTTCACCAACGCCGTCGACACCCGCACCAAGGGCGTGGACGTGGTCAGCACCTACCGCCTGCCGCTGCAGCAGGGCGCGCGTGCCGACTTCACGCTGGCCTACAACCACAACGACAACGAAGTGCGTCGCGTGGCCGGCAATCCGGCGGTCCTGGCTGCCAATAACCTGACCCTGGTCGACCGCCAGTCGATCAACCGCCTGACTGTGGGCTCGCCGAAGGACAAGCTGACCCTGTCCGCCGATTACACCCGCGGCGTCTGGAGCGGCCACGCCAACGTGACCCGCTACGGCGAATTCACCGTGCCGCAGAACAATCCGGCGCTGGACCAGAACTACGATCCGCAATGGGTGCTGGACGTCTCGACCAGCGTGCGCGTGGCCAGCAACTGGCGCGTGACGCTCGGCATCGATAATCTCACCAACCGCTACCCGGCGCAGGTGACCTCGGTCAGCAACCTGAACCTGAACGGCACCCAGCCGTACAGCGTGTGGGCGCCGAACGGCTTCAATGGGCGCTTCCTGTACGCGAAGGCTGGCTATAGCTGGTAATCCCGCTGGGGTAAGTTAGCCGGAAAACCGTCGTCCCCGCGCAGGCGGGGACCCAAGTTCTGCGTGCGTTACGACTGCTCGACAAACTTGGGTCCCCGCCTCCGCGGGGACGACGTTTACACGCAGACACAAGATTCTGCTCTGCCGGTACGTCTCTTGCCCAAGAGAACCGTACACCAGTCAACCCTTCCCTTTGCTTATCATGCAGATAACAAAAGGAGACCCCCATGCAATCCATCCCCCTATGGGCCCAGGCCGGTTTCTGGGGCCTGGTTGCCGGTGCCGCCCTGGTCCTGGGTGCCGGCGTCGGCTACTACCTCAAGGTCCCGCAGCGCCTGATCGCCGCCATCATGGCCTTCGGCAGCGGCGTGCTGATCTCAGCCCTCTCGTTCGAACTCATTGCGGAAGCCTACGACAAGGGCGGCTTCGGCTCGATGGCCACTGGCTTCCTCGGCGGCGCGGCGGTCTACACGGCGGCCAACTGGGTGCTCGCGCGCCAGGGCGCCAAGCACCGCAAGCGCTCGGGCGGCCAGCAGCCGTCGGAACAGGAAGACAGCGGCAGCGGCCTGGCGATCGCGGTCGGCGCCCTGCTCGACGGCATCCCGGAATCGATCGTGATCGGCCTGTCGATGCTCGGCGGCGGCGCGGTCAGTACGGTGGCGGTCGGCGCGATCTTCCTGTCGAACGTGCCGGAAGGCCTGTCGAGCGCGGCCGGCATGAAGAAGGCCGGACGTTCGCCGCTGTACGTGTTCGGCATCTGGGGCGGCATCGCCCTCGCCTCCGGCATCGCCGCGCTGGTCGGGTATACCGTGTTCCAGCAGTTTTCGCCGCAGGTGGTGGCCGCGACCACGGCGGTGGCGGCGGGCGCGATCCTGGCGATGCTGGTCGATACGATGATCCCGGAAGCCTTCGAGGCGGCCCACGATTTCGCCGGCCTGATCACGGTGGCCGG